>VAPL010760621.1_pt1 | contig 11406 bp, 10 predicted proteins | sample 3395061 | NCBI WGS metagenome assembly VAPL01 (sample SAMN08290444, study PRJNA428436) | hydrothermal vent metagenome | isolation source: Deep-sea hydrothermal vent chimney 2 | place: Pacific Ocean: Juan De Fuca Ridge | depth 2182 m m
AACGTCATTTCATTAGCTCGAAGAAGTCTTTTGGTGCACCACAAATTGGGCAAGCCCAATCATCAGGAATATCAGCCCAAAGTGTGCCAGGTGCTAGTCCTGAGTCTGGATCACCCTTGGCTTCATCATAAACGTGTTCACATTCTTTGCAGCGGTATTTTTTAAAATCAGCCATACATTATCTCTCCTGAATTTAAGCCTTCTTACGAATAACACAGAGTAGTGCCGTAACCTGTAAATACGGTAACAATAATAATTCGTCATTCCCGAAGTCTTTTACACGTAAATAACGTAAATAAGGGACAGACCACGTTTAATTATTACGATTTGTGATAAAACGTGGTCTGTCCCTTATTTCCGCTCTCCGTCAGAATCAATATGTTAAATATTGTTCCTAATTGTTAATTTCATTTTTGATAGTCCAGAATGAATGATTGTATCAATTTTCTCAATCATCACTTGTTCATCTGATAATGATGTCAGTAACTTTAATTTTCCTGTAACACCAGGAAGTACTTGTTCAATACGATCAATCATATCAATGATTATATTAATAACAAATGTTGGCTTTGTTGCTGTGTCATTAGCAAATCGTTGCCAGTGACGTAACATGATCCAATCAGGCCTGTTTTCCCCGCCAATTTTAAAGGCAAATTTCTTGCTTAAACTGGGATAGACTGCGGTGCAAACCATATCATAAAATGGCGTTAGTACTTTTTTATTCGCCACTGTCATTATGGATAAATTTTTTGCATGGCTATCCATATTACCGACTAACAGATTAAAGACGAGCCATTCTATTAAACGTTTTTTATCTTTTGCTGGCTGTGAACTGTGTATTAACACTGCATTAAAACAATTCACTAATGATGGGCCGCCTTCCGCTTCATACTTTTTATTCGATGGAAGTCCTAATAGTTGGCACAGATCATTTTGATGCAAACGCTTTAATTTGCCTTGCACGGTTTCTCTGTCATATCTTTTGATAATAGCGGCACTAAGCTCAGGATCATAATGTAGTTCTGCAACATCCATGTTGATTGCCTTAGCCAGCGACATGATGAAAACCTCATTAATTGCTGTATGTGGCACAGTTAAATGCTGGCTAACAGAAGGTTTAATAATATGCGTTGAAGGTGCTGCACCTAAAGGAATGAATAGTGCACAGCTGGCATCAATAAAAACAGTCATTTTATCCTGCGCCCCTGATAAGGACATTCTGGATTGCTCACCGTTAATAATGAGTGGCAGACCTTTGGTCTGTAGAAACCACTGTTTTATTTTATCTTTCGAGACCGGTAAATAATGAGGATCATCCGATGGCTTCAGCCCTTCGGGGAGAATTGAAAAAGCACCCGCTGTGTCGCCACCAAAGCGTTCCAATAAAGCAAATACATTGGTGGATGAAATCTGTATTGTCTGACTGATAAAGTCAAGCACATCACCTTCTGGTAACAGGTTTTCAAAAAATGATTCGACTTCATCTCCGCTAAATGTTTGATCAGAAATATCAATAGTAGGGGATAGAGCGATTGCATTGTCGCTGATTAACCAATCATGGGTATAACGAAAACAAAGCTGATGGTGATCATCTTCACTTAGGTGTCCAATTAAAGTGACTCCATGAAAAACATTTAATTTTTTCACGCTGACTTAGCCTTTACTTTTCATTAGCCACGACTTCAATGCCCAACAAATCCAGTATATGCATCACTTTATCAAACTGTACCGAGCCTTTTCCATTCTCCAGTTCACTGATAAAACGGATACCAGTTTGTGCTAATCCAGCCAATTCAATTTGGGTGAGTTGTTGCATTTTTCTGTAGTGAAGCACCATTTTTCCGATGTCTTTCGCTGACTTAATATTCCCTATCGGTATTGTTTCTTTACTCATTGCCATCTTTATGAAAAATATTACTGATCGGGAATAATATCACTGGATGCGAGGATAACAAAGAATTTTATCCCTAACGGGAATAAAACTGATGCGTTAAATAGCTTTTTATTCAGCGATGCTTGCGCGACGAATCCCCAGTTTACTCATCCGGGAACGCAAGGTATTAGGATGCATTTCCAAAATAGAGGCTGCACCGTGTTCACCTGAAATCAACCAGCTGGTATACTCAAGTACTTTGATAATGTGGGATTTTTCCATTTCAGCCAGTGATCTCAATGGTTTTCCATCAGCCCCAGCATCGATTTGAGGGTTTTGAAGCTGTGAAATCTGTAACACTTGGTCAGGTGACAAGATAACCGCACGTTCGATCACATTTTCCAGCTCTCGTACATTGCCAGGCCAATTGTAGTTGAGCAGGTTATCCATGACCGCTTGCGGGATATGGTTAATCTGCTTACCCATTTTCTGTGCGTATTTATCGATAAACCATTGTACCAACAACGAAATATCGTGTCGGCGTTCGCGCAATGGCGGTAACGTTAGTGGAAACACACTGAGCCGGTAATACAAGTCTTCGCGAAAAGTTTTGTCGGCAACCATTTGTTTTAAATCGCGATGGGTGGCTGCAATGATTCTGACATTGATCTTGATGGTTTTGGAATCGCCCAAGCGCTCGATTTCACCTTCTTGTAATACGCGCAGCAGTTTGGCTTGTAGCTCCAATGGCAATTCGGCGAGTTCATCCAGAAAAATAGTGCCATCATCGGCCAGTTCAAAACGACCGATACGGCGCGCAGTAGCCCCAGTAAAACTGCCTTTTTCGTGGCCGAACAATTCACTCTCGATTAAATTAGCAGGTAATGCGGCACAATTGACTTTTACCAGTGGACGATTTTTTCGCGAGCTGAGGTTATGTAGTGCACGGGCAAACAGTTCTTTACCGGTGCCGGTTTCGCCAAGAATTAAAACTGTTGTATCCGTTGGTGCAACTTGCTCAACCTGACGTAATACGGTTTTCACTGACTGACTTTGCCCCAGGATATCCTCAAATTTGTGATTGAGATTCACTTGTTCTTGAAGATAAACATTTTCTGCCTGCAAACGATTTTTCAATTGTTCAATTTCAGACAGTGCGTTGTTGAGTTTTTGTTCTGCCCGTTTGCGTTCAGTGATATCCCTGAAGACCATAACCACCCCTTGTAGTTGATTATCGTCCATAATCGGTGTGCTGACAAAATCCACTGGAAAACTGGATCCATCATTACGCCAAAAACGTTTGTCACTGGCCTGATAGCGTTGTTTGCCGCGGATGATACTCTGTACAGGACAGTATTCTTCAGACTTGGGATCATTGCGCCCGAGAATATCATGGATACTTTTACCCTCAGGATTCTGATTCTGCCAGGCCAATAGGTTGGACGCTGTTGGGTTGATAAAAGTCACCAGGCCTTCACAGTCAAAGCCACAAATACCTTCACCAGCTGCGGATAACACAAGTTGATTACGTCGTTGTAATTCAGTTAGTTTTGCTTCTGCTTGCTTGAGGTTACTCACATCCTGAAAAACAACGACAGCACCAACAATGACATCATTTTCCCAAATCGGTGTGCTGGTGTAATGTACTGGGAAATGACTTCCATTTTTACGCCAAAATACTTCATCAGTGACATGATGCACTGCACCATCTTTCAAAGCGGCATAAATGGGACAGTCAGTTTGCGGATAATGGCTACCATTGGCTTTACTGTGATGATGTTTTTCATGCACTGGCTGGCCGATGACATCGGCTTCCGTCCATCCAGTCATCGCGATTGCAGCTGGATTAACAAAAGTACCTTTGCCTTCATGGTCCAAACCATAAATGCCTTCACCGGCAGAGGTTAGAATCAGTTCGTAGCGGCGCATGATTTGCCTGGAATCGGTCATAACTAAAGTAATCAATAAAGAGCGAGGATTTAATAATATCCGAAAGTGCGACACAAGATTTTGATTTTACAACACTACTAGAATTTTACCTGGGAAGGGCGTCAATTCCTGTAATCATACATCAAGCAAAGTAAAAGAATGATTGCAAGACTTTGTGTTGCTTTTGATAGACATCAGGTTTGCCGCGTTCTCTTTATCCATTCTATTTCCTTGGTCTGTGGTACCCATTCTCAATGACTTCTTATCGTGAAATCAGGATTCACCACAAGATCAAGCTTTCAATTTATATTCATTTAAGTAATAATTAAATATATATTTGTTATATATAGCCTTAAAGCATATATGCTGAGCATGTTATGAAATAATCTTTTAAGGCTAAAATGATCGGTCTTAGTCTTATGAATGTATCATCAAATAAACCCACGATTGGCTCGCGTCTGACCGCATTATTTCCTATCTTCGATTGGATGAGAGATTACCAGCGTACTGATTTTAGCAGTGATCTGATCGCTGGCATTATCACTGCGATCTTGCTGGTTCCACAGGGAATTGCCTATGCTATGCTGGCAGGATTGCCTGCTGAAGTTGGTTTGTACGCAAGCATTTTGCCTCCGGCAATTTATGCACTACTGGGCACCAGTCGCACCTTATCAGTTGGTCCGGTATCGATAGCCGCTATCATGATTGCCAGCGCTTTATCCGCTCCTGAGATCATTGATCAAGGTGATCCAGTCACCAATGCGATGATTCTGGCGGCTGAGACTGGTGTTATTTTATCGTTGTTATCGGTGTTTCGGATGGGTACGCTGGTTAATTTCATTAGTCATCCAGTACTGGTTGGCTTTACCAGTGGTGCTGCCTTGTTGATTATGTATAGCCAACTTGGGCATTTATTCGGTATAGGTAAGCTAAGTTGCGGGCTAAACGTTGATTGTTTTGAAGACATGTTTCAACGCATCAAGCCAGTCGCAATGACGATTGGTATTCTCAGTGTTGTCACGTTGATTTTTTTCAACAAGCCATTATCCCGCCTGTTGAAGCATTGCAATATCAACGCTGTTCTGGTGACTGCTATTAGCAAAAGTGGGCCATTGCTTGTGGTTTTGGTAGGAGCATTGATCGCATCAAAGCTGGCGACTGGTAATGGAATAGTCGCGCCAACGGTTGGTTCTGTTCCTGCGGGGTTGCCAAATTTCAGTATTGATCTAATCTACGCAGATACATGGCAGTTACTGCTTCCAGCAGCGGTATTTATTGCATTGATTGCCTATGTAGAAAGTATCGCGATTGCAAAAGTGACAGCCAATATAAAACGTCAGCGCATCGAACCCAATCAGGAACTAATTGCGTTAGGAAGCGCTAATCTTGCTGCAGCACTCACTGGTGGAATGCCGGTTGCTGGTGGGTTTAGTCGTACCATGGTCAACTTCTCCGCTGGCGCTGTGACTCAAATGGCAATGTTGATTGCAGCAGGAATACTCGCGTGCGCTGTGTTGTTTTTTACTGACGTGTTTGAGAATATCCTTAAAACATCTCTGGCAGCGGTTATCCTGGTTGCCATTGCGCCTCTGGTTAAACCTTATGCAATTGTAAAATACTGGAGCTATGATCACAGCGATTGTGTTGCGGCAGCGCTGACTTTGGTTGGTGTTTTAACTCTGGGGATTGAACAAGGACTCGGGCTGGGAATTGCGATTACTTTGTTAAGCTACTTATGGCGGACCAGTCGTCCACATATTGCTGTGGTTGGTGAAGTCGCGAATACAGAACATTATCGCAATATAAAAAGACATGATGTAACCACATGGCCGCATTTATTACTGATCCGAGTAGATGAAAACCTGACCTTTGCCAATGCCGGTTATATAGAAAACTATATTCATTACGAAGTCATTCAACGCCCAGAGCTACGGCATGTAGTGCTAATATTTGCGTCAGTGAGTTATATTGATACAACAGCGCTGGAAGCCCTGGAAAACCTCCATACCAGTTTAGCGACCAATACAATTATCTTACACTTAGCTGAAGTGAAGGGTCCGGTGATGGATAAACTGATACAGACCAGCTTTCTAAAGAAGTTAACGCCAGGTAAAGTTTTTTTTCGCACGCGTGAAGCCGTGACCGAATTGGCCTCTTGAGCAGTTTCTTGAGAGTTTGGGAATAACGGGCCAGCGGACAGGATTTTTAAATTCAGAATTCCTGACACCAAAATAAATAATCAATGGATTACTAATGTCCACTGGAATTGACATTTAACGGCCCTGATCTGTTTTTCTTGCCCCGCTATTTGTTTATAATGCATATTGACTTTTGAAGTTGCCTCAGGCTACTCTGAGTCTTGGAAAATTGTTGCCCAATCTTGCATTAAATATTCGCTTTTCAAGGTCTATCAAGCTAGTAGGCTTTCTACTCTTGGACAGCCTCCTAGGTTTGAGTTCTGTTTCTGCGCAGCGTGATTGCTAATAATCCTGAACCAAAGAGCCATAATGCTGGAGGAACTGGAACTGCGGTTAGAGTGATTCCAGATTTGCTGCTGCCGTCTATCACAAGCTGTTCGATTATTATGAAATTATCAGAAATTAATGTTCCATCTTCGAAAAGAACTGTGAACAATAGTCCATTATGAAATTCTCCGAATGGATTACTTAATAACACAGTACTATCAGTGTCTGCTGTAAACCGGAACGAATCACCAGTACCAAACGTGTTTGAGTCGAACGTAAATGATAAAACCGTGGGATCACTGCCATTAAAATCTGCGTTGATATCTTGAACAGACAAGCCGGATGTACTTCCAATGACAGGAGATGTCAGTTGTGGAATTGTTGCCCCATTAAAATCAAATCTTATGTCGAATGCTGAGAGTGGAGAGAGATCAAACTCAATCGATTCAATGAATCCACTGCCACTGTCAAAGGAGACACCCCAAAAGTCAATATCTGCAGAATCAAAGCCAGTAGCATCAGCGCTGATTATTGCTGATTGTGCCTGAATACTGACTAAGACCAGTAATAGGCTTGCCCATCGATATTTTTTCATTATCATCTCCATAGACACTATTTTGAAAGACTACTAGGAGGCTGTCTGAGAATAGAAAGCCTATTGCGGAAAAGCGGATTTTTCCGATTAAATTCGTTCAATACAGCAAGTATTCACCTCGTTTAATCGAAACAATGGACTCAAAACCGCTTTCCCTCGCTACGGCTTCTGTTCTCGGACAGCCTCCTAGTCTTGGTTATCCGACGTAGTCTAGTTCAGATTTGTGATAGAGTCGATATTTTAATAATTTATAATTACAAAAACAGATTTAAGTTTCTAATTATTGAGTTATAGCTGAAGGATTGTAATGAGTGAAATACCTCCAACTAAATACAGAAAAGGGCTATCCCAGGTGTGAGGCGACACTGCTTCTGTAAGTGTCATTAGTGGTGGGATCGCAATTAGTGCCACGATTAATTGAGTCGCTGTAAACAGTTCTCGGTAATAGTAGATTGTTAGTAAACTAACGACGAAAACACACAGACTGCCTTCGATGCTCCGAGTATACCTACGCGAAGAAAACATTGCTCTGGTGGTATATTTGTGACGACCAAATCTAACCCCAACAGGCTCTGCCAAGCCATCGCCAAGCCCTATGATTAAGATAGGAATATATAACAAATCACGTAATTGATGTTGGTTTAGGTAATAAATCAGTGGCATTAATACCAGATAACTGGCTAGAAATTGAGTAGTTAACCAGAGTAGTGTGAAAGGGCGATCTTCCGGCCTGTCTATGGATTTAAACATGGTGTTGAAAATTGCGATTTTGTTCCGCAATGGTTCGATAAATAATCCCAGTACACCCATGGTTAATATTGCATTAGTAATGCCTGTAAAAATTGATGATTGATAAGGGAAAAATGAGAGTAGAAATTGAGGCAGGAAAAACAATGAAAAATGCATGATCTTGCGGGTATAGTTGACCCGAACCGAGTAGTGTTCTACCACGATTCCACAAGCATAGAACAGTGTTAGAAAGCAGCTGTGCAGCACTGTAATATGAATAAAATAATTGAAATCAGGTGGCATCATAGTACAGTTTTGTCCTCATTTATTGGGTGGTTAGCGTTTCGGGTTTTATTGAGCTCATAGTCTTTAGGGGCGTGCAAGCAATCACTTCAACAACTGGCGTCGATCATTCTATTTTGTTGGTTGTGATCTTCCCGGCAGTAAGCCACACAATGCAAAAACAATGTCATAATAACCAGTTTTTTGCGTGAGAGTATTGATTCGATGCTGCTAATTGTTTTTTTGCTTATTCTTGCATTGGTAGGACTTGTGGTCACGGCAGACCGCTTTGTTGATGGCTGTGCTGCTATTGCCAGCAACTATGGTGTTGCGCCAATGATTATTGGAGTCACTATTATTGGTCTCGGTACTTCTGCCCCGGAAATGCTTGTTTCTGGAATTGCAGCATGGGAAGGCAATGTTGGTCTCGCCATTGGTAATGCACTGGGTTCCAATATTGCTAACATCGGATTGATTCTTGGAATTACTTTGTTAATTAAACCGATTGCGATACAGACCAGCATTTTTCGCTGCGAATTACCCGCTTTACTGTTTGTAACCTTAGGTGCATATTTTTTGGTTAGTGATTATAGTCTTGACCAAATTGATGGTGTGTTGTTGGTTGTATTTCTGTTGGGTTTTCTGGCATGGCTGATTCGTTTGTGTATTCAGCAGAATAAATCTGATCCAATCGTTCAAGAGCTGGAGGCAGATATCCCCAAAACCATGTCTAATCAGTCTGCATTTGGATGGGCGATTACTGGTTTAGTGGGGTTGGTGTTAAGTTCCAAGCTTTTGGTGTGGGCTGCTGTGTCAATTGCCAAAGTATTCGGAGTAAGTGACTTAATGATTGGATTAACCATTATTGCCTTAGGCACCAGCTTACCAGAGTTGGCCGCTTCCGTAGCAAGCGTGTTGAAAAATAAAGCGGATATGGCAATCGGCAATGTTATCGGGTCGAATATTTATAATCTGACAGCGGTATTATCGATTCCCGCGCTGGTGGCGCCTGGTGCACTGGCTGCAGTTGTTGTGGAACGAGATTTTTTAGTAATGAGTGCTCTCAGTGTACTGCTGGTTATCTTGGTGGCAGATATATTTCGCTGTGGAAAGCTGGGTCGAATCAGTGGTTTGATTCTAATTCTGATTTATTGCGGCTATCAATTTCTATTGTTTCAAAGTGTCTTAAGTACCTGAGCAAAATCAATTTAACATTGTTGCTACTCAGATTGCTCTCTATTTTGTTCAAGAGCAAGGCGAAAGCACGGAGTTTACAGGTGTAAATGAGCACTTTCCAGACAGCGATTGGACAAAATGAGGGTAAGGAACGTGCACGAAATAACTTAGTCAACTGACTGGTCTTTTTATCTGTCTTCCGCGTTGCAGCTACGGTTGCATAGCTTGCTATGCGCCCTTCGCTACGCCCCCGTACTAAATACGGGGCAGGCTTTGAGGACAAACAAAAATCCTGCGCCAGTTGACTAAGTTATTTCGTGCACGTTCCTAAGCTGAGTAGTTACAATTAATTATGCTCAGGTACTTACTCATACACAATTTATGCTGTATTTATTTGTCCATTTTTGCCTTGCATTCCTTGATCAAGAGTTTGAGCACATTTTTGTGAAAGGAAAGTAGTTATTAATCGACTAGTATTGTAGATTTGTTCATGTTATAAATGCTAAATATTTAATAAATTAGATTAAGTATGATTTATAAGTCATTGAAATTTAGTAATTGGAGTGCTTCTGTATGGTAAGCCTCGATACAATTGATACAAATGATCACGAACTAAAAGGCTTTGGTCTGGATGTTATTCGCATTGAGAATGAAGCAGTGGCGGATCTTGTTAACCGGATTGGCGATGATTTTGTTGCAGCGTGTCGATTTATTCTTGCCTGTGAAGGGCGTATCGTGGTGACAGGAATGGGTAAATCCGGGCATATTGGTGGTAAAATTGCCGCCACATTGGCCAGTACGGGTTCACCAGCTTTCTTTGTCCACCCGGGAGAGGCCTGTCATGGTGATTTAGGCATGATTACACGTCAGGATGTTGTTATTGCGTTATCGAATTCTGGTGAAACATCTGAAGTATTAACCATTCTTCCATTGATCAAGCGACTCGCGACACCATTAATTGCGATGACTGGAAACCCCCGCTCAACTCTGGCTCTGCAGGCATCTGCACATATTAATGTCGGAGTTAGACAAGAGGCTTGTCCGCTGGGTTTAGCACCAACTTCAAGTAGCACAGCAGCGCTGGTCATGGGTGATGCGCTGGCAGTTTCTTTGCTCAAGGCTCGGCGTTTTACAGCAGATGATTTTGCGTTTTCCCATCCTGGCGGTAGCTTGGGAAAACGTTTGTTATTAAAAGTGAAAGATGTTATGCATAGTGGTGTTCATTTGCCAATGGTTACAGAATCGGCATTTGTGAGTGAAGCCTTATTGGAAATGACAGATAAAAAACTGGGGATGACCGCAATTGTTGATCAGCACAAAAAAGTACAAGGTATTTTCACAGATGGTGATTTACGTCGTATGTTTGTCACTGAAGACGATGTTCATACCACGCCTGTGGCTGAAGTCATGATCTCCGATTGTCGGACAATAAAGCCGGATGTGTTGGCAGCTGAAGCAGTGCAGATTATGGAAAAGCACAAAATTAATGCTCTGCTAGTCGTTAATGATGATCATCAGCTGATTGGCGCGTTGAATATGCATGACTTGGTTCGTTCAGGGGTTTTTTGATCTCGGGAATGCGGGCTAAAGTTGAATCATTAGTTGGTTGAAATTGGCTTTAAAATTAATAATTTATGCAACAAATACACGAGAAAGCACAAAAAATTCGCCTTGTGAGTTTCGATGTTGATGGCGTGTTAACAGATGGACGACTTTTCTTTGATGATCAAGGGCATGAAACAAAAGGTTTTCATGCGCGTGATGGTCTTGGAATCAAACTATTGAGGCAATCCGGTGTCGAAGTTGCTGTGATTTCTGGTCGACGTTCCCAATCAGTCGAGCGTCGTATGGCTGCTTTGGACATTACGCTTGTTTATCAGGGCCAGGATGATAAACTCATCGCACTTGACGAGCTTTGCCAGACACTTAATCTGCAATATGAACAAATAGCACACGTGGGTGATGATGTGCTTGATTTGCCAGTGATGATGCGTGTCGGATTATCGATAGCCGTTAAGGATGCACACGATTATGTAAAACAACATGCAAATTGGTGTACTAATCTGCCTGGTGGCTATGGTGCAGCACGTGAAGTTTGCGATCTGGTAATGAATGCACAGGGAACCTTGGAAGCAGTGTTATCCCAGTATCTGTATGCTAAGGAGTGAGGATTTAATAGCTTCCCGATTTTGACTAGGAGGCTGTCCGAGAATAGAAGCCGTAGCGAGGGAAAGCGATTTTGAGTCCATTTTTTCGATTAAATGAGACGAATACTTGCTGTATTGAACGAATTTAATCGGAAAAATGGGCCAAAATCCGCTTTTCCGCAGTAGGTTTCTATTCTCGGACAGCCTCCT
>VAPL010231553.1_pt1 | contig 11405 bp, 11 predicted proteins | sample 3395061 | NCBI WGS metagenome assembly VAPL01 (sample SAMN08290444, study PRJNA428436) | hydrothermal vent metagenome | isolation source: Deep-sea hydrothermal vent chimney 2 | place: Pacific Ocean: Juan De Fuca Ridge | depth 2182 m m
CTCGACCCCGACGAATGGAGTGGCTTTGCCTTTGGCTTCGGGATCGACCGCATGGTCATGCTCCGCCACCGCATGACCGACATGCGCCAGCTCTTTGAGAATGACCTTAGATTTTTGAAGCAGTTTTAGAGCAGCTGGACCCAGACTTCACTACGCTACGATGGGCAGGCAGTAAACAGTTTTTATGCTTCCTATTTTTCTCATTATTCCCGCGTAGGCGGGAATCTAGAAGACTAACCTAATTTACAGGATACTTTTTAAAACATAGATCGGTGGCATCCTGTTTTCTTTCTTCCGCCCTATCCCAAACAGAATTATTAGCCCATATTGTTCCATCTTCATTCTTGCGACCATTCAGTTCGGCGTAACTAAAATAAGCATCATCTGCTGCCTCTAGGCAAATATTTCTTAAACTTGTTTGCCAATTTCTCTCTGATTCCTCTAGTCCTTTTTGCTGATTTTCTTCATCGATTCTTTTTTGCTCGATTCTTTCTCTTTCCAAAATCACAGATATTTCCTTTTCTTCTTGGGCTGCAATTTCTTTAAGTCTATTTTTAGATTTAATCTCCTCTAATTTAAAAAGACTAAAAAGAACAATTGCAATTGCGACAAAAGCTATACCAACTATGGTCTTGGTTTTTTTATTAAACGTAATTTTCTTGCTACGAGGCAAATTATTTATGATTACAATACACACATATTGCCAATACCATTTTATACCATAATCTTTGGTGGAGCTGAGGGGATTCGAACCCCTGACCTCTCGCATGCCATGCGAGCGCTCTAACCAACTGAGCTACAGCCCCAAATCCGAGGCATTTTAGGTGGGTTCTGACCTGACTTCAAGCCACCAGACTATTTTTTCAAATACTTCACCGCTGCGTCGAGCTGGGGATCACGCTTGGCTTTGTAGTCTTCGCCAGTTAGCTGAACTTTGACATCTGGCTCGATCGACTCCTCGGTCACGTCACGTCCGCTCGGAGTGTACCACTTGGCGACAGTGATACGTAGTGAGCTACCATCGGGAAATATATCCCGAAGGATTTCTTGGACTGTACCCTTACCATAAGACTTCGTACCGATGATCGTCGCACGTCCAGCGTCCTGTAGCGCACCTGCCATGATCTCACTCGCGCTCGCACTGCCGCTATTGATCAGTACGACGAGAGGTATCTCGGGCAGGATCGCTCGACCGTCGACTGGCTGGGCCAGATCAGGCAATCCTCGCTCACGGATTAGCACTACATCACCTTTGGAGAGCAGATCACTCGTCATCTCGATCGCTGCTTGGAGGAAACCACCACCGTTATTACGCAGATCAACGATCAAACCTTTGGGTTTGGCTGCTGCTAGAGTCGTCAGCGCCTTGGCAAACTCGAGCGCTGTATCATCGGCGAAAGTCGTCACTGTCACGACAGCGATACCATCAGCACGCTGATCGACGATGACACTATCGACATCGATCACTCCTCGTATGACTGTGATGTCCTGCGGCTCGATCTCACCCTCATGAAAGATAGTCAATACAACTGGCGTACCCTCGACTCCACGGATACGCCGTACCGCTTCGAGGACTGTCCAGTCTGATGAGATCTCACCATCAACTTTGAAAATATAATCACCCGCTCGCAGACCCGCCGCTTCGGCTGGACTATCGCGTAGTGGTGCGATCACGGTCAAGGCATCATCACGCATACCGATCTCCGCACCGATCCCAGTGAAGCTACCCTCGAGATCGTAAAAAAACTCCTCACTTTCATTCGGAGGGAGAAACTCACTATGTGGATCACCCAAACTCTTGACTACACCTTTGATCGCACCGTAGAGCATCTGCTGACGATCCAGTGCGTCGACAGAGACGTAGCGATCTTCTACTGCCTGCCACACCTGCCAAAAAAGCTTCAGGTCAACCGTCTCAGATGGCAGTCCACCTAACCCCGCGATCGGAGCAGTAGCTTCTTCGGCGCTGATGGCAGAAGTCTGTAATAATGCCTCATTGCCGTTTTGGTAGCCCCACGCGTACGCGACGAAAGGTAAGAGTACCGCCAGAGCCAGAGAAAGGTATTTTTGTAGGTTCGGCATAATGAATTGAATTATAGGGATTTACCAGTCGTCGCCATCGGCAAAAAGAGCTTCTGCCGCTTGGGTAATATTTTGCTTGGGCGGCACAGTAGGCGCTACAGCCGCAGCGGTCGGCGCTGCCGAGACTAGCTCGATCTCCACACGCTCGTAGGCGATCACTATATTTGTACTCAGTACTATCGAAAAAACGTCCGCCACCATACTCTTGGCTTCGGGTGTCTCGAGCTTGGACAAAATGAAATCACTCGGTACCCCGAGCGTGATTTTATTTGCTGTTACTTTTAGTAGTGTCGCGTCTTTGAGCGCCATTTTGATAGTTGCGTCTTTGAGCTGACCAAGTACTGCCGGTAGGGCTTTTTGAGCTGATTCTAGTGAGATTACTCCGTCACCCTGAGTCTGACTTGCGAGCTCCTGCTGTGGTTTGATCTCGGTTTTCTCTGCTGGCTCAACTTTTTTTTTAGTTTCGACTTTGGACTCTCTATCGCTAGGTTTTGGGGCTTTTGGCTCTACGGCTGGCTCGGTCTCACTGCCGCACACTGCTACTGCCGCAGTCTCTAGTGGTAGCTGTGGAATGATCGCGCTCTTTAGCTCCTCACCTGCTCGCGTAAACTCATTGATCGTCACGAGTAGCCCCTTGGCTTCGGCGAGCTTGTTGTCCGCTACGCGCTCTAGCAAAACCTCTCGTAACTTACCAAGTACTGCTTTGTTGAATTGTATTAGATTGATACCCTCACCGACGAGTCCGTCGATCGCCGCGAGCGCTGCCTGTGTCTGTCCAAAGAGCAACGCATGTACAAAATCCTCCACCACGACTGGACTAGACAGCCCCAGTGCCGCACCGACCGAGTCGGCCGTGATAGTGCCGCCAGTACCGAGCTGCTCTAGCAAACCCAGCGCATCACGCAGTCCACCAGCCGACTGTTTGGCGATCAGGGCAAGCGCCTTATCGTCAGTTTCGATCTTTTCTTGCTTGGCGATCTGCTTCAGATGAGCCGTGATATCCGTATCGGCGATCCGGTGAAAATCGAAACGCTGACAACGTGAAAGGATCGTCTCGGGGACTTTGTGTGCCTCTGTCGTCGCGAGGATAAAGTAGGCGTGTGCGGGCGGTTCTTCGAGTGTCTTGAGTAGTGCGTTGAAAGCCTCCTTCGTCAGCATATGGACTTCGTCGATGATATAGATCTTGTTTTTCGCTTGACTCGGCGCAAAGGTGATTTTTTCTTTCAAATCTCGCATCTCGTCGATACCACGATTGCTCGCTGCGTCGATCTCGACTAGATCCACGAGATGATTATCCAGTGCAGCGGTACAAAGCCTACAGGTATTACAAGGCTCACCGGCGGCAGCCGGCGACTCGCAGTTCAGCGCGCGTGCGATGATCCGTGCGAGACTTGTCTTGCCTGTACCGCGTGGACCAGTGAAAATATAAGCGTGGACCAAACTGCCTTTTTTCAAAGCGTTTAGGAAGGTCTGACGAATATGAGTCTGACCAACGATCTCGGTCAGTGTTTGCGGTCTGTATTTGCGATAAAAAGACATAGCAGTTTAGGCGATCATTTTAGCTTACCCCTGCTTTGGGGTAAAATCTCTCTGATTTACTTTTATCACCACTCCAATGTTTAAAAAACTCCCTGCCCTCGCCTTGATCCTAGCCTCACTAGTCTTGACCGCTTGTGGCGGTACTAGCGAAAACCCTTGGCTCAATCTCAAGCCGATCCAAGCTGACGAAAAAGTCGTTGTGATTGAGTTTAGCGACTTCTCCTGCCCCGCGTGTAAAGGCGCACTAACTGCTAGTCGTGAAGTCCGCCGTATGGACGGTGTGCATTTTGAGTACCGACACTTCCCGCTCGATATCCCCGGACACGAGCTATCACGCGCTGCCGCGAATGCTTATGAGTGCGCTAGTGAACAGGACTACGGTGAAAAATGGGAAATCGCTCTCTTTGAAAACCAAGGCAAATTTACCAAGGAGTTCTTCGCTGCACTGCCGCAGAAGTACGGCTACTCCAAAGACGGTACTTTTGACAATACAGCATACCAAGCCTGTGTCGCAGAAAGTCGCTACGCTGGTAAAATCCAGACCAGCTACCGTACTGCTATCGGTGCTGGAGCGAACTCCACTCCGACATTTGTAGTAAACGGCGAGCTAATCCGTGGCGCTGGTCAGCTGGTCGAGACAGTCAAAGCTAAATTAAAAAGCCAAAACTAGATTACTATATATCTATTCTTTGAAGGGCAACTACCCTCCGCCAAGATCTCTCCAGTCTGAGACCTCAATTCAAAAGTAGTACTACCGAGAGGCCATAGTCCATCTGTCTCGAGACTCCATGATATTGCGTACTGAGCATCTGGATCTAGCTCTACGCCGTTTTGTTTCAAGGCATTTCGTATTGCTGTTCTAACGACATCACCTGTGTTTATGATTTCTTCGCCAGTAGCATTCTCCATTTTTTTATATAGATAAGACATTTTTTAATCCAATTAAATTATTCAAGTAAAATACAGATATAGTTTTTTATTTTCACTAATTAATTTAAAATTGTCAAGCTTATGCCACTCCGCCTCAATAAATATCTCGCCGATCAAGGTGTCGCCAGTCGTCGCGAGTCTGACAAACTAATAGAACGCGGACTCGTAATGGTCAATGGCAAGACTGGCACCGTCGGGCAGCAGGTAGACCCCGAGACAGACGAGATCACAGTAGCCGACCAAGTCCTCGCTGAACAAAAACAACTCGTCTATATCGTACTAAATAAACCGACAGGCTATGTGACGAGCAGCAAAGCTACTGCCACCGAACCAAGAATAGTCCTCGACCTCGTGCCAACTAAGCCGCGAGTCTTCCCCGTCGGCAGACTGGACAAAGCCACCACTGGACTCCTGATCCTGACCAACGACGGCGTGCTCGCCTACCGCCTCACTCATCCAAAGTGGGAATGCGAAAAAGAGTACAAGGCCACACTCACCGCACCTCTGACCGACGAACGTATCCGCAAGCTCGAAGCTGGTGTCCGCCTCGACCACAGCAATACCAAACCGACTAAGATCGAACCCCTCGCCCATCGCAAGGCTCGCATCACCATCACCGAAGGTAAAAACCGCCAAGTCCGCAAAATCTTTGGCAAAGTCGGCTGCGAAGTCCGAGAGCTAAAGCGGGTAAGGATCAAAAACCTCAAACTCGATGAAAAGGAACTACCGCTATGTAAGTGGCGCTATCTGACCACTACAGAAGTCGAAGACCTACGGAAAACGTAGCACCCTAAATCTCTCCGAAATTTCGGAGAAATACTCTTGCAAAACTCAAACAGGAGAGTAAGAGTCAATTAGTAATTTTTGATTCTAGCTGTATCCTATCTACTGAATATGTTTGAACTCCTCGCCTTCGTCTTTGGGCTGAGCACGCCGACCGACCTACCACCAGTCGAGCTAGCAGCACTCCAGCCTGTACCCCAGCTCGTCGGAGAGTCTCCTGCGCCTGTAGTCAATGCAAAGGCTGCCCTGATCTATGATCTCGGCTCGGGAAAAGTCTTGTACGAAAAAAACGCCCACGAACGTCGCCCCATCGCCAGTCTGACGAAGCTGATGACCGCCATAGTCGTACGCAAAAATTACGATCTAAAAGAGATCGTAACGGTCAGCGAAAATGCCGCTGCCCAGCCACCTGCGAAAGTCTGGCTGCGTCCGAGTGAACAGATCTCAGTCGAAGCACTTTTGCAGGCTGCGCTGATCGAGAGTGGCAATGACGCTGCTACCGCACTCGCCGAGCACTATGCTGGTGGCGAGAGTGCCTTCGTCGCCGCGATGAATACCAAAGTCACACAACTCGGACTAAAAAACACCCACTTCACCAATCCTGTCGGCTACGATGATGAAAATGGTGAAAACTACAGCTCTGCCTACGATCTCGCACTCCTGGGCGGCTATGTCCGCCGCGATCCAGTACTAAAAAAAATCGTCGGTACGCACCGTACTAGCGTCCTCTCAACTAATGGGAAAATCCGCCACAACCTCGTCTCGACGAATATCCTCTTTAACAGCTACCTCGATATCCAAGGACTCAAGACTGGCTCGACAGTGGACGCTGGTGAAGGTGTCGCAGCGATCGCTCGCATGACTTCTGGTCAGGACGTACTAGCGATCGTACTCGACAGTCCGAATCGGTTTCAAGAAGCCAAAACTCTACTCGAATGGGCAGACCGCAACCATCGCTGGTGACAATAGTTAGTCAGTTAATTGGTTAACTGATGGTCAAGCGGAAAAATTATCCTACTGAGTAGTATCCTACTGTCTACTGTATACTGTCTCCCATGGAGTCTCTCCCCAACCTCGCGTTTATCTTTTCTTTCGGTGTACTTTCCTTTGGAGTGGCGATGCTACTCGCTCCGCTTTTTATTCGTTTCCTCCATGCCAACAAAATCGGCAAGCAAATCCGTGATACGAGCGTCGATGGCAAGACTGCTAGTCTTTTCAAAGCCTTACATCTGAAAAAATCCGGCACGCCGACGATGGGCGGGATCCTCATCTGGGGTACGGTGGTGCTCATGGTCCTACTCTCGCTGATACCCCAAGCGTTTGACATCACGACCTACTCACTCTGGAGTCGCGAGGAGACTTATATACCGCTCTTTACACTCGTCACCGCAGGACTCCTCGGCATGCTCGACGACTGGTACAACATCACGGGTCGTGGCAGCGGCAAAGGTCTACACGTGCGCCCAAAGCTGATCTGGCTTACGCTCTTCTCCGCGGGTGGGGCGTGGTGGTTTTACTCGAAGCTCGGCTGTCTCGACCAGACTGTAGAGGCCTGCCTGATCCACATCCCACGTCTCGGTGACTTCGACATTGGGCTTTGGTATATCCCACTCTTCATACTCGTCATCATCGCCAGTGCCAATGCTGTCAATATCACCGACGGACTCGACGGACTGGCAGGCGGACTCCTCGCCATCGCTTTCGGTGCTTTCGCCGTGATTGCGTTTTTTCAAGGGCTTTTCTTACTCGCGACGCTCTGTGCTGCCATCGTCGGTGCACTCATCGCTTTCCTCTGGTTCAATGTCCCTCCAGCGGCGTTTTTCATGGGTGATACGGGTAGCTATGCCCTCGGTGCGACGCTGGGCGTCATCGCGATGCTCACCGATTCACTCGTTCCGTTTTTACTCATCGCTGCTGTGTTTATCTTTGAGACTATCTCAGTCATCATTCAGCTCACGAGCAAAAAGCTCTTTGGTCGCAAAGTCTTCCTCATCGCACCAATCCACCACCACTTCGAAAAGCTCGGCTGGCCCGAGCATCAGATCACTATGCGCTTTTGGCTGATCGGCGGCGTCCTCGCTGGTCTGGGGCTAGTGCTGGGGATCGTGGGCATGGGGAATTAAAGCTCATCGGGAGCTTATTGTAACGTAGCGAAGACCAGATCTACTTACCAAATCCCTCCGCAGCTTTGGCCTTTTGGGCGAGGATTTCTTCAGGATCAGTAGTGACTAGCTGGTGCTCTGAATAACTAGCGATGACTTGGATCGCGACGTGCTTACGACCAGCGAAGAAGAGCCCCTGACCGACACTAGAGTTTAAGAGTAAGTACTTTTCTCCATCCGTGAGATTGAAAGTTTTTTTGAGCATCTCCATCGAACTAGGCGACTGCTTGAAAAGCATTTGCATCGAAGAGTTGGTCACGACTGGTCGACCGTACGGACTACTGAGGAAGTCTTCTACGTCTTGGGTGATCGCCGTGATACCGAGATAATACTTACGGGCACGTTTGACCAAACCGTAGAGGAACTTCGCCGCATCTTCGTACTGCATCATCGTCCAAGCCTCATCGAGTACGAGCACACGACGCTTGAGCTTGCTCCGAACGCGATTCCAGATGTAGTTGAGTAAGATATACATCGCCACTGGTCGCAGCTGATCCTCCAAATCTCGAATACAAAAAGTCACCAGACTGTTGTCGAGGTTGATATTGGTTGGCTTGTTAAAGATGCCAGCAAAAGTACCTGTTGTGTATTTTTGGAGGCGTTGAGCGATGCTTTCTGCGCCGGTGAGACCTGTCAGTACCGAGTGAAAGTCCTCCATCGTCGGCGGTGCGACATCACCAGGACGCTCTGTATCCATCGTGATACCCTTGATTGCGTAAGTCTCGAATAAGGCTTTTTCTAGTAGTGCCTCTTCGGTATCAGTCAGCTTGCCTAGCATTAGTTTGAGCAGACCAGTCAGCGTGATGACATTACTGCGGAGCAGATCTCCTGGATGTAGGTCCTGATCGTCGAAAGCCTGTGGCAGATCAAAAGGATTGATCCGCTGCTCGGCATTGAGCGAAACGCGTAGATAGCTACCACCGACCGCATTGGTGATGGATTCGTATTCGTTTTCTGGATCGATGACGATCATGTCCGTACCCAGCATCATCATACGCAGGATCTCGAGTTTGACCGCGTAGCTCTTACCCGCACCCGAGCTAGCGAAGACGACTGAGTTGGCATTTGGTAGTTTGAACCGATCGAAGATCACGAGGGAGTCGTTGTGACGATTGAGACCGTAGAGGATACCCTCATCACTCGTCAGATCAGAGGAGATGAAAGGGAAAGTCGTCGAAAGCGGACTGGTATTCATATTGCGATGCACTTCTAACTCATCGAGGCAGAGTGGCAGTGTGGAGTTGAAAGCGTGCTCACCTTGAATATCAGCACGTTTGGTCAGTATCAGCTTGCCTCCGAGCATACCTTCGAATTGCTTGGTCACAGTATCGAGCTTTTTTTCATCGTCTGCATAGACTGTGAAGTACATGCCGAATTGGAAGAATTTTTCTTGACCACGCTGAATCTCAGTCCGTAGCTGCTCGGCGTCCTCCAGTGCGGTCGCCATCGCGGGGTCACGGACATTACCGCGTTCTTGGTCGATCGTGATCGAGCTTTGGATCTGTGCGACTTTCTTGCGTAGGATCTTCATGATCTCCTCCGAGCTGATCGGATAGATGAATTGAGAGAATTCGAAAGTCGCGTCGAAGTTGATAATCGGTGAGAGCCAGTTGGTATCGAGATAGCGTGGATAGCTATAGATGAAGAAGCTCCGGACAAACACACCCGAGAGATTGAGGTAGTTGTAGTGGATCTCCAGACTGCTCGGCGCAATCAAATCTTTGATACTTGCGAGACCGTTTTTGTATAGCTCTTCGGCTGCATGGATCTGAGCAACTGCCGACTGGTGCTCTGCGACTTTGGCTGTCTCTGCCTCTGTCGGTGGCTTGCGCTTGAATAATTTACTAAAAAAATTCTGCTTCGGTGGAGCCGACTCAGGAGGAGTAGAAATCGACGAAGTAGGTGCTGCTGCAGATGTAGCGGCAGCAGTCGATGGTACTGGTGCAGTCACTGAAATGGCTGAAGTGACTGGCGTACTCGGTGTCGGCTTGGTGATCCGCGAGACTGTCCGTGCGATCGGCTTGGGGAAGGTCAGCTTCGGACGTACGGCTGCCACGACTGTCGGACGAGCAGTAGCTGTCGGTGTCGCTGGTGTAGCGGAGATTAGAGCAGCTGGTTGGTTCTTTAGCTCCTTAATTACTTGGTGCTTTGGAGGCGCAGCTACTGAGGGTTTGAGCTCTTTGGCTACCTGACTGGTGAGTTGAACGCTGTCTGCTGTCTGAGACTGGCTGTTTGCTGCGGAGCTCGCCGACTTGACTGTCGTAGCCCTCCTAGGAGAGAGAGAAGTTTGTGAGCCAGAGGCAAGTAGCACAGGCTGGGTATGCTGCGTATGAGCTGGTTGCTCGGTCGGCACTGGTGTAAACACAGCTGTCTGAGACTGAACTGAATCAGTCTTTGGTACAGCCTGTGAACTGACTGGCTGGCTGCTGGCTGCTGGCTGCTGAGCACTCTTGTGTCCATCAGGCACGATCAAGACTGGCTTCAGCTCATCGGGAGTAGAGGCAGCGCTTTGCCCTACTACTAGCGAATTGGCAGCACTACCGTCTGTTTGTCCGGTCTGCTTGGTCTTTTGGTCTTCCATTGAGTGTTTTTATTTCAATTTTTCCAAAGTTTTCCCCTTATTCTAGCACAAAACTCTATCTAAAGCAAGACTAGCAGACAGAAAAAGTGTAAAATTGCTTTACTTTGGACTCTCAGACTTTTTCAATTCGTTGGCATAGCCGAGCTGGGCAAGGTGCGATCACCGTCGCGACTGCACTGGCGGAGATCCTCGGTGCACATGGTCAGTTTGTCCAGAGTTTCCCTGAGTTCGGCGCGGAGAAGCGTGGTGCGCCTGTCACGGTGTTCAATCGTATCAGCGCTGAACCACTCACCGATCCCAGCCAGCCGAGCGAGCTAGATCTCGTCGTTTTACTAGATCCAACACTGATCGCCAGCTGCGAGGTATCTCCTGAGACTGTTTTGAAAGGTTTGAAATCAACGGGTAAACTACTAGTCAACACAACGCAGCAAAAGCTAGATTTTACGGGGGAAACGGCGACTTATGCTCTCGACGCCAGCAGTATCGCAGTCAGTGAAATCGGTCGTGATATCCCCAACGTCCCCCTGCTCGGCGCACTATTGGCACTCACTGGACTCGCGACACTAGAGAGCTTTCAAGCCGAACTAAAAAGCTATCTCGCTCGTGGATTATCTGAAAAAATCGTCGCGGGCAATCTGAAAGCCTTTGAGCACGGCTACAATGAAGTAAAGTTATTATCCTGAGCTTGTCGAAAGATCTCTCTATTTTTATCCTGAATGAACAGTCCCAAAAAATGTCGTCCCCACCAAAAGTCTTGGTCGAAGCTCCCCCTCGGAGCAGTCGTCACCGAGGCGGGTAGCAGCCGTGAGTACGACACAGGCAACTGGAGCCAAAGCACTTGCAAATGGGATAAAGCCAGCTGTATCAACTGTAATCTCTGCTGGCCAGTGTGTCCCGACGAGGCGATCCTGACCGACTCCAAAGGTAATATGATCGGCGTCGACGAAGCCAAATGTAAAGCCTGCGGACTCTGCGTCGTCGCTTGCCCGACCAGTCCAAAGAGTCTGAAAATCGTGAAAAAGAAACCTAAGCAGATTTAATCATTCAATGACTAAGAAAGTCCTAAACGGCAACGAAGCTCTGGCGGAAGCCATGCGTCAGCTCAACCCTGACGTCGTCGCCGCGTATCCGATCACGCCTGCCAGTCACATCGTAGAGCGTTTCAGCGAGGCTGTAGCCGATGGGCAGGTTCAGACGGAGTTTGTGCCTTGCGAGAGCGAACACAGCGCTATGAGCGCCTGTGTAGGCGCAGCGGCCAGTGGTGCGCGCACCATGACCGCGACTGCCAGTCAGGGCTTGGCACTCATGCATGAGGTGCTTTTCAACGC
>VAPL010290166.1_pt1 | contig 11402 bp, 12 predicted proteins | sample 3395061 | NCBI WGS metagenome assembly VAPL01 (sample SAMN08290444, study PRJNA428436) | hydrothermal vent metagenome | isolation source: Deep-sea hydrothermal vent chimney 2 | place: Pacific Ocean: Juan De Fuca Ridge | depth 2182 m m
AGCAAAGTCACCCGCTCGCCATCCCCGGCCAGTTTCAGAAGGCGCGGCAAGACCAGCGAAAACAAAACCGTATCGCCCAGGCCGCCGGCTGATATCAACAAAACTCCGGTAGCCGGCGGGCGCCTTGAAAACCGCCGCAGCAGACCCTGCAATCGATCCTGAATGTGAAAATTTTTTGGCAATCAATAGGCCGCGTAGGATTTTTCTTCGACCAGCCGGGAGCCCAGATAATCGTTAATCCGGCGCTTTACCGCCATGCGTTCGTCGTTGGTAACATAAACGGCGCGGGCCAGTTTGACGAATGCGGCGCCAAAATTGCCGGCCCGCTCGCAATCGCGGATATCGTCTTCGATCCGCCACAGGGCCAAATTGATGGATTTAAGCTCCAAGGTCAATTCGGCCAACTTATCGCTGGCGTCGATGGTCCGGTCCCGGACGGCGGTCAGGGTGTCTAGTTCAATACGGATATTTTTTAGTTTGGCCGCATTATCTATGCGGTCGGACTTGATCTCCAGAATGGTGATTTTGTCGATCAGTTCACCCGGAGATATTTCGACGGATATGGTGCTCTGCACGGTAAACTCCCGGAGTCGGAATATTAATATAAAATGTATACATCATTCGGTTTGGCGCAATAGCCGTTTCTGCTAGATTACCGGAAATCCTGATACAGCAAGGAACTTTGTCCATGAGGCGTTTGTATGCAATTGCCGTTCTTCTGGCTATTACGACCGGTCCTGCAATCGCTGCGGAACTCAAGATAGCGCCGCTGTCGAAACCACAGCTCCAGTTTTCCTACGCGCCGCTGGTGCGCAAGGCGGCGCCAGCGGTGGTTAATATATACACCAAGAAAGTGGTTCGCTCGCGTCAGGTTCTGCCGCTGTTCAATGACCCGTTCTTTCGCCGCTTCTTTGGCGATGCACCGGGCCTGACGGTGCCTCGCGAGCAGATTCAAAATTCGCTCGGCTCCGGTGTTATTGTCCATAGCAGCGGCGTTATCGTAACCAATTTTCACGTTATCGAGGGGGCCAGGGAAATTACCGTCGTGCTGGCCGACCGGCGCGAATATATAGCCAAGGTCATCGGCAAGGACAAACGCACCGATCTGGCGGTCCTGAAAATTGATCCGAAAACGGAATCCCTGCCATTCCTTGAACTGGCCAATTCCGACGATCTGGAAGTCGGCGATATCGTGCTTGCCATCGGTAATCCGTTTGGGGTCGGTCAGACGGTGACCAGTGGAATCGTTTCGGCATTGTCAAGATCCGGGGTTAACTCTTCGGATATGTCGCTTTTTATCCAAACCGACGCGGCCATCAATCCGGGCAATTCGGGCGGCGCCCTGGTAGGCATGGACGGTCGTTTGGCCGGTATTAACACGGCAATTTTCTCGAAAAGCGGCGGCTCGCTCGGGATCGGCTTCGCGATCCCGTCCAACATGGTGCGCACGGTTATCGCCGGCACCGTCAGGGGCGGCCATCTGGTGCGTTCGTGGCTCGGCGCGATGGGCCAGACCGTAACCCCGGAAATTGCCGAAAGCATGAGTATGGAACGTCCGCATGGGGTGCTGATAAAACAGGTCTACACCAACGGCCCCGCGGCCAGGGCCGGGCTCAGGCCGGGCGATATCGTCGTCGATGTCGATGGTTATGCCGTTAACGTGCCGAAGGCCCTGAATTACCGTTTCGCGACCTTGAAAATCGGTGGTACGGCGAAACTGAATGTCCTGCGCCAGGGAAGGACGCTGGGCCTGACTGTTTCCCTCCAGGCGCCACCCGAAGACCCGCCGCGCAATCTGACGGTGCTAAGCGGTGAAAATCCTTTCGCCGGCGCCGTTGTCGCCAACATGTCGCCGGCCCTGGCCGATGAAGTGGGCCTGAGATATTTCGATCCGGGCGTCTATATCCTAAAAATGAAACAACCTTCGACCGCCGCCCGGCTGGGTTTCCGGCCCGGCGACAAAATTGACCGGATCAACGATCATTCCATCGATTCGGTGGCTGAACTATCGAAAATTCTCAGGCAATCGGTCGATCGCTGGGCGATCAGCATCAAGCGTGGCGGAAAAATTCGAAGTATCGTGGTCAATAAGTGAATACGTTATTTGAGTCCCAGGCGCCGCGCCCCCTGGCCGACCGGATGCGTCCGGGCGCCCTGGCGGAAGTAGTAGGCCAGGAACATCTGCTGCGGGACGACGCCCCTATCGGACGCATGCGCCTGGCCAAAACGATGACGTCGACAATTTTCTGGGGTCCGCCGGGAACCGGCAAAACCACCATTGCCCGCCTGTTGGCGGCCCATACGGAACTGTATTTCGAGCCTCTATCGGCGGTATTTTCCGGTGTTGCCGACCTGCGCAAGGTGTTCGAGGCGGCCAGGGGCCGCCGTGGCGTAGGCCAGGGCACGTTGCTGTTTATCGACGAGGTCCATCGCTTCAACCGGGCCCAGCAGGATGGATTTTTACCTTATGTAGAGGATGGCACGGTCATTCTGGTCGGCGCCACGACGGAAAATCCGTCATTCGAACTAAACGCGGCGCTGTTATCACGCTGTCAGGTGCTGGTGCTGAACCGGCTGGACGATGCGGCGCTGGAACAACTGCTGGTTCGCGCCGAAGCTCTTGAAGGCATGAAGCTTCCCCTTCATGAGGATGCGCGGGCGGCCCTGCGGGCGATGGCCGATGGCGACGGCCGCTATCTGCTGAACATGGCCGAGGCGCTGTTCGCCCTGCCGTCTGCTCCGCTGCTCGACACCGCCGCCCTGGCCCAGGCGGTGCAGCGGCGGGCGCCGCTGTATGATAAATCCCAGGAAGGCCACTATAACCTTATCAGCGCCATGCATAAATCGTTGCGCGGGTCCGATGTCGACGCGGCGCTTTATTGGCTGGCCCGAATGCTGGATGGCGGCGAAGACCCCCGTTATATCGCCCGTCGGCTGGTTCGCTTTTCAGTCGAGGACATCGGGCTGGCCGATCCCCAGGCGCTGCCGCAATCGATCGCCGCCTGGCAGGCGTTCGAACGCCTGGGCAGTCCGGAAGGGGAACTGGCGCTGGTGCAGTGCGTTATTTATCTGGCGACGGCGCCAAAATCCAACGCCGCCTATATCGCCGAGAAGGCGGCCCGGCGGGCGGCCCGGGAAACCGGATCGCTGGCCCCGCCAAAACACATCCTGAACGCGCCGACGTCACTGATGAAGGACTTGGGTTATGGCAGCGGCTATGCCTATGACCATGACGCCGAAGACGGCTTTTCCGGGCAGGATTATTTCCCCGATGGCATGGCCAGGCAACAATATTATCGGCCCCGCGAGCGGGGCTTCGAGCGGGATATAGGCAAAAGACTGAACTATTGGGACAAGCTTCGAGGGGTAAGGATTAATAAAAAATGAGCGCCAAATTAATTATTTGGGTGGCCCTTGGCGGCGCCGCAGGATCGGTCGCAAGATACCTGATAATGAGCTTCGTGGGGCACGTTATACACGGTGGTTTCCCGTATGCGACGCTGGTCGTTAACGTGGTCGGTGCGTTTGTACTGGGCGGGGTGATCGAAACCATGTCCCTGGCCTGGTCGCCCAGCCCGGAAATACGCAATTTTGTCGTAGTCGGTATTTTGGGCGGCTTCACGACATTTTCGACATTTTCCATGGATGCCTTCTTTCTTTTCGAACGAGGCCAGTATTCCATAGCCGGCCTTTACATCGCCGCGTCCATTGCGCTGTCCATCGCCGGCCTGGCCATGGGCATGATGTTGTTCCGGCAAATTCTGTAATGACCGGCGTAGTTTCCGTGAAAGTTGGCGAGGACGAAGCCGGCTTGCGCCTGGACCGCTGGTTCAAGCGCCACTATCCCGGGCTTTCCCATGTCCGCTTGCAAAAGTTGCTGCGCGGCGGCCAGGTCAGGCTCGATGGCAAGCGGGTCAAGGCCAATTCAAGGATATCCCCTGAGCAATCGATCAGGGTGCCGCCACTGGGTGATTTGGCGGCCCCGGTGCGGCGACCCGGGGCGGTCGCCGCAGTTACCGGGGATATCCTGAAAGACCGGATTTTGCATATGGATGAGCAGGTAATCGTTCTGGACAAACCACCCGGCCTGGCCGTTCAGGGTGGCACCGGAATCAGCCGCAGTGTCGATGGTATGCTGGATACCCTGAAATTCGGCAGCGCCGAACGTCCGCGCCTGGTTCACCGGCTGGACAAGGATACCTCGGGGGTGCTGGTGCTGGCTCGCAGCGCCGGTGTTGCGGCCAAACTGACCCGTTCGTTCCGTTCCCGGGAAACTCACAAAATTTACTGGGCTGTCGTCGTCGGCGTCCCGGAATTGGATGCCGGGCGGATCGACATGGCGTTGGCCAAGTTGCCGGGCAGGAAAGGCGAAAGAATGGTTCCCGACCGGGCCGCCGGTAAAAAGGCGACAACGATGTTTCGGGTCATCGATCGGGCCGGTTGGCAGGCCGCCTGGGTTCAATTGCAGCCGATAACCGGGCGGACTCATCAGTTGCGCGTACATATGGCCGAAACGGGGACGCCTATTCACGGCGACGGCAAGTATGGCGGGGCCGGGGCCTTCATCCCGGGGCGGGGATTAAGCCGCAAACTGCATCTGCATGCCAGGGCTATCCGCATCCCCCATCCGGATGAAAGCGGCGCCCTTGAAGTGATTGCCCCACTGCCGGAACACATGCGGGCGACATGGCGTTTTCTGGGTTTTGATGAAAATGCCGGCGAAGATCCATTTTCTGAAAACATGCTGTAGATATATCGACCTAAAGATGTGATTATCTGTCTACTATAGTGTAGAATCATCGGGTATCGCGAGGAACCTTGGCCATGCGCCTGTTACTGGTGGAAGACAATTATCGTCTCGCCCAAACGACCAAGGAGGGCCTTGAGAAAGAGTCTTTCGCGGTCGATTACTTCGGCACGGCAAAAGAGGCGGAATCGGCATTGGAAACCGTATCCTACGACGCCGTCGTCCTGGACCTGGGCCTGCCCGACGGCGATGGCCTGAAAATCCTGTGTGACCTGCGGGCCCGCAGCGATTCGACGCCGGTGCTGATTTTAACGGCCCGTGATGGCGTCGATGATCGGGTCAGGGGGCTCGACGCCGGGGCCGATGATTATTTGCTGAAGCCGTTCGCCATGGAAGAACTGGTCGCCAGGACCAGGGCCTTGCTCAGGCGCCCCGGTGGGGTTTTGGGGCAAACACTGACGGCCGGCAATGTTTCGTTCGACACCAGCGCCAGGGAAGTGCGGGTCGGCAAGTCGCCGATATCGATTTCCCGGCGTGAAATGGGCGTTCTTGAACAACTGATGCGGCGCAACGGCAGGGTCGTGCCGAAAGACGTTCTGGAAGACAAAATGTACGGCTTTGGCGAGGAGGTGACTTCAAATTCGGTGGAGGTACACATTTCGAGACTGCGGAAACGTCTGGCCACTGTCGGGGCGACCATCAGTATTCACACCCTGCGCGGTGTCGGCTATTTGCTGTCCGAAGAAGATGCCTGAACATGGATTAAGGACAGGCGGGATCGTCACATGAACAGCAAAAGTGACGAGGGGGCTGCGCCAAGGCAGGGCGCCACCATGGATTTGCTGCTGATTGGGGCGGCGAGTGTCCTGGCGGCGGTTGCGCTGGTGTTGTTTCGCCGTAATTTTGCAGTCTTTTCCGAAAACGGTTCGGTAGTTGCCGTCGCCGCATTGTGGGTATTTTTTTGCGCCTTCGTCTATGTTTACCGGCGGTGGCTTGAGACGCGTCAGGAACTGGCCGAGCGGGGAAGAAAAATTAACCGTTTCGAGGCCAGGGAAGCGCAGCGGGCGGAAAAGTCCGGTGACGAATATCAGGCCCGGATACAGCAACTTACCTGCCTTGGCGCCTGGGAACTGAACGTCAACGGCAATCGATTAACCTGGTCCGACGATGTATTCGCCATTTTCGGACTTAATCGCGAGGATGGGTTTCTCACTTATGAACAGTATCTGAAAAGGATTCACCCCGCCGACCGACCGGTCGTCGAAGAGGCCGTTTCGGAATGTCTGAGAGAGAAAAAGCCCTACGCCATTGATTATCGCATCGTCACGCCCGATGGCGACGTTCGAATCTTGTTTGAACAAAATCAACCGGTTCTCGAAAATGATCGGCCGGTTGGAATTCGCGGCACAATCATCGACGCCACCGAAAATAAACTTTCAGAGACCGATCTTCGCGGTCAATACGGCATGTTGCAGTTTCTTATCGATGCCATCCCGATTCCGGTGTTTCACAAGGATGAAAACGGAATTTTTGAAAACTGCAACAAGGCCTATGAAGAATTTTTCGGGGTGCCTCAGGCCGAGGTTATCGGCAATACGGTTTATGATTTTTTCCCTGAGGATCGGGCCATTGAAGCGGATAACGCCGATAAATCGTTGATCCGGCTTGGCTGCTCCCTGACCTACGAGGCCAAGGAGGCCGACGGCAAGGGCGAAGAACACGACGTTATTTATTACAAAACACCGTTGAGCGAACCCGATGGCGCCGCCGGTGGAATTATTGCCGCCATGCTGGATATTTCGGAACGCAAGCACATGGAAGCGGCCCTGCGCGAGAGTGAAAAGCGGTTCCGGATAATTGCCGAATCGTCGTCCGACTGGTTCTGGGAAACCGATGAAAACCACCGGTTTATATATGTCTCGGAAAGATATCAGGAAATTCTGGGGCTGTCTCCGGAAAGCGTTTTAGGGCGGAGCCACTGGGATGTGGCCGGCGAAGATCAAACGGAAGACGGCAAGGAAAACTGGCGTCTGCATAAGGCCGAACTTAACGCCAATGCGCCATTTAGGGATTTTGTCTACCTGTTCCGGGCCGGTGACGGGACCATGCGTAATGTCAAGATCAGCGGCATACCGGTTTTTGGCGAAGCCGGTGAATTTCGCGGCTATCTTGGATCTGGCGCCGATGTAACCGATCACACCCGTGTCGAGGAAGCCCTGCGCAAAAGCGAGCAACGGCATCGCAATTTCGCCGCCGACGTGGCCCATGAATTGCGCACGCCGTTGGCCGTGTTGCGCACTAACCTGGATAATTTCGAAGAGACCGAAGCGGTCAAATCCCTGCGTCAGGATGTCGATAGCATGTCCCGCATGGTGACTCAGTTGCTGGCCGCGACTCGGATTGAAACCTACGTCGCGGCGGATTCATTCGTCAACGTCGACTTAACCGATGTTTGCCGGCATGTGGCGACCCTGCTGGGGCCGATCGCCATCAAGGAGCAAAGATCAATCGAGGTGCTGGGCGGCGATGATCCGATGTTCATTCAGGGGATTCCGGAATCCCTTGAGCAGGCGGTCAGGAACCTGGCCGAAAACGCCATTCGTTACTCGTCCCGTGGGTCGGTAATTTCCCTGAAGCTGGCATACCAGGAAGATTTTCCGTCGATCAGCGTGATTGATCGGGGCCGCGGCATCCCGAAGGAACAGCGAGAGGCTATTTTCGAGCGCTTTCTGCGCGCCGACCGGCGCGCCGGCGGGGCCGGGCTGGGCCTGTCGATCGTCAAGCGCACCATCGAAAATCATAATGCCGAAATTACTATAGAAGACACCCCTGGCGGCGGTGCGACGTTCACTATCCGTTTTCCGAAATACGACGACGCCATGCAGGAAGCGGTATAGTCGATCCGGAAAATCCAGTTACTTCAGGTTGTTGTAATGTGTGGGGCCTATAAGGGCGCCATAACGCGTCCGGACTGGAAGGCCGAGGCGCGTGGAAAGAGGGATCGTCGCTATGACAAAAAATCGTGCTTCAATTTTTACCATGGTGCTGATTATCGCCGTTTTCGCCGTTTCGGGAATGGCGTCCGCCGCTCGTGAGCAAACGGGTATGCAGGTGGGCTATTGCCCGGAAGTCCCGCAAACCAAATGGTGGGGCAAGACCACGCATCAGAAAATTACCAATTATGTGACGAAAAAGCACAACGGCAACTGGATGCCCTATATCGACAAATGGAATCGCCAGTTGGCAAAAATGCGGACCATTTATCACCGTGGCGGCAGCGCCGTTTTTAAAAAGCAGGGAGTGACCATCGAAGACAAGCAGTTGTCGCAATATATCAAAGATATAGAGGTTCGCCTGGAGGTCACCAGATGTCTTGCCATGCAGGAACTCAAGCGGGAGGAGCAATTGCTTAGCGAAATGGAAACCGCTTCGGGAGAAGATGAACCGGCGGCGAAAAACGAATAGCGCGCTATGCCCTGAAAACGGCGAAAATATTTCTGGATAATCCGATAATGCCCTAAATCATGGGGGTTGCTGTACTGGCCCCCAATTGAACCAGACAGCCTGACCTAGTCAGGAGGCTTAAGGATATCCTTGAGCATATGCCTATGTCTTATTTTGAAGACCATGTTTAGATCATCACCGATGGCGGTCGCCGTCGTCGCTGGCCCGCATCTGAAAAGCTTCGTATTGTGGAAGAGAGTTTCGAGCCTGGCGAGACGGTATCGAGCGTCGCCCGCCGCAATGGAGTCGCGCCGAACCTGCTGTTCCGGCGACGCAAGTTGATGAGCGAGGGGGCGCGATTGCCGTGAGCCGTGATGAGACCGTTGTTGGCAATTCCGAGCTTAAACACCTGAAGCGTCAGGTTCAGGAACTCGAACGTCTGCTTGGGTCGCAAGACCATGGAACGAGACCCTGAAGGAGGCGCTGGATAAAGCGTCTCACGGCCTGAACCTGCGCCCCTGCTTCACCCCGGTCACCAGTCCACAATCCAATGGCATGGCCGAGAGCTTTGTTAAAACAATCAAACGCGATTATGCCCGTATTAACCCGCTGCCAGATGCCGATACCGTGCTGGCGGCACTTCACCGGTGGTTCGAAGATTACAACGAGAACATCCCCATAGTGGGCTCAAATGGAAATCTCCGAGAGACTTCATCAAAGCCTAAACGTAAACCCGTCAGGCTGTCCGGTGAAATGGGGGCAGGTCCAGTGCTCTCGTACGCGTTCATGGTTCAGCTTAACCGGGCTGACTACCCAAAATAACGTCACAACCTTCAAAATTGAATTGAAAAATATGTATCTGTATCGCTGATAACTTGCATATGCATAGATTGAATGGTTGCCTTTCTCACTCTCTTTAGTGGAATGATGAAAGGAAACAAATCATATGCCTTGTAATAGCAACTACGTGGTAAATAAATCTATGCTTGGTCAAAGGGTTATCAAAATTAACAGGTACGTCAAAGAGCATGGAATTCACTTAAAATATCTTACAGATTTTGAAAACTATAGGGCTGTTGTTGAAGCCCACAATGAGGTTAGCGCCGTAACGGCGGTTCTCGATACCAGGGTATCGGATATCGGTCCCGAGAATGGTTTCTGGATATTAGCGACTGATGAGATGGGCGAAGTAATCCATGTCCAGGCCGTACGGAGTGACGATTTGACGGGCTCTACTTTGTCGCGGCACTGGCTATCAGATCCGATGGTTTATGCCCCGGCCTGGCTGGATATCGATATCAATAGGTGCGATTTTGACACCGCTCCAATTACGCATGAAATAACGGGAACTGTCTGTTACCATGCGGACTTCTGGCTTCACAAAAAACACAGAAACATGGAACTTGCTTCCCTATTCTCCAACTACGCGATGGTGCTGGCATTGACCAAATTTAGACCCGACTACTTTTATGGGTTGATGTCTCCCAAGTTGGTAAAATTGGGTTGGGTTGCAAGAGCGGGGTATCTTCACATGCATCCCCGGGCTCCTCGTTGGTACATCCTTAAGGACGGAACTTACTACGATGAATATTTAGTTTGGGTGACCGGCCCGGAACTTGCTGATTTATGGGCCTCCGGCAAGAGGGATACTAAGGTTCTGGGTCAAGTTGCAAAGAACACTAATCCCCTCTCGACCGTCCAGTAAACGATGGGAAGTAATTAGTCGCTCATAGCTGAGCCAGAACGGCTCAGTATTTACGTCCTCCATGCGCGCCCTGATGTGCTGAAGTTGGGGCTCTCCGGTTTCAAAGGTATGTTGCATCGCGGTTGATATCTTTTCAACGTACTCGGGGGATTCCTTTTCCGAGAGGTTGATTGAGAGTTCGCCAACAATATCGGTTGCCCATTTCCGACCATATATTCTGGCCGATGGCGATTCGGGACCAACCCATGAAAAGATGAGCTCGTCTTCTAGTTCGCTGAACTGATAATTAATGGTGTGCCGCAAATAATCAGCCAGTTTTTCTACTGCAATCTCATCATACCGACCAGCCGTCGTATCCCATAGCTCGAAACCCTGTCTAATAGCGAGTGAAGCATTTTTTATTTCTGAAAAATCGCGGTTTGATATCATTGTAGGATGGAGCACCTCAATGGACCGGTTTTTTTGAATTTGCAAAATGCGCTCGATCACCTGGTGGCGATCCGTGTAAATCTCTCCGACCCACCCGAAATAGAAAAAATAAAGTTCAATAGGAACATTTGATTGGTAACGAGATAATTGCTCAAGAACAAACGCCAGGGCATCGTTCTCCACATTATTTGTTACCCATTCGATTTTTACAGAGTTTGCAGAAACGCTAAGTTTTACCTGACCCAAGTGGTGGAGAAACAAACTATCAAATGAACTATCGATTTCGCTGGCGGAATGCTCCACGCCCCGGTCATCAACCCACCATTTCCCGAAAGTAAAGGGGGAGACATCTTCACTAAAATGGATTCCGTTGTTTCGCAACACGCCCCTCAATAATAAATTTCATGCACTATTTTGTGCGGCAATACGTGAATTTCAAACCACTTAGCAGGGTGTAGTTAGGAATCATCGCTCACTGCAATATTCTTTACGAGCCCATACAGGCTTTTACGAATTTTTCGATTAGTTATTTTGTAGTAATTTCTGACCAACTGAGTCGTTTCACTGCGCAATAGTGGATCAGATTTCTGTCCTGCACTGTATTCTGTGAATTTCTTGTTGGTGAGATGACGACCTCCTGTAGCTTTCGTCGATTGCCCCATTTCGTCAAAAAAATATGTTGGTGTCACGTTGAGTATTCGGGAAAATTCATAGAGTCTAGATGCACTGATACGATTGGCGCCGCGCTCATACTTTTGGATTTGCTGAAAGGTCAGCCCTACGGCATCGCCCAACTTTTCTTGACTGATGCCAAGTAGTGTGCGGCGGAGTCTCAATCGGGAGCCGACATGAACATCAACAAGCCGAGGAATGCCAATACCGCCAACACTGGCCCTTGAGGCCCGCTTATTGCTCTTAAGTTTCTTCAAATCAAATTGCTCCATAAAAACGTAAAATGCAATTTATTGAGAAATATTCCGACGGTTCGATGGTTATGGCAAGAAAAAACCCGAAAGTAAGTTTTACAGCCCCTTCAACGAAAAGGCTCTGCATGCTCCGGTAGTCTAGGGTCAGGAC
>VAPL010337235.1_pt1 | contig 11401 bp, 7 predicted proteins | sample 3395061 | NCBI WGS metagenome assembly VAPL01 (sample SAMN08290444, study PRJNA428436) | hydrothermal vent metagenome | isolation source: Deep-sea hydrothermal vent chimney 2 | place: Pacific Ocean: Juan De Fuca Ridge | depth 2182 m m
ACGGCCCTGCTTGAATACATTCCCGGCCCGGATTTCCCCACCGCCGGTTTCATCAATGGTGTGCGTGGCATTCACGAGGCCTATCGCACCGGCCGCGGCCGCTGCCTGATGCGTGCGCGCAGTGAAATCGAAACCGACGACAACGGCCGCCAACGCATCGTCGTTACCGAGCTGCCGTATCAGGTCAACAAGGCCCGCCTGGTGGAAAAAATCGCCGAGTTGGTGAAAGACAAAAAGATCGAGGGCATCTCCGAGCTGCGCGACGAGTCCGACAAGGACGGTATGCGCATGGTGGTCGAGCTGAAGCGCGGCGAAGTGGCCGAGGTGCTGCTCAACAATCTGTTCCAGCAGACCCAGATGCAGACCGTGTTCGGCATCAACATGGTGGCGCTGGTGGATGGTCAGCCGCGCCTGCTCAATCTCAAGCAGATCCTGCAGGCCTTTATCGACCACCGCCGTACCGTGGTCACCCGCCGTACCATTTACGATCTGCGCAAGGCGCGCGAAAAGGCCCACATCCGCGAGGGTCTGGCGGTGGCGCTGGCCAATATCGACCCCATCATCGCCCTGATCAAGGCCGCGCCCAACCCGGCGGCGGCCAAGGAAGGGCTGATGGCCACCGGCTGGCAGCCGGGCGTGGTGGTGCAGATGCTGGAGCGCGCCGGTGCCGAGTCTTCGCGCCCGGACGGGCTGGACAAGACCTTCGGTTTCATTGACGGCAGCTATCACCTTTCCGACACCCAGGCACAGGCGATCCTGGAAATGCGCCTGCACCGTCTGACCGGGCTGGAACAGGACAAGATCCTCGGCGAATACGAGGAACTGCTGGCGACCATTTTCGAGCTGCTGGAGATCCTCGGCAGCATCGAACGCCTGATGGAGGTGATCCGCGAAGAACTGCAGTCCATGAAGGAGCTGTACGGCGATGAGCGCCGTACCGAGATCCTCGAAACCCATCTCGACCTCAGTCTCGAAGACCTGATCACCGAAGAAGACGTGGTGGTCACGCTTTCCCACGAAGGCTATGCCAAGGCCCAGCCACTGGCCGATTATCGCGCCCAGCGTCGTGGTGGCCGCGGCAAGTCCGCCACGGCCATGAAGGAAGAGGATTTCGTCGACCAGCTGTTCATCGCCAGTACCCATGACACCATCCTGTGCTTCTCCAGTGCCGGCAAGGTGTACTGGAAAAAGGTCTATGAATTGCCGCAGGCCGGCCGTGGCGCGCGTGGCAAGCCTATTGTCAATCTGTTGCCGCTGGATGAGGGTGAACGCATTACTGCGGTGCTGCCGATCCGCGAGTACGAAGCCGACAAGAACATCTTCTTCGCGACCGCCAATGGCACGGTGAAGAAGACGCCACTGGTCGATTTCTCGCGCCCGCGCAGCAACGGCATCATCGCCATCGATCTGCGTGAAGGCGATCAGTTGGTGGGCGTGGACATCACCGACGGCGAGCGCGATGTCATGCTGTTTACCAGCGCTGGCAAGGTCATCCGCTTCAATGAGAGCAATGTGCGCGCCATGGGCCGTACCGCCTGCGGTGTGCGTGGAGTGAAGTTGGCGGCGGATGCGCGGGTGATTTCGCTGATCATCGCCAGCGAAGGCTGTGTACTCACGGCGACCGAAAACGGTTACGGCAAGCGCACGGCCGTGGATCAGTATCCGGCCCATGGCCGCGGTGGGCAGGGCGTGCTGTCGATCCAGAGCAACGAGCGCAACGGCGCCGTGGTGGGCGCCGTGCTGGTGCAGGATGATGACGAGATCATGCTGATCACCAATCGTGGCACCCTGGTGCGCACCCGCGTCGCCGAGGTCTCCGTGCTGGGTCGCAACACCCAGGGCGTGAAGCTCATCAACCTGACCAAGGGCGAGAAGCTGGTGGGCATGCAGCGTATCGTCGAACAGGATGATGATGAAGAGGCGGAAGAAGGTAGTGAGAAGGGTGTAGAGGGAGAGGGCGGCGAAGACGAATAAACGCCGCAGTTCCTTGTAGGAGCGGCCCCTCAGGCCGCGATGATGATCCGCCCATGGCGAGAAAAAACATCGCGGCCTGAGGGGCCGCTCCTACAGATAAATGAATTGAAAAATTGAAAAACAACAGGAGTCATCGATGAGTCGCGTATTTAACTTCAGTGCCGGCCCCGCCGCACTGCCGCAGGAAGTGCTGGAAAAGGCCCAGGCCGAGATGCTGGACTGGCGCGGTGCGGGCATGTCGGTGATGGAGATGAGTCATCGCGGCAAGGAATTCATGTCCATTGCGGAACAGGCCGAGGCCGATCTGCGCGAGATCATGGCGATTCCCGACAACTATAAGGTGCTGTTTCTACAGGGCGGTGCCTCCAGCCAGTTCGCCATGGTGCCGTTGAATTTGCTGGGCGGCTCTTTGTCAGACAAGAGTGGAAAGGCCGATTATTACCGCACCGGTTCCTGGTCGAAGAAGGCCATTGCCGAGGCCAAGCGCTTCGGTGAGGTCACGGTAGTGGCAGATACCGAGAGTGGCGGCAAGTTCACCAGCGTGCCCACCGAGGGTGCCGTGGCACACGGCAGCGACGCCGCCTATGTGCACTACACCCCCAATGAGACCATCGAGGGTGTGGAATTCCCCTATATACCCGATACCGGCAACGTACCGCTAGTTGCAGATATGTCGTCGACCATCCTCTCGCGTCCCATCGATGTGTCGAAGTTCGGTATCATCTATGCCGGTGCGCAGAAGAACATCGGCCCCGCCGGGCTGACCGTGGTCATCATTCGTGACGACCTGATCGGCAATGCCAAGGATGGCACGCCCGCCATGTTCGATTACAAGACCCACGCCGACACCGGTTCCATGTACAACACACCGCCGACCTATGGCTGGTATCTGGCCGGCCTGGTGTTCGACTGGATCAAGCAGAAGGGTGGGCTAAAAGCCATGGCCGAGATCAACCAGCGCAAGGCCGGCAAGCTATATGCTGCCATCGATGCATCCAGTTTTTACAGCAACCCCGTGGATCCCAGTTGTCGTTCGTGGATGAACGTGCCCTTCATCCTGGCCGATGCCGGGCTGGATGCCAGCTTCCTCGCCGAGGCCAAGCAGGCCGGCCTGGTTACCCTCAAGGGCCATCGCTCCGTGGGTGGCATGCGCGCCAGCATCTACAACGCTATGCCGGAAGAAGGTGTGGATGCGCTGATTGCCTTCATGGCCGGCTTCGAAAAACGCAACGGCTGAGAAGATTGGCCACAGAGGCACAGAGTTCACTGAGGAAAAATAAAATTGTTTTTCTCTGTGTACTCTGTGCCTCTGTGGCATCAAAAGAGGGCTGAATATGTACAAAATCCTGACATTGAATAACATCTCCGTTGCCGGTCTCGAACGCCTACCGCGCGACCAGTACGAGATCGCCTCCGAGATCCAGCATCCAGATGCCATCCTGCTGCGCTCCTTCAAGATGCACGACATGGAAATTCCGCCCACGCTGAAGGCCGTGGGCCGTGCCGGCGCCGGGGTCAATAATATTCCCGTCGACAAGATGAGCGCCATGGGCATCCCGGTGTTCAATGCCCCCGGCGCCAATGCCAATGCGGTGAAGGAACTGGTGCTGACCGGCATGCTGCTGGCGGCGCGCAACATCTGTCCGGCCTGGGACTTCGCCCGCAATCTGCAAGGTGACGACGCGAGCATCGGCAAGCAGGTCGAGGCGGGTAAAAAGAACTTCGGCGGTTTCGAACTGCCCGGCCGTACCCTCGGCGTCATCGGTCTCGGCGCTATTGGCCGGCAGGTGGCCAATGCCGCCGTGTCGCTGGGCATGAACGTCATCGGCTTCGATCCCGGCATCACGGTGGAAGGCGCGTGGGAATTGTCGTCCAATGTGAAAAAGGCGGCCAGTGTGGACGACCTGTTGTCCAATGTGGATTTCGTGACCTTCCACGTGCCGCTGGTCGACGCCACCAAAAACATGATCAATGCCGAGCGGCTGAAGATCATGAAAGACAAGGTGGTGATCCTCAACTTTGCCCGTGGCGGCATCGTCGACGATGAGGCCGTGTCCGCGGCCATCAAGGCCGGCAAGGTGTATGCCTATGTGTGTGACTTCCCCAGCAACCTGCTGAAAAATCATGAGCGCGTGATCACCCTGCCGCACCTGGGCGCCTCGACGCAAGAGGCGGAGGATAACTGCGCCATCATGGTCGCCGACGAAGTGCGTGAATATCTGCAAAACGGCACCATTCGCAATTCCGTCAATTTCCCCGAGGTGTTCATGCCGCGCACCGACGGCTATCGCATCGCCATCGTCAATTCCAACGTACCCAACATGGTCGGGCAGATCTCCACCACGCTGGCGGATGGCGGCTTGAATATCATCGATATGCTGAATAAGTCGCGCGGTGATCTGGCCTATACCCTGGTCGATGTCGATCAGTCAGTGGCCGATTCGGTACTGAAAAATATCGAAGCCATCGACGGCGTGCTGGCCGTGCACAGTCTGTGAGACGAACTCAATGAGTGGCAGGCTGGACGAGATCCGCAAACGCATCGATGCGGTGGATGCCGATATTCAGCGGCTGATTTCCGAGCGTGCCGCACTGGCACAGGAAGTGGCGCAGACCAAGCAGGCGGAACAGGGTGAGTCGCCGGAAGAAGTGCTCTTCTATCGTCCTGAGCGTGAGGCGCAGGTGCTGCGCAAGGTGCTGGAACGCAACCAGGGCCCGTTGCCCGGTGAAGAAATGGCGCGCCTGTTCCGCGAGATCATGTCCGCCTGCCTGGCCTTGGAGCAACCACTCAGCGTGGCCTTCCTCGGTCCCGAGGGTACCTTTACTCAGGCCGCGGCACTGAAGCACTTTGGTCATTCCGTGCGCACCCGCCCCATGGCCGCCATTGATGAGGTGTTCCGCGAGGTGGAGGCGGGCAGTACCCACTTCGGCGTGGTGCCGGTGGAAAATTCCACTGAAGGTGTGATCAATCACACCCTGGACATGTTCATGCGTTCCTCGCTGGCTATTTGTGGTGAGGTGGAATTACGTATCCATCACCACCTGATTGGCCGCGATCGTCATAACATAAAAAAGATCTATTCTCACCAGCAGTCGCTGGCACAGTGTCGTGAATGGCTCGATGCACATCTGCCTGAAGTGGAGCGGATCTCCGTCAGCTCCAATGCTGAGGCCGTGCGCCGCGCTGCGGTGGAGGAGGGCGCCGCTGCCATCGCCGGCGAGACGGCCGCCGACATTTACGCTCTGCCGGTACTTGAGGCCAAAATCGAGGACAATCCGGACAACACCACGCGTTTTCTGGTTATCGGCACGCAGGAGGTTCCGCCCAGTGGCGATGACAAGACCTCATTGCTGGTATCAACGCCGAACCGCCCCGGTGCACTCTATCGTCTGCTGTCGCCCTTTGAGCGCAATGGCATTTCCATGAGCCGCATCGAGTCTCGGCCCTCACGCCTGGCTAACTGGGAATATGTGTTCTTCATCGACATCAATGGGCATGTACGGGACGAAGCGGTGGCGCGGGCGCTGGAGATCCTGAAGACGGATTCTCCCATGTTCAAGGTGCTGGGCTCCTATCCCAAGGCCGTTCTGTAAACAATTCTAGATGCTACATGACGGTAAGTTCAACCTGTAGGAGCGGCTTTTAGCCGCGAAACGTTGTTTGAGATAATTGTCGCGGCTGAAAGCCGCTCCTACAGGTTGTTCAGCGCCGGTCATCTAGTGTAGGACACTACACTAGGGTGGCAAGAACAAGAGCATTATAAAGAGAAGTGGCAATGAATCGTTTTGAACAGCAGGCTACCCCCGGCGTGCGTGGCCTGCATCCCTACCAGCCGGGCAAGCCCATCGACGAGCTGCGGCGCGAGTACGGAGTTAGCGATATCGTCAAGCTGGCCTCCAATGAAAATCCCCTCGGCCCCAGCCTGCGCGTGCGTAAGGTGCTGGCTGCTGAGTTTGCCGGACTGGCGCGCTATCCCGATGGCAATGGCTTCGCCCTCAAGCAGGCGTTGGGTGAACGTCACGGCGTGGACATGGCGCAGATCACCCTCGGTAACGGTTCCAGCGACGTGCTGGAATTCGTCGTGCGGGTGTTTGTGCAGCCGGGTGACGAGGTGCTGTTCTCCGAACACGCCTTCGCCATGTATCCCATCGTCACACAGGCCGCCAGCGCGCAGGCAGTGGTCGCCCCGGCGCGTGACTGGGGACACGACCTCGAGGCCATGCGGGCGCTGATCAGTGAGCGCACGCGGGTGATCTTCATTGCCAATCCCAACAATCCTACCGGCACCTGGCTGCAGGGTGACGAGTTGCAGGCCTTTATCGCCGCGGTGCCGGAACGGGTCGTGGTGGTGGTCGACGAGGCCTATTTCGACTATGCCAACGATCCCGCCCTGGGCGCAGCCGGTTACCCGGATGCCAGTCGCTGGCTGGACCGTTTCCCTAATCTGGTGGTGACACGTACTTTCTCCAAGGCCTATGGGCTGGCCGGGCTGCGCGTGGGCTATTCGCTGTCTCACCCGGACATGGCCAACCTGCTGAACCGCATCCGCCCGCCCTTCAACGTCAACAGCCTGGCCCTCGCCGCAGCCACGGCGGCACTGGTGGACGAGGCGCATGTGCAGCAGGCGGTGCATCTGAACGCGGAAGAGATGGCGCGGGTCACGGACGCAGTGACGGAAATGGGCCTCGACTTTATTCCCTCCGTCGGCAACTTCGTCAGCATTGATGTGGGCGGTGATGCGGCGTCTGTGTATGATGCGTTGCTGCACGCGGGCGTCATCGTGCGCCCGGTGGCCAATTACGGTATGCCGCGGCATTTGCGGGTGACACTGGGGCTTGCGGCGGAGAACGAGCGTTTTCTGGCCGCCTTGCGTAAGGTGCTGAAGAAATAAAAATGCGCAACGCAAAGGGCAGGGTTGCTCCATCGTGGGTGATGTGGTGCTGAGTACTACAGAAAATGCGGCAATGCAGAGCGGCGTTACATCCGCAGGGGAGGGCATCGTGCGCACGGCGCACGCTACAGGCACGTGTGGTGTGCGCCGTGCGCACAAACATGGATAGCGCTGGCAACACCGCTCTGCGGTGTTGCCGATCTCGCGGCGCTCTGCGCCGCATGGGTTCGTTAGGTGCGCTTTGCCGGAGGCGGCGCGGAGCGCCATGAGTCTGAGTGACACCGCAGAGCGGTGTCACAAGTTAATAAACAACTTTGCGTTCTCTGCGCCTTTGCGTCCTATGCGTTAAATAGCAATTTCCGAAAAGTGCAACAATGAAAGCGATTCGACAACTCACCATCATCGGCGTCGGTCTCATCGGCGGTTCTCTCGCACGTGCCTTGCGCGAGGCCGGGGCAGTGGACGAGATCGTCGGTGCCGGCCGTGATGAGGCACACCTGCAACGGGCGCGGGCGCTGGGCATCATCGACCGCTACAGCCTTGATTCGGCCGAGGCCGTTCGCGGCGCGGACATGGTGCTGTTGGCCCTGCCTGTGGGGGCGATGGAGGCGGTGATGCGTGCCATCAAGCCACAGTTATCGGCCGATGCTGTGCTGACCGACGCCGGCTCCACCAAGGGCAGCGTAATCGAGGCAGCGAGGCAAGCCTTCGGTGAGTTGCCGGCCAACTTCGTGCCGGGTCATCCCATTGCTGGCACTGAGGACAGCGGCGTCGAGGCTTCCTTCGCCGGGCTGTATCGGGATCACCGTGTGATCCTTACGCCGACCGAGAACAGCAGTGCCGACGCCGTCGAGCGCGTGCGCGCCCTATGGCAGGCCGCCGGTGCTGAGGTGCTGGAAATGGATCCCGAGCACCACGACCGCGTGTTGGCCGCTACCAGCCATCTGCCGCATCTGCTGGCCTTCAGTCTCGTCGACACGCTGGCGAAGATGGACGACAAGCAGGAGATCTTCGCGTACGCTGCCGGCGGTTTTCGCGATTTCACCCGTATCGCTTCCAGTGATCCGCACATGTGGCGTGATATCTGTGTGCACAACGAGCCGGCCCTGCTGGCCATGCTGGATCGCTTCGAGGCCGACCTGAAACGTCTGCGTGAGGCCATTGCCCATGACGATGGCGACTATCTGCTGGAGGTCTTCAGCCATGCCAAGGCCGCGCGTGACCGCTTTTGTGACAATGAATAAATAACACGCCTGTGTGGGAGCGGCTTCAGCCGCGAATAAAGCCGGTTTAACCTTCGCGGCTGAAGCCGCTTCCACAATCAGGGGCAGAATATTGTGAGAATGTATGACTGACAATGTGATATTTACCGTGCAACCTGGCGGCCACCTTGTTGGCGAGGCGCGCGTGCCCGGTGACAAGTCCATCTCCCACCGCTCCATCATGCTCGGTTCGCTGGCCGAGGGAGTGACTGAGGTAACGGGCTTTCTCGAAGGTGAGGACAGCCTCGCCACCCTGCAGGCCTTTCGCGACATGGGGGTGCGCATCGACGGCCCCAAGAATGGCCGGGTGACCATCCATGGCGTCGGGCTGCACGGCCTCAAGCCGCCGGCCGGTTCGCTGTACGTGGGCAATTCCGGCACCTCCATGCGCCTGCTGGCCGGGCTGCTGGCGGGGCAGGATTTCGACACGCACCTGACCGGCGATGCTTCGTTGTCCGGTCGTCCCATGCGCCGCGTCACCGATCCGCTGGCGCTGATGGGTGCGGTCATCGGCACCACCGAAAACGGCACCGCACCGCTGGACATCTGTGGTGATCAGCCGCTGTACGGTATCGACTTCGAGATGCCGGTGGCCAGCGCGCAGGTCAAGTCGGCCCTGCTGCTGGCCGGGCTGTACGCCAAGGGGCGCACCTGCGTCACCGAGCCGGCGCCCACCCGGGACCACACCGAGCGTATGCTGGCCGGCTTCGGCTATCCGGTCGAGCGTGATGGTGCCACCGCCTGCGTGACCGACGGCGGCAAACTGACCGCGACCCCGGTGGAGGTGCCGGCGGACATCTCCTCGGCGGCCTTTTTCATGGTCGGCGCCAGCATCAGCGAAGGCTCGGACATCACCCTGCGCCACGTCGGTATCAACCCCACGCGCATCGGTGTCATTAATATCCTGCGTGCCATGGGTGGTGATCTGATCTTGAGCAATGAAAGGGAAGTGGGCGGCGAACCGGTGGCCGATATCCGCGTGCGCGCGGCGAAGCTAAAGGGCATCCGCATCGACGAGACACAGGTGCCGCTGGCCATCGATGAATTCCCGGCCCTGTTCGTGGCCGCCGCCTGTGCCGAAGGTGAGACGGTTCTCACGGGTGCACGCGAGCTGCGGGTGAAGGAGAGCGACCGTATTCAGGTGATGGTCGATGGCCTGCAGATCCTTGGCGTGGATGCCCGGCCTACCGAGGATGGCATTATCATCCAGGGGCGCGCTCGCGAGGTGGAACCCATTGGCAGTGGCCGGGTCTCTAGTCATGGTGACCACCGCATCGCCATGTCTTTCGCTATGGCCGCGCTACGCGCCAGCGGGCCCATTGTCATCGACGACTGTGCCAATGTGAACACCTCCTTCCCGGACTTCGTCGGCCTGGCGAGGCGGGCGGGGTTGGATATTGAGGTGGGAAAGCAGGACTAAATAGAACGTAGGTTGGCGGTGACGAAGGAACCCCAACAAACGGGGTTCAGTACCTTCACATGTTGGGGTTCCTTCGTCACCCCAACCTACCATGCGGAATAGATTATGAATCCAAGCGACACCACCATTCCCGTGATCACCATCGACGGCCCCACCGCCTCCGGCAAGGGCACTATCACGCGCCTGCTGGCGCAGCGTCTGGGCTGGCACATCCTCGACAGCGGCGCCCTGTACCGCCTGGTGGCGTTGGCGGCGCGCAAGCACAGCATTCCTCTGGACGATGCCGAGAGCCTGCAGCCGCTGGCGGCCCACCTGGATGTGGAATTCGCCGTCGATGAAGATTCTGGCGAAATCGTCACCCTGCTGGAAGGGGAAGATGTGACGCAGGATCTGCGCGCCGAGACCTGCGGCAATGATGCCTCACAGGTCGCGCAGATACCGGCGGTACGTGAGGCTCTGCTGGCGCGTCAACGGGCCTTCCGCGAGGCGCCCGGGCTGGTGGCCGACGGGCGTGATATGGGCACGGTGGTCTTCCCGGATGCCGTACTCAAAATCTTCCTCACCGCAAGCGCCGAAGAACGCGCCCGCAGACGCTATAACCAGTTGAAAGACAAGGGTTTGGGTGTTACCATGCGCGGTCTTTTAGACGAGATTGCCGAGCGCGATGCACGTGATCGTGAGCGGGCGGCCTCGCCGCTGGTGGCCGCCGAGGATGCAGTTCAGCTGGATACCTCCGAACTCACCATCGATGAAGTCGTGGATCGTTTATGGTCGCTTTGTCAGGTTAGCCTGCACTGAAGTCCCGATCAAATCTGGAAGGAACGCAGTCACTGCTGGTGCGGTTCTGTGTCTTGCTGTCTGGCCCGTGTGTCGGTCGCAAACTGAAGTAAAGGTGCCTGTTCTGCAGGCGTAAATTCACTGAAACTGCCATCTGTTTCACGTTAGCCTGCTCTGGCGAAGGCGTGTTTGGATGGTTTGCACAAACTGTCGTTTCCGGCTTTTCCGGCCTGGGACGTCAAGGATAGAAAAGCGATGAGCGAAAGCTTTGCCGAATTATTTGAAGAAAGTCTCTCCCGTACCGAGATGCGTCCCGGTTCCATTCTGACCGGTACCGTGGTCGATGTGACCCCCGATTTCGTGGTGGTCAATGCCGGCCTGAAGTCGGAAGGCATCATCCCTGTTGATGAGTTCCGCAATCACGAGGGAGAGATCGAAGTAAAGCCGGGCGACGAAGTCGAAGTTGCACTGGAATATGTTGAAGACGGTTTTGGCGAAACCCGTCTGTCCCGTGAAAAGGCCCTGCGCGCCCGTTCCTGGCGTGTGCTGGAAGCCGCTTTCGACGCTGGCGAGACCGTTACCGGTATCATCAACGGCAAGGTGAAGGGTGGTTTCACGGTGGAACTGAACGAAATCCGTGCCTTCCTGCCGGGTTCCCTGGTCGATGTCCGCCCCGTGCGCGACACCACCTACCTGGAAGGCAAGGAACTGGAATTCAAGGTCATCAAGCTCGACCAGAAGCGCAACAATGTGGTTGTATCGCGCCGCGCCGTGGTGGAGGCCGAGTCCTCCGAAGAGCGCGAAGCGCTGATCGCCAGCCTGCAGGAAGGGCAGACCCTCAAGGGTATCGTCAAGAACCTCACCGACTATGGTGCGTTCATCGACCTGGGAGGCATCGACGGCCTGCTGCATATTACCGATATGTCCTGGAAGCGCATCAAGCACCCCAGCGAGATCGTGGAAGTGGGCGATGAGATTGACGTCAAGGTGCTCAAGTTCGACCGCGAGCGCACCCGCGTCTCCCTCGGCCTGAAGCAGATGGGCGAGGATCCCTGGGAAGACATCGCACGTCGCTA
>VAPL010644244.1_pt1 | contig 11399 bp, 10 predicted proteins | sample 3395061 | NCBI WGS metagenome assembly VAPL01 (sample SAMN08290444, study PRJNA428436) | hydrothermal vent metagenome | isolation source: Deep-sea hydrothermal vent chimney 2 | place: Pacific Ocean: Juan De Fuca Ridge | depth 2182 m m
CACGCGCCCCCGACGACCTCGATGTCCGGACCGTCGTTGAGGATCTCGCTGACCCGCCGACGGAAGAACCCCGAATCGTCCACGACCAGGGCGCGCACCGGCGGGCGCCCCTGCGCCCCGACGATGCGGGGATCGCCCGCCTTGACGCCGATCTCGGTCATGCCGTTCGGTTTCCCTGTCGTCAACCTGTTAACGGCGGTGCGCGTAGGCCTTTAACAGGCTCGGCACATCCAGAATCAGGGCGATCTTCCCGTCGCCCGTGATGGTCGCCCCGGCCAGTCCCGGCAGCCCCTGCACCAGCGCCCCGAGGGGCTTGATGACCACTTCCTCCTGTCCGACCAGGCGATCCACAACGAAGCCGATCCGCTGGTTCCCGACGTGCACCACCACCACCGGCCGGGTCTCCACGGACACCTGCGCTTCATCGTGCGCCAACCAACGGTGCAGGAAAAACAGCGGCAGGGCGTGACCGCGCGTCATGACCACCTCTTGGTTGTCGACCACGTTGGTCTGATGCACGTCGAGATCGAAGATCTCGCTGACGCTGGCCAGCGGCAGCGCGAAGATCTGCCGACCGAGGGCCACCATGAGAGTGGGGAGGATCGCCAGGGTCAGCGGCACCTTGATGCGCAACGTGCTGCCCACGCCCTTGCGCGAGTCGACCTCGACCGAACCGTTGAGCTGGGCGATGCGGGTCTTGACCACGTCCAGACCGACGCCGCGCCCGGAGATATCGGAGATCTCGGACTTGGTGGAAAAACCCGGCCTGAAGATCAGATGGAAGGCGTCGTGATCGCTCAACCGCGCGGCCGCCTCGGCGTCCATGACTCCCTTCTCGACCGCCTTGTCCCGCAACTGCCCGGGATCCATGCCGGCGCCGTCGTCCTCGATAGTGAGCAGAATATGATCGCCTTCCTGGGCGGCACGCAGCACCACGGTACCCGCTCGCGGCTTGCCGGCCGCCTCGCGCACGCCCGGCAACTCGATGCCGTGGTCCACGGCGTTGCGCACCAGGTGCACCAGCGGATCGGCGATCGCCTCGACCAGGTTCTTGTCGAGGTCGGTCTCCTCGCCCATCATCTCCAAGTGCACATCCTTGTCCAGCGAACGCGCCAGGTCCCGGACCACGCGCGGAAAGCGCCCGAACACCTTGCGCACCGGCTGCATCCGGGTCTTCATGACCGCCGTCTGCAGGTCCGCCGTCACCAAGCCCAGATTGGCCACGGCCTTTGTGATCTCCCCGTCGGGTACCGTCGCCTTCAGCGTTTCGAGCCGGTTGCGGACCAACACCAACTCACCCACCAGGTTCATGATCTCGTCGAGGCGGCGGGTATCGACCCGCACGGTCGTATCGGCGGTGCCCGTCGTCGGCCCGCTCCCCGCTTTCGTTTTGGCGGCCGGGGCGCCGACGTCTTTTCCCGCGGTGGGCACCGGCGGCCGGGTGGGCGCCTCGACAGGCGGCGCCTCGGCAGGCGGCGATGCGGCTGGCGGCGATGCGGCACCCGGCGCCCGATCCGCCCCGTAGAGATCATCGAGCAACGTCTCGAATTCGACATCGCTGATGGTGTCCGCGGCGGCCTTGCCGGCGGGCGCCTTGGGGGCGTTCACCGCCTTGGGCGCCTGCGCGCCGCCCAAGGCGTCGCGGATCATCTCGAATTCCGCATCCGCGCCTTCGGGCGATATCGCCGCGGGCCCCCCGGTCTGCGGATCGGGCCGGGCCTCGGGGGGCGGAGTCTGCGCGCCGGGCGCGGCGGAGAAGTGCGCCAACTCCGCGAGCAACTCGGCGTCCGCCGGAGTCGGCGCCCGGCCCGCGCGCACCTCGACGAACATCGCATTGACGGTGTCCAGCACGCGAAGGACGGTGTCCATCAACGCCGCATCCACCGTCCGCTCGCCTTGGCGGAGCAGGTTGAAGACGTCTTCGGCGTGATGACAGACCTCGACCAGCGGCGTGAGATTCAGGAAGCCCGCACCGCCTTTGACGGTATGGAATCCGCGGAACACCGCGTTGAGCAGTTCCTTGTCCTGCGGACGGTGCTCGAGGTCCACGAGCTGTTCGCCGAGTTGCTCGAGCAACTCGCCCCCCTCCACCAGGAAGTCCTGCAAGATGTCGTCTTCGGTGTCTGCCATGACCGCGTCACGAACCCCGCCGGCCCCGGGGGCCGCCGCGGATCCAAAGTCGGGGGGCGCACACCGGCCTAGAACCCCAGGCCGGAGAGCAGTTCATCCACGTCGTCCTGCCCGGAAACGACATCGGTACCGGAACGCCCCGGGATCGCCGGACCGCTCGGCTCCGAATTCCCGGTCGGCTGCTCGTCGACGCGATCCTCGCGCCGCTCTCCGGACAGGCGCACGAGGTCGACGAGATGCGCCTCGACCTCGTGGACCAACTCGATCACCCGGCGCAGGATCTGACCGGTGAGATCCTGGAACTCCTGGGCCATCAGCACCTCCGTCAGATCGCCGTGGGTCCGGGCCATCTCCTGCTCGACGCGTCCCAGGAAGCCGTCCATCTCGCTGCTCAGTACGCGGGACTCCTCGGCGCTCATGCACTGCCGGCAAAAACACCCCCAGCGTTCGCGCAGGTCCGCCGCCCGGGTCTGCAGATCGCCGATCACCGGAATGCGACCCTCCACCGCGGTCAGCGTACGGTGGGCGGCCTGCTCGGTCATGGAGATCACGTAGGTCAACCGGTCCTGGGCATCCGGAATCTCCCGCGCGGCGATGTCCATGAGCCGGGCGTCGGTACGGAAGCTGTTGAGCGATTCGTGGAGCTGGCGGGTGAGCTTGCCGAGTTCCTCGAACAGGGTGTCGCCGCGCATGCGCGTGAGTTGCTCGAGCACCTGTGCGGTGCCTTCCTCGTCACCGACCTCGGCCTTTGCAACCAGCTCACGCGCCGCCGCGAGCAGCGGTGATACCTGCGGTTCCGGTCGCGGCGATCGCTCCACCATTGCATGCACCCCTTGGCAGGATGTTGAAAAACGGTTTTCCCGGCAGCCTGCCGGGCTTGGAATGTTCTACTGCGACGGCGGGAGATCGGTTCGTTTTTCCGATCGTCTTCGTTGGAACAGTGCCCGCTATTCGCCTCAAACGATCGGGAAGCCGCTCTCGATCTCCCACTCGCCTCGCCACGAACCCCCAAGTCCGACGGGCCGTTAGGCGTTCGCCTCGATCCGCTCGAAGATCCTCTCGATCTTCTCCTTCAGGGTCACCGCGTTGAACGGCTTCACGATGTAGCCGTTGATCCCCGCGTTGGCCGCCTCCACGATCTGGTCGCGCTTGGCCTCCGCAGTGACCATCAGCACCGGAAGTCCGGCGAGCTTGGGATCGGCGCGCACCGCCTTCAGCAGATCGAGCCCGTTCATGACGGGCATGTTCCAGTCGGTGATAAGGAAATCGCACCTCCCGGACTGGAGCTGCGGCAGCGCGGTCTTCCCGTCGTCGGCCTCGGCGGTATTGTTGAAGCCGAGGTCGCGCAACAGATTCTTGATGATCCGGCGCATCGTGGAGAAGTCGTCCACGATCAGAATCTTCATCTCCTTGTTCAGCATGGTGTGCACCCCGGGGCGTATGGCTTGCGGGCCGTACCCGACCCCCCGCCGCGTCGCATGAAACCCTCGTTCACTGTTCCGCCAGCCAGCCGTTCATGCGCCCGCGCAAGCGCAACAGCGCCTGGCCGTGGATCTGGCAGACCCGCGATTCGCTCACCCCGAGCACCTCGCCGATCTCGCGCAGATTGAGTTCCTCATCGTAGTAGAGCGCCATGACCAGGCGTTCGCGCTCCGGCAGCGTGGCGATGGCCTCGGCCAGGGCACGCTTGAAGTCCTCCTGCTGCAGGTAGTCCACGGGGCTGGAGCCCTCGCCCATCCCGCTGTCCGGTTCATCGCCCGCGCCCTCCAGATCGTCGAAGCTGAACAGCCGGCACCCGGTCGCATCCATGAGGATCTGGTGGTACTCCTTGAGCGAGATCTCCATGGCCTCGGCGATCTCCTTGTCGCAGGCGTCCCGACCCTTCCGGTTCTCGATCTCGCGCACCACCTCGGCGACCATGCGCGCCTTGCGGTGCACCGAGCGCGGCGTCCAGTCGGTCTTGCGGATCTCGTCGAGCATGGCGCCGCGAATCCGGATCCCCGCGTAGGTCTCGAAACTCGCACCCTGCGTGGGGTCATAGTGACGCGAGGCCTCCAGCAGTCCGATCATGCCGGCCTGGATCAGGTCCTCGGCCTGCACGCTGGGCGGCAGCCGGCTGATCAGGTGATAGGCGATGCGCTTGACCAGCGAGGCGTGGCGCCCGATCAGATCCTCTTGGCCGTTTTCCTTCACGGTGACATACATGGCTAGTCCGTTCATGGCGGCAACTCCCTGTCATTGCAGCCGGAACGGACCAGACGCTCGACGAAGAACTCCAAGTGCCCGCCTGCGACCGTCGGTACCGGCCATCTATCGGCCCGTTGGGCCAGATTCTTGAATGCCTGCGCCGCGCGGCTGCGCGGATAGGCCTCCACCACGGCGCGTTGCTTCTGCACGGCGCGGCGTAGAAATTCGTCGTGGGGAACGGCCCCGAGAAAATCCAGGGTCACGTCCAGGAACCGGTTCGTGACCCGTGTGATCTTATTGAACAGTTCGCGCCCTTCCCGCGCGCCGGCGACCATGTTGGCCAGCACGTGGAAACGCGGAATGCCGTATTCGCGGCTGAGGAGCTTGATCAGGGCATAGGCGTCGGTGATCGACGCCGGCTCGTCGCAGACCACCACGATCACCTCCTGGGCGGCGCGCGTAAAACTCACCACGCTCTCGGAGATGCCCGCCGCGGTGTCCACCAGGAGCACGTCGAGGCGGTCGCTGAGTTCGCTGAAGGCATGGATCAGGGCGGCGTGTTCGGCGGGGCGCAGCTCCGTCATGTGCTTGACCCCGGAGGTGGCGGGGATGATCTTGATCCCGCACGGACCGGAAACGATCACCTCCTCGAGTGTCCGGTGCCCGTCGAGCACGTGCGAGAGGTTGGCGCCCGGCTGCAGACCCAGCAGGACGTCGATGTTGGCCAGCCCCAGGTCGGCGTCCAGGAGCATGACCGAGCGCCCCGCACCCGCCATGGCCACCGCCAGATTCACCGACACGTTGGTCTTGCCCACGCCCCCCTTGCCGCTGGTGACCGCCACCACCCGGACCGGGCGGGGCTCGGCCATGCGTCGCAGGCCGGCGGCTTGGTCGGGTTTCCACTCAGACATGAGCATGCGCCGCCACCCCTCCCTGGGCCTGCCTCGCGCCCGCCTCCGCGATCCGGGGCGCGGCGGCGTCCAGGAGTCCGGCGGCGCGCGCCACCAGCACCGCGGCGCGCGCCGGGTGGATGTCCTCGGGCACCCGCTGGCCATCGCCGATGTAGGCGAGCGGCAGGCGCCGGCGCACCGCCACCGACAACGCGCCGCCGAGGCTCGCGGTCTCGTCCACCTTGGTGAGGATCCCGCCCGCCAACGCCACGCCGCGGAATGCCTGCGCCACCTCATCGAGTACCGCGCGCTGCGAGGTGGCCGACAGCACCAGGTAAGTCTGGATACGGGGACCGCCGCCGTGCAGGGTGGTGAACTGCTCGGACAGGCGCAGGTCGCGCTGGCTCATGCCGGCGGTGTCCACCAATACCAGACGCCGATCCTGGAGTTCGTGGAGCACGGCCCGCAGTTCGTTCTCGTCGCCGGCCGCGTAGACCGGCGCGCCGAGGATGCGCCCGTAGGCGCGCAACTGCTCCTGGGCACCGATCCGGTAGCTGTCGGTGGTCACCAGGGCGACGTGGCGCCGCCCGTGGCGGAGCACGAAGCGCGCCGCCAGCTTGGCCACCATCGTGGTCTTGCCCACGCCGGTAGGTCCGACCAGGGCCACGATCCCGCCCTGTGTCAAAATATCGTCATCGGACACCGGCACGCGGCGGCACAGGCGCTCCAGGGCCGAGCGCCAGACCCGCGGGAAATCTTCGTCCGGACTGATCTTGCCCGCTAAGTCCTGAGCCAGCTCCGAGTCCAACCCCAAGTCCCCAAGCCGTTTCAGCAGCCGTGCCCGTAGCGGCTGGCGCCGTGCCATTTCGCCCCACGCGAGGCTTGAGAGCTGATCCTCCAGCAGGTCGCGCAGGAAACGCAGCTCGCGCTGCATCTCCACCAGGGTGGGTTCCTGGGACCAGATATTGGTGCCGCGCCCGGCCGGAGAAGACGACGACGCCGGCCCCGAAGACTCCGCGACGGTCGTTTCCTCCACCGTCTGCGGTTCCCGCGGCGGCTCCCGGTGCGACTCCGCAGGAGCTACGGCAATCGCTTGATCGAGAAGCGTTTCGTCGTAGTCTACCGCAGCGATGATCTCCACCCCGCCCGACACCCGGCGGTTGGACAGGATCACCGCCTCCGGTCCCTGTTCCTCCCGCACTTGGCGGATCGCCTGGCGCAGCTCGGGGGCGAAGTAACGTTTGATTTTCATCGCGGATGCCTCTCTACCACGGTCCCCCGGCACATCGGACACCGCACGCGGCGGGCCTCGGCCGGCTCGTGCTCGGGTCGGGCCCTTACGCCTGCCCGACCGTCGCCAGTATCCGGATCTGCTTGTTGTCCGGGACCTCGTTGTAGGCCAGTACGCTCAGCCCGGGGATCGTGTGTCGCAACCAGCGCGCCAGCCAGGGCCGGATCTGGGGCGGGACCAGGAGGACCGCGGGCTGACCCGCCACCTCCTGACGCTGCGCCGCCTGCGCCAGCGAGCCGTGCAGCCGCTCCGCCAATCCCGGTTCCATGCCCCCTCCGCCTTCGCCACTGGACTGCAATGACTGGTGCAATATCTGTTCCAGTGCGGGATCCAGCGTGATCACCGGCAGCTCGCTGCTCATCCCATTGATATGTTGAACGATAAGGCGCCCGAGGGCAGCCCGCACCGCGGTCGTGAGGACGCCGGGGTCTTGACTTTGCGGGGCGTGGGCCGCCAGGGTTTCGGCAATCGTGCGCATGTCGCGGATCGGAATCCGCTCCGCCAGGAGGTTCTGCAGGACCTTCAGCACCACGCCCAAAGACAGGGCCTTGGGGACGAGACTCTCGACCAGCTTGGGCTGGGAGCGCGCGAGCAGATCGAGTAGCTGCTGGATCTCCTCGTGGCCGAGCAACTCGTGGGCGTGATCCTGGATCACCTGGCTGAGGTGGGTGGCGATCACCGTGCCGGCGTCGACCACCGTATAACCCATCGCCTGTGCCTCATCGCGCTGCCCCGGCTCGATCCAGACCGCCTCCAGGCCGAACGCCGGGTCCTTGACCGTCGCCCCTTGCAGGGTACCGAACACCTGCCCCGGATTGATGGCCAACTCGCGATCCGGAAACACCTCCGACTCGCCGACCGGAACGCCGAGCAGACTGATCCGGTAGGTGTTGGGGGCCAGGTCCAGGTCGTCGCGGATGTGCACCGGCTGCACCAGGAAACCGAGTTCCTGGGAGAGCTTCTTGCGCACCCCCTTGATGCGCGCCATCAACTGCCCGCCCTGGTTCTTGTCCACCAGCGGGATCAGCCGGTAGCCGACTTCCAGGCCGATGAGATCGACCGGCTGCACGTCGTCCCAACTCAGGTCGCGCGGCTCGGCGGGCCCCTGCTCGGGCGCGGCCTGCGCCGCCTCGACCTCCTCGGCACTGGCGCGGGAGTACAACCAATAGGCCCCGACGGCCAGCAGCACGGCGAGTGTCAGAAAGGCGAAGTTGGGCATACCGGGGATCAGTCCGAGCAGGCCGATCACCCCGGCGGTGATGGCGAGCGCCCGGGGGCTGCTGAAGAGCTGGCTGATCACCTGCTCGCCCAGATCCTGTGCGGAGGAAGCCCGGGTGACGATGATCGCGGCGGCGGTCGACAGGAGCAGCGCGGGGATCTGCGCCACCAAGCCGTCGCCGATGGTCAGCAATGTATAGGTATGCAGAGCGTCCTGCAGCGGCAGGTGGTGCTGGAGCACGCCCACCGCCAGGCCGCCCAGGATGTTGATGATCAGGATCAGGATGCCGGCGACGGCATCCCCGCGCACGAACTTGCTGGCGCCGTCCATCGATCCGTAGAACTCGGCCTCATGGCTGATCTCGGCGCGCCGCTCGCGGGCCTCCTCATGGGTGATGATGCCCGCGTTGAGATCGGCGTCGATGGCCATCTGCTTGCCGGGCATCGCGTCCAGGGTGAAGCGCGCGGTCACCTCGGAGACACGGGTCGCGCCCTTGGTCACCACCACGAAGTTGATGATCACCAGAATGATGAACACCACCAGGCCGACGGCGTAGTTGCCGCCCACGACGAACTCGCCGAAGGCCTTGATGACATGCCCCGCGGCACCCGGCCCGTTCTGCCCGTGCAGCAGCACCACGCGCGTGGAGGCGATGTTCAGGGCCAGGCGCAGCAGTGTCCCGACCAGCAGCACGGACGGAAAAATCGAGAAGTCCAGGGGCCGCCGGCTGTAGATGACCACCAGCAGGATGATCAGGGAGAGCGAGATATTGAAGGTGAAGAGCAGATCCAGGGCGATCGGCGGCAGCGGCAGCACCACCATCGCGAGCATCAGGATAAGCAGGATCGGCGCCCCCAGACCGCTGCGCGCCAGATCGCGGGCCGCCGTGAGCATGGTGCTCTGATTCATCGTCGTATCACTCCGCTTCTCGGTCGTCCGGCGCCCGCCGGGTGCCTATCCCCGAACGGCGCAACCTCATCACGGGCCGGGCGCCGGGTCATCGGGGACCGGAAGATCGGTCGGCGGCCGGGGCTCGGCGAATCCCCCCTCGTGCGCCTCGCGCAGGTGATAGACGTAGGCCAGCACCTGCGCCACCGCCACGTACAGCGCCGCCGGCACCTCCCGGTCGAGTTGCGTACCGTGGTACAAGGCGCGCGCCAGCGGCGGGGCACTGAAGGTCGGGATCCCGTGCGCCTGCGCCACGGTGCGGATCTTGAGCGCCACGAGGTCGGCGCCCTTGGCGACCACGCGCGGGGCGCCCATCTTCTCCTGCTCGTAGCGCAGCGCCACTGCATAGTGGGTGGGGTTGGTCACCACCACGTCCGCCTTGGGCACCTCTTCCATCATGCGTCGCTGGGCCACCTCCCGTTGCATGCGACGCACGCGCGCCCGGACCTGTGGATCGCCTTCCGTTTCCTTGAATTCGTCCTTGACCTCCTGGTGCGTCATACGCAACTGGCGTCCGTGGTTCCAGATCTGGAACGGAACGTCGATGGCGGCGATCAGCGCCAGCGCCACGCTGAGCACCAGCAGGGACAGGCCGATCAGATGCGCGCCGTGCGCGGCGGCGGACCACAGGGGTTCGTAGCTCATGGCGAGGATCTGGTTGCGGAACCGCCAGAGCATGGCGCCCGCCACTACGCTCACGAGGATCACCTTGGCGATCGATTTCACGAGTTCGACCAACCCCTGCGCCGAAAACAGCTTGCCCAGGCCCTTCACCGGGTCGAGCTTGCTCAGGTCGGGCGCCAGGCTCTCGGTGCTGAACGCCCAGCCGCCGAGCGCCAGCGGCCCGAGCAGGGCGGCGATCACCGTGACCGCCAGGAACGGCGCGAGCAGGATCAGGGCGAGGTGGAAATCGTGCACTAATACCGTCACCAGCCGGTCGGCATGGACGAGCCGGTCGCGGGGAATACTGATGCCGGTACGCACCAGTTCGGTCAGCCCCTCCAACATATGCCGCCCGAGCACCAGGAAGGCGAGCGAGGACAACAACAGCAGGAGCGTCGTGTTGAGGTCCCGGGAACGCGGGACCTGCCCCTTCTTGCGCGCGTCGGCGAGGCGTTTGGAGGTGGCCTTTTCGGTGCGTTCCTGTTGGTCGGCCTCGGCCATGGCTCACCCGCCCGCGCCGAACAGGCGCGAGAGCAGCACGAAGGCGCTTCCCGCCAGACTCTGGAACTGGTCGCCGAGCGCCGGCAGGGTGACCAGGATCAGCACGAAGCCCACAAGGATGGTCACCGGGAAGCCCACCGCGAAGATGTTCATCTGCGGCGCGGCCTTGGTCACCATGCCGAACGCCAGATTGACGAGGATCAGCGAGAGCAGTGCCGGCAGTGCGATGGTGATCGCGCCGGCGAACATCTGGCTGCCCCAGCCGGCCAATTGCCAGAGGTCGGCACGATCCAGTCCGAGCGGGCCGACCGGAAGCGCATGGAAACTCGCCGCGAGCACCTGGATCAGGAGCAGGTGCCCGTCGAGGGCCAGGAACAGCAGCGTCGCGGTGATCGCATAGAACTGGCTCAGCACCGGCACCTGCACGCCGTTCAGCGGATCGACCACCTCCGAGAAGCCGAGCCCCATACCGACGGCGATGCTCTGCCCGGCGATCACCACGGCCCCGAACACGAGTTGCACGACGAACCCCATGGCCACGCCGATCGCCAGTTGCTGCACGCTGATCAGGAGGCCTTGCGCGGAGAGCGGGTCGATCGCCGGGGCCGGCGGGATGATCGGCACCAGCACCCAGGTGATCGCCAACGCCAGGATGGTCCGGATGCGCACCGAGATCATGCGCCCGGCGAAGATCGGCGCGACCGCGAGCATCGCGCCGATGCGCATCAGCGGCCAAAGGCCGCTTCCGACCCAGCCGGAGATCTGCGCGGTGGTGAAAGTCAGCATCGCGTCCCGCCCCCGCCCGCCCCGGGCGCCCCCCGCCCGATCTGTCCGCGACCCGTGCTCACGAGCCGACGATGCGCGGGATGTTCTGAATCATCTGCCGTGTAAACTCCACCAACAGCCCGAGCATCCAGTGCCCGGCCACCGAAAGCGTGACCACCACGGCGATCAGCTTCGGGATGAAGGTCAGCGTCATCTCGTTGATCTGGGTCGCCGCCTGGAAGACCGCCACCAGCAGGCCGACCGCCAATGCCGAGAGCAGCAACGGCGCCGAGAGCAAAATGGTGAGCTGCATCGCCTGCTGCACCACGCCAAGAATCGCATCCGTATTCATCGCAAACCGCCTCTCCAGCCCGCGGGGCGTGCCCCGCTACGTGTAGAAACTCGACGCCAGCGTACCCATGATCAGTGACCAGCCGCCGACCAGCACGAACAGCAGAATCTTGAACGGCAGCGAGATCAGCATCGGCGAGAGCATGATCATCCCCATCGACATCAGCAGGCTGGCGACCACGATATCGATCACCAGAAAGGGGATGAATATCAGGAACCCGATCTGGAAGGCGGTCTTCAGTTCGCTGGTCACGAACGCCGGGACCAGAACGGAGAACGGGATCCGGCTGGTCGAGTTCACCGGGCCGTGCCCGGAGATGCGCATGAACATGGCGAGGTCCGCCGTGCGCGTTTGGTGCAGCATGAAGCCGCGAAACGGCACGGCGGCGCGTTGCACCGCCTCCGTTGCAGGGATTCGCTCATTCAGATACGGCTGCACGGCCCCGTTGTAGAC
>VAPL010182533.1_pt1 | contig 11398 bp, 9 predicted proteins | sample 3395061 | NCBI WGS metagenome assembly VAPL01 (sample SAMN08290444, study PRJNA428436) | hydrothermal vent metagenome | isolation source: Deep-sea hydrothermal vent chimney 2 | place: Pacific Ocean: Juan De Fuca Ridge | depth 2182 m m
CGGGGCATGGAGTTTGATGAGTCTCGCCCTTATCAGCCCGGTGATGATATTCGCGCCATGGACTGGAGAGTTACCGCTCGCACCGGCAAAGCACACTCGAAAATATTTCGAGAAGAGCGCGAGCGCCCGGTATTATTATGGGTAGATTATCGCCGCCCCATGTTCTTCGGCACCCAGCAACATTTTAAATCTGTACTGGCCGCAAAAATTTCGGCATTACTGGCATGGAGCACAGCGCATCACGGCGATCGACTCGGCGGGCTGATTTTTTCTGAAACGTCGCACATTGAGTTACGCCCTGCACGAGGCAAATCCGCCAGTCTGCATTTTATTAAACAACTGGCACAACATCCGGCCTGGGACAGTAACACTGATGGCGACCAGCATATCAAAAGTGCAGCCGATTCTCTCGCTCGCTTACAACGTGTCAGCAAGCCCGGCTCGCTAATTTTTTTAATTAGTGATTTTCGTAATATGGACGATTTAAGCTGGTCACAAATTTCCCGCCTTAGTCGAAACGCGGATGTTATTTTAATTTCTATTTATGATCCGTTAGAACAACAGCTGCCCCCCGCCGGAAATTATAAAATCAGTAACGGTGAAACCGAGCTTAATTTAAATACCTACAATAAAAAACAGCGTACAAATTATCAGCAACGTTTTTTAGATCAACAAGTGCAGCTGCAAAATACCTGCCGAAAAATGGGCATGCATTTTTTAAGCATTTCGACTGCAGATGAAACACTCACAACTCTGCAGCAAAAGCTCGGCATAGGTGTAAAAAGAAAATGAACCCAATGCCAGCAAATAACGCCGCCTCTGGAAACATTCCACTGCGTGATATTCATCTTCCCGATGCTATCAGCTGGTGGCCACTGGCCATTGGCTGGTGGCTGCTGCCCATCGTTATTATTTTATGCGCATCGGCTATCTATGCTTTTTTACAATATAGAAAACATCATAGGAAACCCGCGTACAAAAAAATAGCACTTAATGAACTGAATAATATTAAGTTGCAATATAAGAATAATTCAATTGAATGTGTGCGCGCCATTTCGGCGCTATTGCGGCGCATCGCATTAAGCTACCTGCCCCGTGAAAACATTGCCAGTCTAACCGGCAAACAATGGGTTAAGCAGTTAAATCAGCTGAGCTCAGAAACAATATTCAACCATGAAACCGCAGAACTTCTGCAAAAAGCCCCGTATATGAAAGACAGTCAACTTCAAACTGATGAATTATTACAGCTGTGCGAACAATGGATAAAGTCTTTACCGAAAGCTGTAGATGCTAGCGGGGCAAAACCGTGATTTCAGTAGCCAGTTTACAGTTTGTATGGCCTTGGGTTTTTATTTTATTACCGCTGCCACTACTCTTACGATTTGCACTGCCTGCATCTGATAAAAATCAGGACGTGCCTCTGCACGTACCCTTTTTAGAAGACTTTAATCAGGTTCCACATAACAGCCGCTTCATTCATAAAGATAAATGGCTGGCGCTTTTAGCCGGCCTCGCCTGGATGCTTCTAATAATGGCAGCGGCTCGCCCACAATGGCTTGGGGAGCGCGTAGACATTCCGGTGAGTGGCCGCGATTTAATGATGGCTGTTGACTTATCCGGCAGCATGCAGGCCAAAGATTTCGAAATTAACGGCCAGACCATTAATCGCCTGCAGGCGGTAAAACTGGTTGCCGGTGAGTTTATTAAACGTCGCGAAGGCGATCGTATTGGTTTAATTTTATTTGGTCAGCAGGCTTACTTACAGACACCTCTCACCTTTGATACAAAAACTGTCAATATCATGTTGCAGGAATCACTGATTGGCATCGCCGGCAAAATGACCGCCATCGGCGATGCCATTGGTTTAGCGATTAAACGCCTTAACGGCAAAAGCGCTGAAAAACAGGTATTAATATTACTCACTGACGGAGCCAACACCGCCGGTGAAGTGCCGCCATTAAAAGCCGCCGAACTGGCCGCCAAACAGAATTTAAAAATTTATACTATTGGCATTGGCGCGGCATCACGGGAAGTCGGTGGTTTGTTTTTTAAACAGACCGTCAAGAATAATGAGATTGATGAGAAAACCTTAAATGAAATTGCCGTCATTACCGGCGGCAAATATTTTCGTGCCCATAATACCGCTGAACTCAATAAAATTTACACATTGATTGATGAACTCGAACCAGTAGAGCAGGAAAGTCAGAGTTTTCGCCCGGTGCAGGCACTTTATATGTGGCCCCTGAGCATCGCATTATTCATCGCATTCTGGATTGCGATTTTGCCGACACTGACACAATTATTTCAAACACTGTTCGGATTATTTTCAAAATCGCCAAGCAACACACAACAAAATCACAGGCGGACTGATTCAAATGGATAGCCTGCACTGGATTCAACAGTTACATTTAGTCCGCCCCTACTGGCTGCTGGCTCTGTTACCACTGGCCTTTATTGTCTGGCTGGCTGCGCGCACTCAACTGCAAAGTCGCAGCTGGGCGTCGGTAATTGATAAACGTCTGCTACCACATTTACTAGAAGGTATAAGCGAACAGAAAAAACACACACCAATAAAATTTTTATTTTTACTGGGTGCCATTATTATTCTTGCTCTGGCCGGCCCGGCGTTTGAAAAACGTCCACAACCGGTTTTTAAAACACAGTCGGCACTGGTTATTTTATTAGACCTGTCACGCTCGATGGATGCCACCGACATTAAACCCAGCCGGTTAAGCCGCGCACATTTTAAAATAAATGATATTTTAAATCAGCGCAAAGAAGGGCAAACCGCACTTATTGCCTATGCCGCCAAAGCCTATGTTGTATCGCCATTAACCGATGATGCACAAACCATCGCATCACAGGTGCCGGCACTGGAAACTTATATTATGCCGGCCCAGGGTAGCCGACTGGATATTGCTTTAAATAAAGCCCTCGAACTTTTCATCAACGCGGGCCAGTCTAAAGGCGACATACTGGTGATTACCGATAGCGTTAACAGCCGCGACAAACAAACCATTAGTGCATTGCACGATAAAAACATTACAACATCTATTTTAGCCATTGGTACCACAGAAGGCGCCCCGATCACAAGCCACAACGGCGGTTTTGTAAAAGATAGCTCTGGCTCAATTGTGGTGCCGAAACTGGATATCAGCCAACTCAAAAGCGCAGCCTTAACCGGCGGCGGAAAATTCAGCTTACTCAGCGCCAATGATCAGGACATTAACTATTTACTCTCCGGTATTAAAGTTGATAAAGAACACAAAAGTACAGATCAAACCGATGCCAGCAGCAAACAGTTTAAAACTGATACCTGGCACGAAGAAGGTCCGTGGCTATTACTATTGATCATACCTTTCGCCGCCTATGCTTTTCGCAAGGGCTTAATATTTGCATTACTGATTTTTATTTTACCCATACCTCAACCGGTGCAGGCCGGCACCAGCGATGCATGGAGCTGGTCAAATTTATGGAGCACGCAGGATCAGCAGGGTGCCAGAGCATTACAACAGGGCGATACAAAACAGGCGGCAGAATTATTTAATGATCCGCAATGGAAAGCCGCGGCTGAATATAAAGCCGGCGATTATAATAAAGCCGCCGAACTATTAGACACTATCGATACCGCCAATGCTAATTACAACCGCGGCAATGCGTTAGCCAAAGCCAACGATCTGGATAACGCCATCAAGGCTTATGAGCGTGCACTGCAACTAGACCCGCAACATGAAGATGCAAAATATAATAAGCAATTACTGGAGCAGGCAAAACAGCAACAGGATAAAAAACCACAGGACAGCGAAAACTCACAGGACAATAAAGACCAGCAGAAGCAGGATGATAAAAATTCCCAGGATAACCAGAGCAACTCGGACAAACAATCAGGTGACAGCTCAGAAAATGATTCGCAACAGAAAAACCAGTCTGAGAGCGCCCAAAATAATGACCAGAACAACAATCAGAATAACGACAAAAACCAGCCTGCTGATGATAGCAGTCAACAAGCCGATGAAGACAAAGATAAAGCCTCTCAGGCTCAACCAAAAGATGAAGCTGATGATGAGAAAAATCAGGCACAACAAACTGCAGAAGCCGAACAAAGCGCCGAAGATAAACAACGCGCCGAGCAACAGGCTCGCGAACAGCAACAGAGTTTAAGCGATGCCACGCCGGATTTAGAACAACAGCAGGCGCAGCAATGGCTGAAAAAAATTCCTGATGATCCGGGCGGGTTATTACGACGTAAATTTAAATATCAGTATAGTCGTGAAAAAAACATAGATGAAAACAAACCCTGGTAAAAATACTATTAGATGAAATTGCTATTAACTGACGATTTATTAATATATTGAACCTTTTGAAACATGTCGCTTTTTCGTACCTGCGTAGACGCAACAGTGACTGAAACAAATATCAACTTAACTATGTTTATGACGACACAGGAACCACAAGACACAAGATTAAATATGATGAATATTAAAAACCTGACAACTCAAATTTTATTTATACTTTTCTGCTTAATTTCAGTAACCGCTTATGCCACTGACATTACGGTAAAAGTTGACCGCATGCAGGTTGAGTTTAATGAAACCTTCACCTTAGTATTCGAAGCCAGTGAAAGCCCGGACAATGACCCTGACTTCTCACCCCTTGAAAAAGACTTCCAGGTATTAGGTACCAGCACCAGCAGTAATATGAGCATTATTAACGGCACCTACAGTCGTACAAAAAAATGGAATGTAAGCTTAATCGCACTGCATCAAGGCACCATCACCATCCCCTCTATTAGCTTTGGAAGTGATAGCAGCCCGTCATATCAAATTGAAATAAAGCAGCCACAAACATCAACCGGCAAACAGGGTGAAGCTTTAATTTCAGAATTAGAAATCAGCACTGTTTCTGCCTACCCTCAGCAACAGATTATTGTTACTCAGCGCCTGCTCAGCTCCAGCAATATTAACGCCTATGAGTTCAGTAAGTTAAACACCAGGGGCGTTGAAATAACCCAGGAGAGCCTGGGTGAAATAAAACAGTATCAAACCAAACGTGGTTCAACACCTTATCTGGTACTCGAGCAAAGCTATGCTATTTACCCTCAGTCTGCCGGACAGTTAACGTTTGAACCCAGCGTTGCAAGTGCCCGTATTACCATTCAAAACAGGCAGAGAAGCCGCTCAGCATTTGACCCGTTTGGTAATAACACCAAAACATTACGGCGTTCATCGGATACAAAAACCGTTACCGTTAAACCCGTTCCTAAAAGCTTTAACGCAAAATACTGGCTGGCGGCAAAAGATGTGCAACTGGTAGAAGAGTTTCCTGATGCCGATGGCTTTACAGTTGGCGAGCCCATTACCCGCACGCTGTTATTAATGGCTGATGGACAAAATGCATCACAACTACCGGAACTGGTTACCCAGGAAGTAAAAGGTCTTAAACAATATCCGGACAAGCCACTGCAAAAAAACAACATCCTCGACACCGGTATCACCGGTGTACAGCAACTTAAAGTTGCCATTATCCCATCGGCTGCCGGGCAATACACCCTGCCGGCTATGTCTATTGCCTGGTGGAACACCCAAACCGATAAACTTGAATATGCAAAAATACCATCGCGTACCTTTACCGCGAAGCCAGCAACCGGTTCTGCTAGCACCCCGCTAAAACCACCGCAGATAAATATCCCGGACAATACTTCCAATAGCATTACAGCCGATATTTCTCAGCCGGAAAATACCCTTGATACACCAGCTACCAATACCGGCGATGATGCAAATAACAGCAGTCTGCTGTGGAAAATAATTTCATTGCTACTGGCTATCAGCCTGATTATTACACTATTTCTATTATGGAAAAAACCCGCAACAGAAACATCAACTGATACTCAGCCGCAGATTAATGAACCATCATTAAAACGGGCTTTAAAAGATCTTCAGCAGGCCTGTGAAAATGATGATGCACAACGGGCTAAAAATGCATTATTAGCATGGGGTAGCGCGTTATTTATTCAGCAACCGGTTAATTCACTGGCAGATTTATCTGCCCGAATTGATGATGCTCAGCTGGCCGAAAACCTACAGTCACTCAATTCTTTTTTATATCGTAGCAACACCCAAAGCTGGCAATGCGGACAACTCCACCAGCTGTGCCGTAAATTTACTGAAAAATATAATACGGCGATGAAACAGTCGGATAAAGCCGGCAGCACCGATCAACTGGAAAGTTTATATAAATAGAATATGGCCATATAACTATATTCAGCGCGTTAACCAACCGTGTTGAAACCTTTATTAGCATCGTCTGTTATTTTAGATAAGCAGAAAACTTGGTGTTTTTCGGTATTTTCTTTTAAGATCTACCCACATCTGTGACACTGTTGATAAAACTATTTCTATCATTCACTGTCACACCATATCACCCACACAAAGCTGCTGAATACCATGAAGCCATACATTATCCTTAAAAGCACACTATTACTTATATTGTTCACTTTGTCATTTTCGCTATCGGCAGCACAGCTCCCCAATCTCGAATTAACCGGCAGTGACGGAAAAAAACACCACTTACAGGATTATTTAAACCAGGGAAAATGGACAGTCATTGTCGTCTGGGGCCCGAAATGCCCGGCCTGTATCGAAGAAATGCCTGAAATACAGGGTATATATGATGATACGCAAACCAACAATATTAATGTTCTGGGGCTAGCCATAGACTTTCCAAGCTTTAACTATGCCAAGCTTGAACAGGTACAGCAGTTCGAAGAGGATTACTTCATCAGCTTTCCAAACTTACTCATTAGCTCTGGCATTTATTATGATTTAGGCATTGGCGCACTCAAGGGCACGCCAACCGTTATCATCGTTAACCCGAAAGGCGTTGTATCTGCCGTGCAGTTAGGCGGTGTTCCGCGCAAGGTCATCGAAAAATTTATTGCTGATGAAAATGCAAAAGCCAGTTTACTGCTTAAAAAATAAATCTTAAATTTTTAATCTGCCAGCATTTTGTTATCTTAGACGGGGTATAATCTACATAATTTAATGACTAAAGAAACGGATCTCAATCATGGCTGACAGACCCACAATGGGCGTTGAAGTTAATATACGCTCTGACTCATCTTCTGCTAATCAGACTTCATTAAGCACCCCCACACAGCACCCTGCACAAACACCTGTTGATAGCCCGTTTTGTATCGCCATAATGGGCGACTTCAGCGGACACACCAGTGCAACTGATAAGCCACGCCTGATAGAAATCGACCGCGATAATCTCGAAGAAGTTATGGGCCGCTTTAAAATCAACCTGCAGCTGTCTTTATCCAACAATGACAACATTCAGATCGAACTGAATGAGCTGGACGATTTTCAACCTGATGAACTCTATGAAAAACTCGAATCATTTGAAAAATTACGCAGCTTACGCCGACGATTAAAAAGCAACAGCAGCTTTGCCGATGCCGCAGCCGAAATCCAGAGCTGGTTCCCGAAAAAAAACGCCGATGCTGATCTGCACGATAAACCGGTTAATGCCCCTGCAACATCAGATGCAATACCCGCCACTGACAATCTGCTAGACAGCATTTTAGGCTCATCACAAACTAGCACACAGGCCACCAGTAGTGCGGCCGTTGAAGCCACTCAAATCGACAGGCTGATTAAAAGCATTGTTGCGCCCTATGTTGAGCCCGCCGCCGACCCCCGCCAGGATGAAATGCTGGAGATGGTAGACCGGGCAACTGCAGCACATATGCGTGAAATTTTGCATCACCCGAGTTTTCAGGCAATGGAATCTGCCTGGCAATCTTTATACTTTTTAGTTAAGCGCCTGGACACTGGCAAAAAGTTAAAGTTGTTCTTATTTGATATTTCCAAACAAGAATTTCAGCGAGATTTAGCCGTTGACGATTTAAGCACCTCTTCAATTCACAAACTATTCTGTGATCCATCAGAAGGTGATAATCCCTGGAGTATTTTACTCGGCAACTACACCTTTACCGACAGTATTGACGATGCATTATCACTCGCCAATATTGGCGCAATTGCACAACAGTCTAATGCCACTTTTATTGCCGGCGCACATGAAAAACTAGCGGGCTGTGAAGCCTTTGCTAAAACAGCAGATTATGAAGACTGGAACTATTCAATCAGTGATGGCACTAGTCAGGCCTGGGACTTATTGCGCAAGTCACCGGTAGCATCTTATATTGGTCTGGCACTGCCACGATTTTTACTGCGGCTTCCCTACGGAAACAAAAGCAAGCCTATAGACGCATTCAAATTTGAAGAAATGATCGCCAATAATAACAATGATAATCACAACCATTATTTATGGGGCAATGCAGCATTTATTAAAGTCGAATGTCTGGCACAAAACTTTTGTAAAAACCACTGGGATATGCAGCCGGGTGAAGTTTTTCAAACGGATAATTTACCGGTTCACTATTATAGCGATGAAGGCGAAACGGTTAATAAACCCATAGCTGAAATTATGCTTACGGAAAAAGGCGGTGAAATTTTAAATCAGCACGGCCTGATTCCTCTATGGTCGGTCAGAAATATGGACTGTATTCGCTCTGCCGATTACCGCTCAATCAATATCAACGCAGAAAAAATTAAAGGCCGCTGGAAATAACAGATTATTAGTGCGGTGCATTAACTTAAAAACCATCGGCATTCCTGTGAAGACACACTAGTCTGCGCTATAGAATATAAAATCGCGGCTATCCGGTTAATGCCTATGTACATTGCGTTTATTCGATACTCCCGGTTGTAAGCAACATGAGAGTAGGAACAAACCGAACTATTAAATAATTATTTAAACGATCGTCCCCGAAGGATTGTATTGGGGCCCAGCGCCTCCATGCATCGCAAGTCACTGGATTTCGGCTCAAAAGCATACCGGAATGACAATAATTAAATATCTATCTCGCCGCTCATATAGATGATTGCTTTACCCGCTATTTGAACTCTATCACCCTCATTAACACACAACACGTCTCCGCCTCTGCGCGAAATTTGTCGCGCTTTCAGCGTTGATTTATTCAGTTCATCCGACCAGTAAGGTATCAACTGAGTAAATGACGAACCGGTTACCGGATCTTCATTTATACCGTATTTAGGTGCAAAAAACCGACTTACAAAATCCAGACCATCTTTATGGCTTTGTACCTGAGCCGTAATCGCCACACCTCGAAGGTCCAGCTCATTAAGGCACGCCATATCCGGGCTGGCATTTAAAACACTTTCTTCATTTTCAAATATCAAAATATAATCCTGTGATTTTAAACATGCCAGTGGCTTAGTCTCGAATGCCTGACTAATCGCCACCGGCATGTCACAAATCTCAGGTGGCTGCGCGGGAAAGTTCATTTCAATAAACTCACCATTTTTAACAACCGATAAGATTCCGCTTCTCGATGAAAACTGTATTGGTGTTGTTTTAGCGGTTTCAAATTGACTAAAAATAATATGCGAAGCCGCTAACGTTGCATGACCACATAAATCAACTTCATGCAATGGAGTAAACCAGCGAATATGGTAACCCTGTTGCGTTGTAACATAAAATGCGGTTTCTGATAAATTATTTTCTGCAGCAATCGACTGCATTAGTTCATCCGGCAACCACTGCTCTAGCGGACAGATAGCCGCCGGGTTACCGGCAAAAACCTCACTGGCAAATGCATCAACCTGATATAGCGGTAATTTCATTTTCATCCCCGTTAAAGTAGAGTAAACTTTTACTAAGCATTTTCACAAGATCCTTATTCCACTCCATCAAACAAGATTACGCATAGACTAAACAACCAGGCCATCATCATGAAACCAGCACCGGTAAAAATCATAACCATATTATTTTTTATTGTATTCGCTGTTATTAATACACTCGCTATCGCATCCGACTATAAAAAAGAGCAACGCTGGGCTAATCAAATTGTCGATTACCTTATAGACGGTGATGCTCAATGGCTAACCGTTAACCAACATAAATTTTTAAGCATATATACCCAAGCTCAAACATTACCGGCAACCGGTGCTGCAATAATTATTCACGGTTCCGGGGTTCACCCTAACTGGGAAGAAGTTATATTGCCCCTGCGCACCGCACTTCCGGAGAAGGGCTGGAGCACCTTATCAATACAGATGCCAGTATTAGCCAATGATGCCGACTACAGTGAATACGCCAATGTATTTATTGAAGTCACGCCGCGAATAGAGGCTGCCATACAATACCTTCAGAAAAAAGGCATTAAGCATATCGTCATCATTGCACATAGCCTGGGCTCCACCATGAGCGCTTACTATCTTTCATCAAACCCCAAACCGCAAGTACAAGCCTTTGTGGCGATCGGCATGCCCGGCACCAGCAAAGATGTGAGAATGAATAATATAAAATCTTTAGCCAAAATCAATATCCCGGTACTGGATTTATATGGCAGTAATGACCTGAGTTCAGTTATTGACTCGGCGAAAGCCCGTAAACAGGCTGCCGCTAACAACCCCCATTACTCACAGCATATGAGCAATGGAGCTAACCACTTTTTTTCAGATAACAATGCTGAGTTAATTAAACTTGTTAGCAACTGGTTAAATAAATAACCCGCCACTAGCTGAATGTATTTATGCCATTAAGAATATGTACTGCTGATTGAGAAGTACGATTAAACATTGTTGAAATTTAATTTACGAAGCTAACGCATCACCTCTAACCTGCTTAGTGTTTGCAAACTTTTTATCACTGGCATTCCAGCCATAATGCCCGGCCCACTGGCCATTTTTAAAATCGATATTCAGCCAGTTAGGCACATAGGGTTTCTGGTTATTAATAGTGAAGTCAGTAACCGGTGGTGGCCCGATATGATCTCCCACCGGGCAACTCTTAGTCATAACCGTATTAAAACGTACGTATAAATTATCAGACAGTTGCTGTGCATCTTTCAATACCACATCAAACTCATCAGCAGAAAGCTGCCAGGCTCCTTTCAGCGGCTGCTCGCTATAAAATGCCAGACGTTTACCCAGCAGACAACTGAAATAAATTTGTATTTCTATTAACAAAACCGAAGTGAGTTGCTGGCTTTGTTTGTCGGCAGCCCCAGATAACTTAACCTCTACCGCTTTATTATGAAATGTGAGTTGTTTCTGCATACCATACCCTCTGATGTCAAACGCCTAATACTGACTAAATGCGTGCTGATAAATAGACACTATATCATAGAATAAATTCAACCCTCTGTGCGTTATACACTATTAACCCTCTACAAAACACAGTAGTTATAACTCATTTATTTATGCTTATGTCCAGCACATCCGGATGCACCCGATACACCCCTTTACGAATACGAAATAAAAACTTGGTACGAGTTAAGGTCTTACGCCCCGGCTCAATTGTCGCCGCCGGC
>VAPL010711223.1_pt1 | contig 11398 bp, 13 predicted proteins | sample 3395061 | NCBI WGS metagenome assembly VAPL01 (sample SAMN08290444, study PRJNA428436) | hydrothermal vent metagenome | isolation source: Deep-sea hydrothermal vent chimney 2 | place: Pacific Ocean: Juan De Fuca Ridge | depth 2182 m m
GCGCCGGGTTCATGCAGGCAATAGCCACCACGTTCCACCATCGCGTCATTGGATTGCCGATGCAGTTCCGCTGACAATTCGATGCCGTAGGGGATCAGGGGCGGCAGCAACCGGTCGCCATTGCCACAACCGATGTCCAGCACATGGCCGCTTTGGAAAACCGCCAGCATCTTTTCGCTGCGCGAGCGGCTTTTGTAGCCCAGCTTTTTACGCAGCGAACGGTTGGTGCTGCTTAGCCGGGTTGAACCGCCACCGGTCTTTTTCATCTCATAGGTTTTTTCCCAGGCGAAATCATCCACCAGGGCCGAATAATCCGGCGGGTTGCGCAGGTACACAAAATCGCAGGTATCGCAGGACACCACCTGCCATGGGGCGGGTGAATAGCTGTCCAGCCTGGTTGCGGCCGATCCCGAGCAGGCCGGGCAGTCGCGGTATGTAGGGGACGCGTCCACGTTATCTTTTCCGCTTCCCTTGCGCATTACACGGTACCGATGATCCGCAATGCATGCCCTTAACCCTTCACCGCCGCCACAATTTTCGTGGCTGCATCTGACAGATCATCCGCCGCGATCACCCCAAGACCAGAGCCGTTGATGATGGCTTTGCCCTCTTCCACATTGGTGCCTTCCAGACGCACCACCAGCGGCACTTTGAGGCCCACATCTTTCACCGCAGCAACCACGCCTTCGGCGATGATGTCACAGCGCATGATGCCGCCAAAAATGTTCACAAGGATGCCTTTGACATTGGGGTCAGAGGTGATGATCTTGAAGGCTTCGGTGACCTTTTCCTTGGTCGCGCCGCCGCCGACATCCAGAAAGTTGGCAGGCGATGAACCGAATAATTTTATGATGTCCATGGTCGCCATCGCCAGCCCGGCACCGTTGACCATGCAGCCAATTTCCCCGTCCAGCGAAATGTAATTCAGGTCAAATTTGCTGGCGGCCAGTTCCTTGGCATCTTCTTCGCTTTCATCGCGCAGGGCGGCGATGTCGGAGTGGCGGTAGATGGCGTTGGAATCGAAACCCATTTTGGCATCCAGACAGACCAGATCACCGGCATCGGTGACGATCAGCGGGTTAATCTCCAGCATCTCACAGTCTTTTTCGACGAACATTTTGTAAAGCGTGCCCATCAGCGCGACACATTGCTTAATCTGACGGCCCTCAAGGCCCAACTCAAACGCGATACGCCGACCATGGAAACCCTGATAGCCGGTGGCCGGATCAACAGAAAACGATAGGATTTTTTCTGGGGTTGAGGCGGCGACTTCTTCGATATCCATGCCGCCCTCGGTGGAGCAAACAAACGACACCTGAGACGATTGCCGATCCACCAATAGCGCCAGATAGAATTCATGCTCAATATCGGCGCCGTCTTCGATATAGATACGGTTGACCTGCTTGCCCGCAGGGCCGGTCTGTTTGGTGACCAGCGTGCGGCCCAGCATCTTGGCGGCTTCCTGCGCCGCCTCTTCCACGGATCGGGTCAGGCGAACGCCGCCTGCTTCCCCGGCATCAGGTTCTTTGAATGTGCCTTTACCGCGCCCACCGGCATGGATCTGCGCCTTGACCACCCACAGCGGGCCATCCAACTGCCCGGCGGCGGTCTTGGCGTCTTCGGCGCGAAGCACCGGGCGCCCTTCCGATACCGGAGCGCCATACTGGCGCAGCAATGCTTTGGCCTGATATTCGTGAATATTCATGGAACCGCCTTCGTGCTGGAACAATTTCCCTGACATTGCACATAGCAAAACAATGAATAAATGGTTTTTATCCGTTAGCGCCTATAGTTACTTAAATTAACCAAGTTTGTGATCACACACTTGAAAAGTGTGATCACAAAACCATTAATCTCCCATCAGTTCCGGTGGGGCGTCTGCTTCAATAGGAATGGAAACTTCAGCACGCGCCCGGTCAACATTGACTGAAATTGGCGGCTGCTGCTTGCGCAAACGCTTGGTCCGGGAAGGGGCTGGGTATCAGGGCGGAAAGGGTTGCGAAACCCGTCCAAACCCTGTTGCAAACAAAAAAAGGGCGCTCCATTCAACAGAATGTGCGCCCCTTGGGTTTTCAAATCTGGAATTCTTATCCCAGATTACTGTCAATTGCCTTACAGGCATCCACCAGCCCGATGACGGCCTCAACTGAGTTATCAAACATCGTCTGTTCATCTTTATTCAGTCTGATATTCACCACCCGCTCAATGCCACCGGCACCAATGATTGTAGGGGCACCAACATACATGCCCTTCAGGCCAAGTGCGCCATCAACCCATGCTGCGCAGGGCAGCAGGCGTTTCTGGTCTTTCAGAAAGCTTTCCGCCATTTCAATGGCCGAAGTGGCGGGCGCGTAAAACGCCGAACCGGTTTTCAGCAGGCCGACGATTTCAGCGCCACCATCCCGCGTTCGCTGAACGATTGCGTCCAGTTTTTCCTGTGTGGTCCAGCCCATTTCCACCAGATCCGGCAACGGAATGCCGCCCACCGTGGAATAGCGCACCAAGGGCACCATGGTATCGCCATGGCCGCCCAGAACGAACGCGGTGACGTCGCGCATGGACACCTTAAATTCAAGGCTCAGGAAATGCCGGAAACGGGCACTGTCTAAAACACCAGCCATGCCGACAACCATATTATGCGGCAGTCCGGAATATTCGCGCAGGGCCCAAACCATGGCGTCCAGCGGGTTGGTGATGCAGATCACAAACGCATTGGGGGCATGTTTTTTGATGCCCTCGCCCACGGATTTCATGACTTTCAGGTTGATGCCCAGCAGATCATCGCGGCTCATACCCGGTTTGCGCGCTACTCCGGCGGTGACGATGCACAGATCAGCCCCGGCAATATCAGCGTAATCCGTGGTGCCGGACATGGCCGCGTCAAACTTGGCCGAGGGGCCGGCTTCGGCGATATCAAGCGCTTTGCCCTGGGGCACGCCATCGGCAATGTCGAACAATACAACGTCGCCAAGTTCTTTCATCGCAGCAAGGTGGGCAAGGGTGCCACCGATCTGCCCTGAACCAATCAGGGCAATTTTAGGTCTGGCCATCTAAGGACTCCATCCTGTGAATATCGCGGGATGACTAGCCAACTGACGCCTGAGTCGCAAGGGTGCTGCATTGCAGCATAGGTTCAGGGGCGAAACACAGATGTTTCGCCGGGGGCGATTTGCAGCATTAAAAGAAGGGTTTGATTGGGATTTTGTGGGAACAAGTAATTTGAATTAACTTGTCGTAAGAAAATGGTTCAAAGCCGTCTGGGGCCGGGTAAATTTACAAATAATTAGCCGGGTTTGCTGCTTGAAAACCGTAATCAGGCGTCGTTTCCGGGGGCAATCGGCGCCTCTGCCAGATCTTCAAAGGACCGGCCAGCCGCGACAATACAGGTTTGCCCGGTTGGCAACGTTACCGTCAATGTCCAGGTGCCGGTTTGTGTCGAGGCGAACATTTCCACCACCGAATTATTTGCCCCAAGGCCAATGGTCTGACGACTTTCGCCATATTTATCAGACAATCGGTCCAGAACCATTTCGCGTGGCGCACAGCGATTTGACTGGGCAAAGGCGTATTGTGTGGCCAATAGCAGGGCACCAACCCCGAAAGAAAGCGCGAGGAATTGACGTTTCATGGTGTTTTCCTTTCAAAATGCACAGGGCATTGGCCCGTTTGGTATTTGCCTGATGTCCTGAAATCCTGATGCCGAACCCGCCAAGAATTGGTTAACCCGGCGCGCGGCTCAAAAAATGCGGCGTATTCTGCGCTGCGGCAATTGTTTCTTGCGTAACTGGCCAATTGCAGGGACATTCGCCGGGAATAAATTTGGGAAGAATCATGCGCCAGACACAGCAACCCATGCGAAGCGTGCTTTACATCCCCGGCTCAAACGCCCGGGCGCTGGAAAAGGCGAAAACCCTGCCGGTGGACGCGATTATTTTTGATCTGGAAGATGCCGTTGCCCCGGATCAAAAAACCAATGCGCGCGCGCAGTTGAAAACCGCCCTGGCCGAAGGTGGCTATGGGCAGCGCTGCTGTCTGGTGCGGGTGAACGGGCTGAATACCAACTGGGGGCAGGACGATATTCAGGCCTTCGCCGGGGCTTCGATTGACGGCATCCTGATCCCCAAGGTTGATAGCGCCGCCCAGCTTGACGAAATTTCGGCGCTATGCCCGGAACTGCCGCTTTGGGCGATGATGGAAACCCCGCGCGGCATCCTGAATGCCGCTGAAATTGCCGATCATCCGCGACTGGCCGGTTTCATTCTGGGGACAAACGATCTGGCCAAGGATCTGAACTGCCGCAACCGTGCGGACCGTGAACCATTGCTGACGTCGTTGCAAATGTGTTTGCTGGCCGCCCGGGCGGCGGGGATCGCTTGCGTTGATGGCGTCTATAATGCCTTTAAAGACACAGACGGGTTGCGCGTTGAATGTGAACAGGGCCGCGACATGGGATTTGATGGTAAAACCCTGATCCACCCGGCGCAGGTGGAGATTGCCAATGGGGCTTTTGGCCCCGGTGAAGAAGCGGTTGAACTGGCCCAACGCCAGATTGATGCCTTTGAAGCCGCCAGGGCCAGTGGCAAAGGTGTTGCGGTTGTGGATGGTCAGATCGTTGAAAATCTGCATATAGAAACCGCACAGGCCATATTGGCCCAACACCGGGCGATCATCGCCAATCAGGGGGAATGACATGACACTTCTAATCGGCGGGCTGATCCTTTGGACAGTGGCGCATTTCTTTAAACGGGTCACACCGGATCTGCGTTCTTCCCTGGGCAATGCCGGTAAGGGAATTGTCGCGGTGCTGATCATCATCTCGGTGGTGATGATGGTCAAAGGTTTTCAGGCCGCCCCGGAGGATGTGATTTTTGAGGCACCGGGCTGGGGTAAACCGGTGAACAACCTGCTGATGCTGGTGGCGGTGGCGCTGATGGGCATGGGCAATTCAAAAGGACGCGCCCGCAGCTGGTTGCGCCACCCGATGCTGATCGGTCTGCTGGTCTGGTCGGGCGCACATATTCTGGTGAACGGTGATGTTGCCTCACTGGTGTTGTTTGGTGGTCTGGCGGCCTGGGCATTGGTGACAATGGCCCTGATCAACCGGGCCGAAGGCCCCTGGCAGCGCCCGGAACCCGGCCCCGCCAGCAGCGATGTCAAATGGCTGGTGATCAGCGCTGTGGTATTTGCGGTCATCGCCGGCATCCATGTCTGGATCGGCCCGTCGCCGTTTGGCGCCTGATATGCAGGCCTACCGACTGATCACCGAGGATGACACATCCGAATTTTGCCACCGGGTGACCGAGGCACTGTCAAAGGGCTGGGCTTTGCATGGCAGCCCGGCCTACGGGTTTGACGCCAGCACCGGCAAGATGCGCTGTGCGCAGGCAGTGGTGAAACAATCCGATGCAACTTATTCCCGCGATCTGAAACTGGGGCAGCTGTGAAAACCAACCGCGGAAGATTTTTTGAGGATTTCCAGCCGGGGCAGGTGATAATACACGCCAGTCCGCGCACCGTGGCGGAAGGTGAGCGCGCGTTGTACCACGCACTGTACCCGGCGCGCCACGCGCTGGCATCCTCTGATCCGTTCGCCATAGGCTGTGGGCTGGATGGCTCACCGCTGGACGATATGCTGGTGTTTCACATGGTGCTGGGTAAAACCGTGCCCGATATTTCGCTGAATGCGGTGGCCAATCTGGGCTATGCCGAAGGGCGCTGGCTGGCCCCGGTGTATCCCGGCGATACGTTGCGGTCGGTCAGCGAAATCATCGGGTTGAAGCAAAATTCAAATGGTAAAACCGGGATCGTCTGGCTGCGCACCACCGGGCTGAACCAGCGCGATGAACCGGTTTTAAGCTATGTGCGCTGGGTCATGCTGCGCAAAAATGACCTGTCAGCAGCAGCGCCCGAAACGGTTATTCCCAAGCTGGATGAAAGCGTTGCCGCCGGGGATTTGAACGTTCCCGAGGGGTTGGATTTCACCGGCTATGATTTTGATCTGGCCGGGGAGACCCACCACTGGGGGGATTATGATGTTGGTGAGCAGATCGACCATGTGGATGGTGTGACGATCACTGAAGCCGAACACATGATGGCCACCCGGCTGTGGCAGAACACGGCCAGGGTGCATTTTGACGTCACCGCGCGCCCCGATGGCAAGCGGCTGATCTATGGTGGCCACGTTATATCGCTGGCCCGCTCGCTAAGTTTCAATGGTCTGGCCAATGCCCAGATGGTGGCGGGGCTAAACGCCGGGGCCCATGCCAACCCCTGTTTTGCCGGCGATACAGTGCGGGCCTGGTCCCAAGTGCTGGACAAGGCCGAAACCGATGCGCCCGGGGTGGGCGCGCTGCGATTGCGGCTGGTGGCAACCACGGGGGAGGCGTTTCTGCTACGTGATGGCGCGGGAAAATACGCGCCCGAGGTTTTGCTTGATCTGGATTATTGGGTGATCATGCCAATGTGATCCCGTTATCGGGATTTTCAACTAAGCTAAAGGCGGCACCTGCGGTGCCACGGCTATTTTTGGCGCCCTGACGGGCGCGGATGCCTTCGGCGAGGATATTTATAAAAAGAAGATATGGGGTCAGGTGGATAGGATATTGGGCATGTTTAGGGTAGCGCTTTGGCCAATGCTGATGATTTTACCCAATGCCGGTTGGGCCTGCAAGCTGGCGCTGTTGCTGGCGGTGGATGTGTCAGGCTCGGTTGATCCACAGGAATACCAAATTCAGATGAATGGGTTGGCCGAAGGCTTGCGTGACCCGGTTGTGTCCGAAGCGCTGGTTAAAGCCGAGGCGCAACTGGCGCTGGTGCACTGGACCGGGACATCGCGCCAGGCCCTGAGCCTGCCCTGGCAACAGATGCGCAGCTTTGGCGATATTGACAGGTTTGCCGCAGCTGTGGACGCCGCCCCGCGGCCCTGGCGCAATTTTTCAACGGCCATTGGTGAAGCGCTGCGGTTTTCGCTGGCTGAAATTGTGCGGGCGCCGGATTGCGCGCGTTATGTTATCGATCTGTCCGGTGATGGTGTGTCCAATGAGGGGATTGAACCCCGCCATATGCAAACAGAACTGCGCGCCGCAAACGTAACGGTGAATGCGCTGGCCATTGAGGGGGAAGGCGACGATCTGACCGGATATTTCTGGGAAAATGTGATCACAGGTGAGGGGGCCTTTGTGGCGACAGCGGCTGGATTCGCCGAATTTGGTCAGAAGATGCGACAAAAACTGCGCCGGGAAACCACAATTCAATTGGCAGGGGGCAGCGCACCCACAGAAATTCGGGTTGTTGACGGGCCAGTTACCAATTTTGTGATCACAAATGAATAATTTTACCAAATGTTTCAAAATTTATAAAGCGTTAGCGCCATCGCCCCTATAATTCGGCGAAACTGTTCGATAACAATTGGCCCAACCGCGCCAAAACGATATTGGAAAGGGACAGAAATGGCTGATGACATTCGCAGTAAGCGCCCACTTTCGCCGCACCTGACGATTTATCGACCGCAACTGACCTCAATCAGTTCGATCCTGACCCGGATCACCGGCAACGCCCTGTTGCTGGGGGCGGTTTTGATTTCGGCGTGGTTCATGTCACTGGTGATTTCACCGGCAGCGTTTGCCAGCGTCAATGGTTTCATGACCAGCTGGTTTGGTGATCTGATCATGACCGGCTCACTTTGGGCGCTGTGGTATCACCTGCTGGCCGGTGTCCGGCACCTGATCTGGGACACCGGGCGCGGGCTGGAAATGGCAACCGCTGAAATGCTTGGCTGGGGCGTCATCGGTGGCTCGGTTCTGCTGACCATTATCACGATCATCGTTATTTAAGGGGCAGGGCATGGGATTTCTAACAGACCGTAAACGCGCCACCGGCATGGGATCGGCCAAAACCGGCACCGAACATCACTGGGCGATGACCGTCAGTTCGGTGTTGTTGTTGGCGCTGGTGCCGCTGTTCATCTTTACATTCGGGCCCATGCTGGGCGAAAGCCGGGCCACAGTGGTTGAGTATTATTCACAACCCTTTCCGGCCATCATCGCCGCCCTGACGATTATCATCGGCATGCTGCATTTCAAAAATGGTGTGCAGATCATGATCGAAGATTATGTGCACGGATTGGCGCGGAAAGTTTTAATAATCGCCATGATTGGGGTCAGTTATGGCATAATGGCGACCGGGCTGTATGCCCTGGCAGAGATTGCGTTTTAAGGAGCTTTTGCAACATGGCGGCTTATGAATATGAGGTCCACGATTATGATGTGGTGGTCATTGGTGCCGGTGGCGCCGGGTTGCGCGCCACGCTGGGCATGGCCGAGCAAGGGCTGCGCACCGCCTGCGTGACCAAAGTGTTTCCCACCCGCTCCCATACCGTAGCCGCGCAGGGCGGTATCGCGGCATCACTGGGCAATATGGGCCCCGACAGCTGGCAATGGCATATGTATGACACGGTCAAGGGCAGCGATTGGCTGGGCGATACCGACGCGATGGAGTATCTGGCCCGCGAAGCCCCCAAGGCGGTCTATGAGCTGGAACATTACGGCGTGCCGTTTTCGCGCACCGAAGAGGGCAAGATTTACCAGCGCCCGTTTGGTGGCCATACCACTGAATTTGGCGAGGGCCCGCCGGTGCAGCGCACCTGTGCAGCGGCGGATCGTACCGGTCACGCCATGCTGCACACGCTGTATGGACAGTCGCTGAAACATAACGCCGAATTTTACATTGAATATTTCGCCATTGATCTGATCATGGCCAGTGATGGCACCTGCCAGGGTGTGGTCTGCTGGAAGCTGGATGATGGCACCATCCATGTGTTCAACGCCAAGATGACGGTGCTGGCCACGGGCGGCTATGGCCGGGCGTTCTTTAGCGCCACCAGTGCCCATACCTGTACAGGTGATGGTGGCGGCATGGTGGCACGCGCCGGTCTGGCGCTGCAGGATATGGAATTTGTACAGTTCCACCCCACCGGGATTTATGGGGCGGGGACGCTGATCACCGAAGGCGCGCGCGGTGAAGGCGGTTACCTGACCAATTCTGAGGGCGAGCGGTTTATGGAACGCTACGCGCCGACCTATAAGGATCTGGCGTCGCGCGATGTCGTCAGCCGTTGCATGACGCTGGAAATCCGCGAAGGGCGCGGTATCGGGCCAGACAAGGATCATATCCACCTGAACCTCAGCCATCTGCCCCCCGAAACACTGGCGCTGCGCCTGCCGGGGATATCCGAAAGCGCACGGATATTTGCCGGGGTTGACCTGACACGCGAACCGATCCCGGTTCTGCCGACGGTGCATTACAACATGGGCGGTATTCCGACGAATTACTGGGGTGAGGTGTTGAACCCGACCACAAAAGATCATGACGCGATATCGCCGGGCCTGATGGCCGTGGGCGAAGCCGGGTGCGCATCTGTTCACGGGGCCAACCGCCTTGGGTCAAACAGCTTGATTGATCTGGTGGTATTTGGCCGGGCGGCGGCGATCCGCGCTGGGCAGATCATTGATCCGGCCTCGGCCAATCACACATTGAACAAAGGCTCAATTGACGCCGCCCTTGATCGGTTTGACGGGCTGCGCAATGCCGCAGGTGCGGTGCCCACAGCCGATCTGCGCCTTGAGATGCAGAAAACCATGCAGGAAGACGCGGCCGTGTTCCGCACCGATAAGACACTGGCCGACGGCGTTAAGAAGATGACCAAAGTGGCGGCGAAACTGGATGATATCAGCGTCACCGACCGCTCACTGGTCTGGAACAGCGACCTGATGGAAACGCTGGAACTGACCAACCTGATGCCAAACGCACTGGCCACCATTGTCGGGGCAGAGGCGCGCAAAGAAAGCCGCGGCGCCCACGCCCATGAAGATTATCCAAAACGTGATGATAAGAAATGGCGCAAGCATACCCTGGCAAAGGTTAGCGGCAACAAAGTGAAACTAAGCTACCGAGATGTGCATCTGAAACCGCTGACCACCAAGGCCAATGGCGGCATTGATCTGAAAAAGATCGCGCCCAAGGAACGGGTGTACTGATCGTGCCCCAAGCAGGATATTCCGGCACTCCACTGCCCAGAAAACTGGGCCTGAAAGACGGGCAGAACGTGGCGTTTATTGGCTTGCCTGACAGCCAGCAGAATCTGACCAACGCGCGTGATTTTTTCGCAGTAGAGGCGGTTGGCGAATGGACGAATATTAAGGGTAACCACCTTGACTATATTCACCTGTTTACCGATAGCGCCGCCACTGTGAATACGTCGATGGATGGCCTGAGGGATCGGATTAAACCAGATGGGATGATCTGGATATCCTGGCCTAAAAAGGCATCTAAAGTGCCGACAGATGTAACTGAGGATGTGATCCGAAATCGCGCGCTGACCGGCGTTCTGGTGGACGTTAAAGTGTGTGCGGTGGATGATATCTGGTCAGCATTGAAACTTGTGGTGCGCAAAGAAAACCGTGCTGCTCATATCAACGCAGTCAAGGAAGGGTAGGGGCATGGTTGAATTAACACTCCCTAAAAACAGTCGTGTACGGGTGGGCAGAACCTGGCCAAACGCCAATGGCGCCACCAATTGCCGCAAGTTTTCGATCTATCGCTGGAACCCGGATGATGGTGAAAACCCGCGGGTCGACACATATTTTGTCGATATGGACAATTGCGGGCCGATGGTGCTGGACGCGCTGATCAAGATCAAAAATGAAATTGATCCGACCCTGACCTTCCGGCGTTCCTGCCGCGAAGGTATCTGTGGATCCTGCGCCATGAACATCGACGGCATCAACACGCTGGCCTGTATCTACGGCATGGATGAGATCAAGGGCGACGTTAAAATCTACCCGCTGCCCCACACCCCGGTGGTCAAGGATCTGATCCCGGATCTGACACAGTTTTATGCCCAGCACGCTTCCATCATGCCGTGGCTGGAAACCAAGACCAACCGCCCTGCCAAGGAATGGAAACAGTCGATCGAAGACCGCGAAAAGCTGGATGGGTTGTATGAATGCGTCATGTGCGCCTGCTGTTCCACCAGCTGCCCCAGCTATTGGTGGAATTCGGACCGCTACCTTGGACCGGCAGCCCTGTTGCACGCCAACCGCTGGATCAAAGACAGCCGCGATGAAGCAACCGGTGAACGTCTGGACGATCTGGAAGATCCGTTCAAGCTTTACCGTTGCCATACCATCATGAATTGCACCAAGACCTGCCCAAAGGGCCTGAACCCGGCCAAAGCCATTGCCGAGATCAAGAAAATGATGGTGGACCGGGTGGTTTAAGCGGTTGGAGGCTTAGGCAAACGCCGATTCCAGCGCGATTTCTACCATATCCCCGAAACTGGTTTCCCGCTGATCCGCGGGCAGGGCATCGCCGGTCAACAGGTGATCTGAAACGGTCAGAA
>VAPL010308343.1_pt1 | contig 11395 bp, 10 predicted proteins | sample 3395061 | NCBI WGS metagenome assembly VAPL01 (sample SAMN08290444, study PRJNA428436) | hydrothermal vent metagenome | isolation source: Deep-sea hydrothermal vent chimney 2 | place: Pacific Ocean: Juan De Fuca Ridge | depth 2182 m m
ATTAATGATTCTGATCCCAATGTTGAAGTTCTTGAAGCATAATAGATTGAAAAAAATCAATCTTCCCAATTTTTAAGTTAATTAAATTTATAAAGTGACACACTAATGGCTGAACGACTTCAAAAAGTTTTGGCAAACGCAGGTTTGGCTTCAAGACGTGAAATTGAAAAATGGATAGATGCTGGTCGAATAAAAGTAAATGGTAAGATGGCTATTTTGGGCACTCGCGTTACATTTAAAGATAAAATTTTTGTTGATGATAAACCATTTTATTTAAACAATGCTGAACTAGTAAATCAAACCATTGCTTATCATAAGCCTGTTGGGCAAATTTGTTCTCGAAACGATCCTGAAGGTCGTGATACTGTTTTTTCACATTTACCAAAATTAAAAAATCAACGTTGGATCTCGGTTGGTCGGTTGGATATTAATACATCTGGTTTATTATTATTTACCACTGACGGTGAGCTGGCTAATAAATTAATGCATCCTTCTTCTGAAATTGAACGCGAATATGCAGTTAGAGTACTTGGTGAAGTGGATATTGTTATGATTAAAAAACTGATCCGAGGTGTTAAATTAACTGATGGTATGGCAAAATTTAAATCAGTTAAAGAGGCTGGAGGTGAGGGCGCTAACCACTGGTATAATGTTGTATTAACTGAAGGAAAGAATAGAGAAGTTCGTCGAATTTGGGAAGCTATTGGTGTTAAAGTTAGTCGTTTAATTCGAGTTCGATTCGGTGAGATTAAATTAAATCGAGGCCTTCAAGCAGGAAACTGGGAAGAACTAACGTTGGATGTTATAACCGGTGTTAATATTAAAAAATCTGAAAGACAGCAATTTTATAAGAAAAAAAGAAGATAACAGTTAAACTTGTGAATATTCATTATTTGATTGTTGGTAACAGCATGTCACAATATGAAAATCATTATAATTAAACTTCCCCACGATTAATGAATTTTTAGTTTTACTTGATAGTTTAGTATTGAGTATTATCACTGAAAAAGTTTTGTTAGTAAGGTTTAAATTTATTTCAATATCTTTAAATTTAATATATTGCTTTACTAATGGATATAAAAATTTAAATACACTTTCTTTTGCACTAAATACTAGTTTGTTTAAACAAAGGTTTGATATGTCTTTTGATAATATCGAATTAAGCAAAATTTCTTTTTCAGTTTGAGTGGTAATAACTACTTTTTTCGATAAATCCATATTAGTTTCAGCATCAATACCAATGCCTTTAATTATTTTATTAAAAGAAACTACTGCAGCGTAATATCCTTTGCAATGAGTAATGCTTCCAACAATTGATTCAGGCCAAAGAGGCTCACGTTTAGAGCCTTGCAAAATGGCTATTTTTTTTGTGTACCCTAATTTTATCAAGGCTTTATGTGCACAATGACGGCCATTTAAGAATTCAGTTATACGTTTTTTGGACGCGTGTTGTATCGATGCGGTTTCTGCTTCATGAACTAAAAGATTATCTGTGCTTTCATAAAGAATTTCACATGCTATATTATTAGGTAAAAGGTTATTTATCACAATTAATTTAGGTGTATGATGAAGTGAATTATAAGAATTTATATCATTAAAAAATTATTATACATTCTTAGTTTAAATAATAGTAACATTTCATAATACAAATCATTAAAAAATAAAGAGATTGGCCGATAATCATAAGAGTTATGATATCGCGAGGAGATTAAGTTTGGCATCTGTAAGAATTTTTCGACATTATATAAGACTTCCTTTTTTGATTTTATTGGTTGTCGAATTAATCGTTTTTGTAGCAGCGATTTATGTTGGAGCAGAGCTTCGATTTTCGGGTAATGCTGATGTTATTGAACGAAGTGTTGGTAGTATAGTCAACAAAGCTATGATTTTTTCGTTTATCATGATAGCGAGTATGGGGGCGATGGGGTTATACAAACCGCATCTAAGGGAAGGTTTGTCAGGTAGTTTTTTGCGAATTTCGGCAAGTTTTTTTATCGGTTCAATAGCGCTCACACTAATATTTTATTTATTCCCATTTACTTTTTTAGGTCGAGGTGTGTTAGCAATAGCAAATGGAATCTCGTTTGCAATAATTGTTGTTATTCGAGTTATATTTATCCGGCATGGTGAGAATTCTTTAAAACGTAATATCGTTATTTTAGGTTCTGGCGATAAAGCTCAAGAAATTCTTAATTCGTTAAGAAGAGAATCTGATAGAAAAGGGTTTAATCTAAGTGGCTTTATTCATATTCGCGGTGAAAAAGACGTCGTTGAAGCTGAACATGTTATCAATCTTAATAGCTCACTATTAAATTTTGCTCTTAAAAATAGTATTGATGAAATAGTTATTGCAGTTGATGATAGAAGAAAATCATTTCCATTGCATGATCTCCTTGATTGTAGAATGAGTGGTATCGATGTTATTGAAGTTTTAACTTTTTTTGAACGAGAAACAGGCAAAATTCGTGTTGATTTGCTCCATCCAAGTTGGTTAGTTTTTTCTGATGGTTTTCAAGAAAGTGTTTATCGAGACTACGTTAAAAGGTTTGTGGATGTTACAGCGAGTTTGATATTATTAGTTCTTACTTGGCCAATAATGTTAATCACAATAGTTGCCATATATATCGAAAGCAATTTTAAAGGCCCTTTTCTTTATAGCCAAATAAGAATAGGCGAAAATGGTAAACCTTTTGCCGTATTAAAATTTCGAAGTATGTCGGTTAATGCTGAACAAGATGGTGGTGCGCAATGGGCACAAAAAAATGATTCAAGAATAACAAAGGTTGGAAATTTTATACGAAAGGTTAGAATTGACGAGCTACCTCAGATATTTAATGTATTTAAGGGGGATATGAGTTTTGTTGGGCCAAGGCCTGAACGACCTGAGTTTGTTGTAATGTTGAATGATTCGATACCCTATTTTGAAGAGCGTCATCGGGTAAAACCCGGAATTACTGGATGGGCGCAACTATGTTATCCGTATGGTGCATCAGAAAAAGATTCTCTGGAAAAGCTTCAATATGATTTATATTACGTGAAAAATCATAGTACTATATTGGATTTTTTAGTGTTAGTGCAAACCGCTGAAGTTATCTTATTTGGTAAAGGGCGATAAAAAGGTTCTATCTTTTAATTTTTAATGGATCCAGTGGAGAATCAAACCACGAAACAACTTTATTATTTTTAAAACGAACTTTAGATATTTGATAATACCAAACGTCGCGTGATTTTCTAATGGGCTCACCTTGTATCGATCTGACATCGGCTTTTGTATCACCTTTTTCAAATGTGTCAGGTAAGGTTTTTATTTTGATATAGGGAATGTCATCTTTTGAAACAACTTTCAACGGGTATTTCTTGTCTTGATACCAATCTACGACTATTCCATTTTTAAACAAAATCCATGAATTACCATAATACCAAGTTTGAGAAATTCTAAATTCTGGATTTCCATGAATTTTTAGAACGTCTTTAAATGTAGAACCATTCGAAAAAAAATTTTTAGATAGTGTAGTGTTAGGTATTTTATTTATTTCATTTCTGCTTACTGCAGTCTTTTCGTCATCATAATTTATTGATAGTATTTGATAAATAGCGATTAATACGAAAAAAAATAAAAAAATTGCAAAATGTTTTTTGGATAACCGTCTATTGTTTGATGGTTTGGATTTTTCAGAATTTAAATTATCGTATAATGATGAAACATCAAATTCTTGATTGTCTGTAGCTGTAGAACTGAGTGGGCTTTCAAATATTGGCATTTCACCATAGTTATTATAATAAGTAGTTATGTTGGTGTAGGCGATATTTATTTCTTTGAGTTTTTCTTCTGCTAATCGTTGAGCAGACGAGTCATTGTTAAACTTGTCGGGGTGCCATTGTTTAACTGATTTCTTATAGGCGTGTTTACATGATTGTAAATCCGAGTCTAGAGATAAATTTAATGTGTCGTAATGTTTAGTAAAAGATGGGGTATCGTTCATATTGTGGTTACTTGGTTAGATTGTAATTAGTTTATAGTAAAGATGAGCTAAACAGGAATAAATTGGCCAAATTAAATTAGACTGATTCTTGAGCAGGTCATATTTTATACAATGCTTTCGAATATTGAAAGAATATCTTGCTATTTATTCTAAATCTAAGGTGATTTTGAAAATAGCACAATAAAACAATGGGTTAGTAAGTAAGTATAGCTTAACAAAGTTATTTTGTTTATACTCATGAAATAAATATGCGTAGTAATACTAATGTCAAGTGTAACTTATTAACATTTTTACACGTAATAATTAACTAGAATGCATGTTTTAAATTATTTTAGTTTACGTACCCGTGATTATTAAAGAAATCAAGATATTGACCGTTTAAACATATGGGATATTAATGTTTAGCTGTTATGACTGTTTAAGGGCAGTATTATTTTAAATTAAAATTAGCTATTGGAGAAAAGAATGGCATTTGTTAGAAATTTTTTATTATTAAGTCTGGTTTTTAGTGCAGCATGTACAACAATGCCTGAAGAAGTCAGGGAAGATTTAGAAACGGATACGTTGAGATTACCTTCAACTAATTTAGTTGCGATTTATAAAATTGGTGTAGATGACGTTATTAAAGTAAATGTTTGGAAGAACCCTGAGTTAACTATCGAAGTACCCGTTAGACCCGATGGTATGATTTCGGTGCCGTTAATTGGTGATGTTAAAGCGGCTGGTCTAGCGCCAGAGCAAGTGTCAAAAAATATTAAGGAAAAGCTTAAAAAGTTTATTCGAGATCCGCTGGTTGCTGTAATACTCACTCAGCTTAATAGTCACGAGTATTTATCGAGAGTGCGAGTGACTGGTGCAGTGAGAACGCCAATTTCACTAGCATATAGACAAGGTATGACTATTCTTGATGCTGTGCTAGCAGCAGGTGGTATTAACGATTTTGCTTCTGCTGGTAATACAAAGTTGTATCGACGGGTTAATAACAAATCCAATGCGATAAGTATTGAATTAGACAATATTTTAAACGGCGGAAAATTAAATACCAATTACATCTTGAAACCTGGTGATATTATTACTGTCCCAGAAAGAATTTTTTAAAGTTAAACATTAAACGACTATGCAATTACCTTTTGATCAAGTTTTAAAGTTATTATATAGAGAGTTACTTTCGCATAAAACGAAAGTGGTTATACTTTTTTGTCTTATCAGTATTTTATTTATTGGTATTGGTATGGTTTGGCCAAAGAAATATGTTTCTTTTGCGACAATTGTTTCTGATAACCAAAATATTATCCAACCATTGTTAGCTGGCGCTGCAGTGCCAACTAAAGTTACCGATAAATTGCGAATTTCTAAAGAGATACTCTTTAGTCAAAAAATTATGCATGAGTTGCTTTTGCGGACTGGTTTTATTACGAGTGATACTGATCCAATCACTGAAGAACTGCTGTCGGAGACAGTCAAAAAAAATACCCGTATCACAAAGGTTGGTAGAACATTAATTAAAATTACATATCAAGGCGATAATCCTAGAGAAGTTTATAACGTCACCAAAAATTTTGTTGATTTGTTTGTTTCTGAAGGGGAAGAAGTTCAAGCTCGAGAAAGCAAAGATGCTTTTATGTTTATAGAAAAACAATTAAATGAATATCATAAAAAATTAGTCGATGCTGAGAATAAACTGAAAGACCTTAGAACAAAAAATTACGATGCGAGGCCGGGAACAGAAACTGTAGTTAATGAATCAATAGCAGGTTATAGACGAAAAATTAACGCTGCTCGATTAGAGCTTCAAGAAGCATTAATTAAGCGAAAGTCTCTTGAAGATCAATTATCAGGTGAGGCAGAAATAACCACTTTGGCAACACGCGATGGTCAGTTTCGAAACCGAATCTTAAATTTACAGTCGCAGTTAGATACATTGCGGTTAAGTTATCACGAAGAACACCCTGACATTGTTCGTACCAAAAGACAGATTGAAGATATTAAACAAACTATTATAAAAGAAGATCAAACAAAACAAGAAGCTAAAGATGAAGCTAAGGAAAAAGGCGACGTGTTTGTTGATGAGGGTGTATTACTTAGTCCTTTATATCAACAACTAAGAAGTGACTTATCTTTAACAAAAACCAATATTTTAACTTTGCGGACACGAATATCTGCAACCAAAAAATTAATGCAAGAAGAGTTTGAGCGTTTAAAACGAATTGGTGAAACTGAAGCAACATTAGCAGAGCTTACGCGAGATTATGAAGTTAATCGTGATATGTATACTAGTTTACAAACGCGTCGTGAAAAAGCGAATATTTCTATGAATTTGGGCAATGAGAATACTGGACCAAGTTTTCGAGTTCAAGAACCTGCAAGGTTACCGCTTGTTCCTAGCGGATTTAGATTTTTACATTTTTTAATTGCCGGTTTAATATTGGGAATATTGGTACCAGTTGGTCTAATTTATGCTTATATCTATTTTGATCCTAGGGTTAGGACATATTCGCAAATTGAAGCTAAATTAAATATTCCGGTTATTGCTGTTATCCCCCATATTTGCGACGACGATGAATTAAAAGCAAGTGAATTAACAAATCGATATTTGTATTCAATCGTCAGTCTTGTAGGTGTGTTGTATATAACAATCGCCACATTAAAGTTATTAAAGGTACTTTGAATATGGCTAATAGAAGGAAGTCTAATAAGAGAAAAGCTGATAAAGCTGGTAAAAATGAAAGTCTTGATTTAGATTTATCGATATCAGGAAAAAATAATTTATTGATTAACTCTTATGATGATGATAAAAATGGTGTTAAAAATGATATGTTATCTAGAATGGCGACTTCAACTCGTCAGATAGAAAATATGAAAGAAGTTTTCTTGTTGGATGAAAACGAACTTTCAAGTAAAAAAATAATTAGTGCAAACATGATTGATCATAAAATACCTGATCGATTTAGAGATTTACGTACTACATTGTTAAATGTAAGTAAGAATAAAAACTTTATGTTGATGGTAACATCAGTTTGTGAGTCTGGTGGTGCAAGTGTAGTGGCAACAAATTTAGCTGCTGCTTTTTCTTTTGATGATAGTAAAACTTCATTATTAATTGACTGCAATTTAAGAAATCCAAAATTAGATAAAATGTTTAATGTTCAAGCTGAAAAAGGTTTAACAAATTATCTTGAGGATAAAGCAGTAAACGTTGATGATATAATTTCAAATACGGGAGTTAAACGTTTACGTTTAATAACTGCTGGAAAAAATAAAGAATCTACTTCTGAATATTTTACATCCGCTAGAATGATAGGGTTATTGAAAAAAATTCAAGAACGGTATACCGATCGTTATATAATTATAGATGCGCCTCCTATTGGCGAGTCTCCAGACGCAACAATATTGGCAGAACTTTGTGATTTTGTGCTAGCAGTTGTTCCGTATGGTAAGGTTACTATTCCTAATATTGAGAAATCGTTAAAAACAATTGATAAGAAGAAACTTGTTGGTGTTGTGTTTAATAATTAATTGTGGTGTTTACTAATAACGTACTTAATATGCTAGTTAATAAAATTGTTTTAAAAATATTTTGTGTTTCTTTGGGCCTGATTGTATTAACGAAAAATTTACAAGCATTAGAATCGAGTATGAATTATCGATTAGGGACATCTTATACTGATAATAGCTTATTAACTTTAAATAATAAAAGAGATGAGTTAACAGTTAATACCCTTGTTGGTTTTAGTTTAGGTGATCAGTTGCGTGTTATAAATTATAGTTTACTAGCAAATGTAAATTATACTAATTACACTAAAGACACCCTAGCTGATACTACTTTTTATACAATGATTGCAGATTTTAACTGGGAAATCATACCTTCGTCTTTAACATGGCAGGTTAATAATAACTTATCAGTTAGAGAAATAAATCAATTAAATAGACCTTTACCAACTAATAAACAACAGGTAAATATATTCAGTACGGGGCCTTCCTATATTTATCGTTTAAGTGCTATTAATAGAGTTTTGTTGGATTATCGTTATTCAGACATTAAATTCGATAGAAAGTTATTAGTGACCAATGTTGATAATCAGCGAAGTGTTTATACATTGGCATTGGAACATCAAATTTCTGCTGTCAGTAATATAAGTCTTAATTACGATAATACTTCAGTAAATTATTTGGATGAAACAAGTAATACGGATTTTACAGGGAATGCTATTTACCTTTCTTATAACGCGGTTAAAGCGCGATCAACTATCGCTTTTTCTGGTGGTGTTACTAAAGCAAAATTAGTAACAAATACAAGAGATTATAAAAGTGATTTTTTTAGTGCTCAATGGGATTATCAAATTAATTTCAGCTCTAATTTATCTGCCCGTTATCGAAAAGGGTTAAGTGAAGCAAGTAATGATGTTGGTCTCGCAAACTTCTTAAATTCAGGTGGGGTTAATAATGCAAACCTCAATGATTCTAGTATATTTACTGTAGAACGTTTTTATTTTATATATAACCAAATCAAAGCAAACTGGAAAACATCATATATACTAAACGGAGTAGAGCAAGATTATGATGAGGTGAGGCCAACTCAGAAAACATTGGGTGGAACGGTGGCTTTTGATTACAATCTTTCGAGATCACTCGTTTTAACCAGTTTGCTAAGCCAAGTGGCTCGAAAATCGTTAACGAGTAATGAAATTAAAACAAATGATAGAATATATTCGATAGGAACCCGTTATTATATTTCTAATAATTTACAATTTATAACTCAATATCGAAAAAATAATCGAACTAGTAATCAAGCTGGCAGGTCTTACGATGAGAATGTTTTGACAATAAGCCTTACATACTCTAACGCGCCATTAGCAGTAGTTCCTCAACGATAAGAGCTCATGTCGAAATCAAAAGTTAATAATGTATATTTAACGATTACGATTGATACCGAATGTGATCATGATCCTAACTGGGTTCGTTCTAAACCTCTAACATTTAATTCAATAACCAGAGGCATTCCCGATGTTTTACAACCCGCTTTTGAGGAAGTTGGAGCCATACCAACTTATTTGTTGACTGTGGAAGTGATGGAAGATCGTGATTCCGTAGCGGTACTAAAATCATTAAAAGGTAATTATGAGTACGGTACTCATTTACATGCGGCTTTCATTGAGCCTGAAAAAAAATTTTATAATTATGCTGGTGTTGATAGCCCAGACTTTCAATGTCAGTATTCGAAGGATGTTGAGTATAAAAAATTAGAAAACCTTACTAATTTGTTTATATTGAAATTTGGATATTCGCCTTTAAGTTTTAGAGCTGGGCGGTATGGGGCAGGAGTTAATACGTTTGAAGCACTAGATAAATTAGGTTATAAAGTTGATACTAGTGTTACACCACATATGTCTTGGGTAGAACCTAATGCTCAAGTTAATTACATTGATGCGCCAGAACAGCCGTATTTCCCCAAATTAGGTAGTTTAACAAATATAGATAAGCTACATAAAAACGCATTATTAGAAATACCAATTACGGTAAAAAAAAGATGGTTAAGGGGACCCGCATGGTTCCGGCCGTGGTTTTCTTCAGTCGAAAAAATGAAAGAAATTGTGCAGTATCATCTTGAGCAGTATTCAGGTAATGAGATACTTGAATTAAATATGATGTTTCACTCAATGGAAACGATACCAAAAGCATCACCTTATCCGCAGTCAGATGCTGATGTGCAACGTTTTATTGATGATATGAGTGAAGTGTTGAACTGGTGTAAAGGCGAAGGCATTGAGTTTTGTAAAACCAAAGACTTTTATAATAAATACATCCATCTCTAAAGGTGGCTACAACTAAATAGAAGAATCATGAAATCAGGTAATAAGCTAAAGAAGTTATTAGTGCATGTCTCAAATTATTCTATTGGTAGTTTACTTGTTACTTTAGCAGGTTTTATTTCCTTTCCCATTTTAACACGTTTGTTGTCTCAAGGTGATTATGGTTTATTGAGCCTTATTGGTGCAACATTAACCTTGTTAGTTGCTATTGGTAAATCTGGTTTACAAAATCCTATTATAAGATTTTATAGTGATGCAGAGTCTAAAAAAGATGGCTGGAATCTTAATGGCTATTATTCAACCATTATTTATGGAATGTTAATTTTTGGTGTTGTTATAACATTGGTCTGGTTTTTAATAATATACAGTATTCCGGCTACTTTTTGGAATGATGAGAAATTACGATTTCTTTTTATGGTTACCTCGCTATTAGTTTTAATTCGGGTAATGGATAGTGCCTTTTCCAATATATTTAGAGCAAGGCAAAAAAGTAGATTGTTAAGCACATATAGAGTGTTTCGACGATATGCTACATTGATTTTAGTTATTGTTACGATTTTTTATATTTCAAATAGTCTGCTGGGTTTATATATTGCGACTATTATTGTTGAATTTATAGCGGTTATTATTCTTGGTTATATACTGCTTAAAAACCGTAAGTTACTGGTTAAGTCATTTTCTCCATTTTTATTAAAACAGATGCTTATCTTTGGTATTCCATTGGTTGGGCATGAACTCGCATGGGTGTTACACAATACTGGTGATCGATATCTAATTCAATGGATGCTAGGTTCAGAACCTTTGGGGGCTTATGCTGCTGCGTATAATTTAAGTGATTATGTAAGGGTTATTGTTATCATGTCTCTATACCAAGCTTTACCTCCACTGTATTTAAAAATTTGGGCTGATGAGGGTGAAGCTGCAACACGAAAGTTTATTGAAAAATCACTGCATTTTTATATATTAGTTGCGTTGCCAATAATAGCTGGCTTATCAGTTGTTGGACCAACATTATTAACAATATTAGCTACCGATAAATTTTCCTCTGGGGCGGTAATTATTCCTTATGTTATAGCCGGAATGGTTATTAATGGTAGTGCAGTTATGTTTGGTGCTGGCCTTTATATACATAAACAAACAAAAATTTTAATGGTGTTAATGCTTATTAGCGCTGTATTTAATGTTCTGTTAAACCTTATTTTAATTCCTCGGTATGGAATAGAAGGAGCTGCAATAGCAACGCTGATAAGTTATACAGGATTTGCGATTAGCAATAAAATTGTTTCATCAAGAAAATTTCATATTTCGATTCCTTGGTTAACTGTTTCTAAGTTTAGTTTTGTTTCGGTTTTAATGTATTTTATGTTGACTCAGATTAGTTTAATTAACCCGGTAGTGACTTTATTGATTCAGATTATTGTTGGGATATTATTTTATTCCATAATGGCTTTGATTTTGGATAAAACCGCTAAAGATATTGCGAAAAAATTTATTTCTAAAATGTTTTGATTTTAGATAGAGATAGAATATGTTGAAAAAAATAATCAAAAAAATACATTCGCTACCATTGGTGTGGAAATTACTTGGTTCATATTTAAGGCC
>VAPL010601604.1_pt1 | contig 11390 bp, 11 predicted proteins | sample 3395061 | NCBI WGS metagenome assembly VAPL01 (sample SAMN08290444, study PRJNA428436) | hydrothermal vent metagenome | isolation source: Deep-sea hydrothermal vent chimney 2 | place: Pacific Ocean: Juan De Fuca Ridge | depth 2182 m m
ATCAGATCCAGATTCAGGTGGGTTTCTATATGGTTGGCCAGCTGATCCAGGGTGTCTTCGACAGTTGCTTCATAGTTGATACCGCCGGTTGGCGTGCCGATTTCGCTTAAGAAACTGTGCCGAAAAACATCGTTTGAAAAAAGACCGTGCAGATAACAGCCGTTAATCCGGCCATTTTTTGAAGCTGCACTGACGTTGCGGCCCGCGACGTCCAACCAGTTGCGGGTGCAATCAGCGCCTTTGGTTTCACCGATATGAATTTCGTAGGCTGATATCTGAGCGCCCGTTTTGTGATGGGTTGCGGTTGTCATGGCCAGTTGTTTTTCGGGCGTCATTGTGGTGTCGATATCCAGATGGCCAAGCGCGGTAACCTTGGTGGCTGGCCCTTCGATACCGTCGGGGTCGGAAATGGAATTGCCCAGCATCTGAAATCCGGCGCAGATCCCCAGCACATGGCCACCGCGTCTGATATGCGCCGTCAGGTCGATGTCCCAGCCGTTGCGTTTGAATTCCTGCAGATCGGCGATGGTGCTTTTTGAGCCGGGGATAAGAACCAGACTGGCATCGCCGGGCAGGGGCGTGCCGGGTTCAATGATTTGCAGACTGACGCTGGGTTCACAGGCCAAAGGATCAAGATCGTCAAAATTTGCAATGCGGCCCAGCCGGGGCACAACAATTTTGATCTGCCCGCCGGCTGTGCCGGTGATGTCCATCATGTCTTCGCCCGGCAGGTTTCGGGCATTTGTAAACCAGGGTAAAATGCCGATGTTTTCCCAGCTGGTTCGGTCTGTTATTTCGGACAGCCCATCGGTGAACAGGTTGGTGTCGCCACGAAACTTATTGATAATAAAGCCTTTAATTCGATCACGATCTGCATTGGGCAGGACCGTGTGTGTTCCCACAAGCTGGGCGATGACGCCGCCGCGATCAATGTCGCCGGTTAGAATGACCGGGATATCCGCGGCCTGGGCAAAGCCCATATTGGCGATGTCACCCTGGCGCAGATTAACCTCGGCCGGGCTGCCGGCGCCTTCGACCAAAACCAAGTCAAAATCCCTGGCGAGGCGTTGGAAACTGTCCATGACCCTGGGCAACAGCGTGTGTTTCTGCGAGCCGTATTCACGTGCTTTCAGGGTTTTAAAGCGCTGGCCCTGCACGATGATTTGCGCGCCGGTTTCGCTTTCGGGTTTTAGCAGTACCGGGTTCATGTCAACCACGGGTTCTATGCCGGCGGCGCGGGCCTGCAGCGCCTGTGCTCGGCCAATTTCGCCGCCATCAATGGTGACAGCGGCATTGTTGGACATATTTTGTGGCTTGAATGGCGCGACTTTGATGCCCCGTCGCAAGCAGGCACGGGCCATTCCGGCCACGAGAATTGATTTGCCGACGTTTGATCCGGTACCCTGGATCATGATTGACTTGGCCATCAGGGTTTCCTGTTGTTATGGTTCCGCAATAACCAAGCTGGCAGCAATTAAAAAGAGGCAAATATGAACGTCCCGGCACATTTGATTTTTGGCGCTGCTGCTTTTGGTAAACCCGACAATTGGCGAATTACGCTGGCGGCGGTATTGGGATCATTTGCCCCGGATGTTTCGCTGTTTGTGATGGCGGGCTGGGCGCTGTTTGTTTCGGGTGTCGATCCGGCCATTGTTTTTGGAGAGTATTATTTTTCTGACGGCTGGCAGGGTGTTTTTGCCGTGGATAACAGTTTTATTTTCTGGGGGATGGCTTTGCTGGCAGCGGTTTGGGGCAAGCGACCGGTATTGATCGCCTTTGCGGGTGCAGGGTTGATGCATCTTGGTTTTGATTTCCTGTTGCACAATTCTGACGCGCGCATTCAGTTCTGGCCGCTGACGGATTGGAAATTTTATAGCCCGGTCAGCTATTGGGATACGCGGTATTATGCGTCGATTGTGTCCCCGATTGAGCTGGGGCTGACATTATTGCTGGCATTTTTTATGTTCAGACGTTTCACCGGCAGGCTGGCAAGGGTGATGATTGTCATCGCGGTGATTGTTGCAGTTTTAACGTCGCATGTGTTTGGCATGTTTATTGGCCACTAGATTACCGTGCAAAAAAAAACCGTGCAAAAAAAACCGTGCAAAAAAAAAGCGCGCCCGGAAGGCGCGCAATTTAATCAAATATTGGCGGTAAGTTCAGGCCGCTTCAGCCTGTAATGCTGCATTGCGGCGTTCGCTTTCTTCGCGCGACAGGGCAACCGATGTGCGCACACCTTTGGACACAAATTCCATCAGCCCGGATACGACCCGTTCATTGGGGTCAATTCCGGCGCAGGACAACACTTCGCGGCCATCGCGTGAGCGCGACCAACGGGCAATCTGTTCAGGCCCGTTACCATACTTTTTATCATCAGCAATCGCATCATCCAGAGCGGCCAGAACAACAGCGGCAAACAGCTTGCGCGCGCGGGTTCCCTGCTCATGGTTGAAAGCGGTGCTATCTACAAAATCAGCCATTCAATTTCCTTATTCTTGCTCTTGTACTTTCTGGCGTTGGCCTCTTATGACAGGTCTTTACCGATTCGGGTATCCCAGAAATGCATATCTACTATGCGTCTGGCGCATGGCTGCAATCGGGCAAACACCGGATATAGTTGCCTTGCCAGGGGGGGACAGCGGATATATAGGTCTGGCGACAACAATTTCAACATTTTGCCTTGGTTTTGACACATGCCTAAAATTAACGGAAACGAAATTCGCATCGGAAACATCCTGGAACACGCAGGTGGTTTGTGGTCTGCTGTTAAAGTGGATCACGTCAAGCCCGGTAAGGGTGGCGCATTCGCGCAGGTCGAATTGCGCAACCTGCGAAACGGTTCAAAATTAAACGAGCGGTTTCGGTCTGCCGATAAGGTTGAACAGGTGCGCCTTGAGCAAAAAGACCAGCAGTTTCTGTATGAGAATGCCGGTATGTTGGTGTTCATGGATAATGAAACCTATGAACAGATTGAATTGCCAACCGACATACTGGGTGAGCGGCGACCGTTCCTGCAGGACGGTATGACGGTTAAGATTGAATATCATGAGGAAGAAGCACTGTCTGCTTCGCTACCGCAGAAAGTTATTTGCAAGGTGGTGGAAACCGAGCCTGTGGTGAAGGGGCAGACCGCTGCCAATAGTTTCAAACCGGCTATTCTGGACAATGGCATCAAAGTGATGGTGCCGCCCTTTGTCGGGCAGGACGAGGATATCGTGGTGAATACCGAAACATTTGAGTACTCAGAACGGGCTTAGCTGATTGGCCGGTGCCGGGTTTCACGGGCGAAAAACACCGGCAGGGATTTGTCCCGCTCGGTGCGAAACACGGTTGTGCCGGTAACTTTGGCCATTCGATCCAGTCGGAACATCCGAAAATCGTGGCGTAATTCGCACCAGGCAACCAGTGTCCAGACTTTGCCCCAGAAATACAGGCCAAGGGGGCGGACCTGCCGGTTGGTCTGGGAACCTGCCTTGTCCGAATAGGAAAAATCCAGGCCCATTCGGTTGTCGACTGCCTGTTCCAGCCGATCAATCAACATTCGAAGGTCATTGTTTAGTTCCGGAAAGCTTATGGCGTGGATCTGTACCGATTGGGCCCGGTCCCGGGTTTCATCCGGCAAAACTGCATTGATTTTGACCAATGCTTCTTCCGCCGCCTGCGCCATTTTTGCGCCCCCCCACGCCCGCAACATGCGTGCCCCTGCAACCAGGGCCACGATTTCGTCGCGGGTGAACATCAGGGGCGGCAGATCGTAGCCGGAGCGCATCAGGTAACCGACCCCGGCTTCGCCTTCGATCGGGACGCCCGAGCCGATCAGATCGGCGATGTCGCGGTATACCGTTCGTTCTGAAACCTCTAGCCGCTGGGCGAGGATAGCTGCTGTCAGTAGCCGACCGCCGCGCAGATATTGCACGATCTGAAACAGGCGGTCGGCGCGGCGCATTTAACTGGCCACTTCAAACAGGCCGATGGAGTTTCCATCAAGGTCCTGTGCATAGGCGAACCGGCCCGGTGGTATGGTGACAATCGGGCTGCGCATCTGTCCGCCGGCCTTTGTGCAGCGTTCCATCGCGTCCTCCAGTTTTCCGGGCACTGCCAGATGCGGGGTGGACCCCTGACCATCGCTTGCGGGTTTGCCGGGGTAAATGTGCCCACCGACGCCGCCCATGGCGTCTTTGTTCGGTATTGTCGCCATTGGGTTGGGCCCGCTGTTGTCAATTGTCATATCAAAGCCGAATACCGTATTGTAGAACGCGATTGATTTTTCCATGTCAGTGACAGGAATTTCCACCCAGACAAGGGTGTTCTGTGCATGTTCAGTCATTTTAGTCGTCTCCGTTTGGTTTAGATTGCCAAACGTATGACAGAGCCCCCCTGACAGCGTTATGTCAGGAGGGTTTGGAATTTTCAAAATTGTCGTAATCCAACGAAGCCTCGCCCGCGATCATTTCGCCTGTGGCCCGTGCAAAGCGCAGGTAGGCGATGCCCTGACCATTTGACTGGGTAAACAATACCCCCGCTGATTTGCCGTCATTGAAGATTTCGGTGCCAACTGGTGCTGAACCGCTGACAGAGACTATCGCCAGCCCTTTCTTAAGCTCGGTTTTGTGTTTCATTCGCGCGGTGACTTCCTGGCCTACATAACAGCCCTTTTTGAAATCGACGCCGTTCAGGCGTTCAAAGCCGGCCTCAAGGATATAGGTTTCGTTTGGGATCAGCTCAATCCCGGTTTCGGGGATGCAATTGGCCACGCGGAGGGCGTCCCAGTCAGTATCGGTGGCGGGGCCGGGGCCTGATCCATAGCGACGCCAGCCAAGGGCCACATGGCGCGGGTCGGGCAGGGCGTCATCTGGCAGGGGGCCGAGGCCGCGTGTTAGGTGTTGGTCGGTTTCTTCAATTTGAACGTCAGCGCGCAATTTGTACATGTTAAGCCGACCCATCAGATCTGCGGCAATGCCGTGGGCCACATCAATCAGGATCGCATCCGCCGTTGCCAGCATGAAAAAATCCGCCAGATACTTGCCCTGCGGTGTTAGAATGGCGGCATAGGTAAGGGTATTTTCGGTTTCGGGCACCACATTGCTGACCAGACCTTGCAAAAACTTCACCCGGTCGGCACCGGTTATGGCAAATATTGTTCTTTGCTGATCAGGGTTTTCCATTGCTTGCCATTCCTATGTTTACCGGCTCAATATAGGGGCTGCGCCAACAAGCGAAAGACCCCGGATGCCTGCGCCTTTGTCAATTGTCATTCCAACCCTGAATGCAGCGGCCCGGCTGCCGGGCTGTGCTGCCAGTCTGATGGAGGGGCTGGATTGTGGATTGGTGCGTGAATTGGTCATTAGTGACGGTGGGTCAACGGATGCAACGCTTGAGATCGCGCAGCAATTGGGGGCAACAATTGTTTCTGGGGCGCCGGGGCGTGGTGGGCAGTTGCAGCGCGGGGCGGAAGCCGCACGGGCGGACTGGATGCTGTTTTTGCATGCTGATACGCAATTGTCGGAAGGCTGGTCGGACCCAGTATCGGACCATATACGAACCAACCCAAGGGCAGGTTATTTCCAGCTTGGGTTTGATGCCAAGGGTTTTCGGGCGCGGTTTTTTGAGGTGGGGGCAAATCTGCGGTCGCGACTGGGATTGCCCTATGGTGATCAGGGATTGCTGATTTCCCGGGGGCTATACCGGAACATAGGGGGCTATGAAGATATCCCGATTATGGAAGATGTCGCCATTGCCAAAGCGTTACGTGGCCAATTGCGGATGCTGGCCGCGCGTGCGCTAACAGATGCAGGTCGCTATCAGAACGGTGGCTGGTACCGGCGGGGTATTCGCAACATGCTGACCCTGTTGCGTTATAAACTGGGGGTATCGCCTGAAAAACTTGCTGCATATTATGAAAAGCAGCGCTAGTTTTCTTCCGCGAATTGCAGCTGGTACAGGTTTTTGTAGATGCCATCACGTTTGATCAGTTCAACATGGGTGCCCTGATCAACCACGCGTCCGTGGTCCATGACGATTATTTTGTCAGCGCTGCGAATGGTTGAAAGACGGTGCGCAATGACCAGTGTTGTGCGGCCCTGCGACAGCCGTTCAAGGGCGGCCTGTACGATGGCTTCCGATTTGGCGTCCAGGGCGGACGTGGCTTCGTCCAGCAACAATATCGGGGTGTCGCGCGCAATGGCACGCGCAATGGCCACGCGCTGACGTTGGCCGCCGGAAAGCGCAGAGCCACGGGGGCCGACGCGGGTTTCAAGCCCGGCGGGTTGGTCGCCCAGAAAATCCGAAACATGGGCGGCGTCCAGGGTTTTGGTAAGCGTAGCTGTAACTTCAGGCTGGCCCAGCAGAATGTTGTTTTTTATGCTCTCGTCAAAAAGCTGCGCGTCCTGTGTGACCACGGAAAACATTGATCGCAGATTGGCCAGATCAAAGGCGCTGGTTTGGATGCCCCCCACACGAACCTGGCCTTTATCGGGGTCGATCAATCTGGATAACAGATTGAATATAGTGCTTTTGCCGGCACCCGAGGCCCCCACAAGGGCAGTCGTTTTGCCGGCCTGGGCGACAAAGTTTACATCGGTTAGGATCGGGTGATCGCCATAGGAAAAACTGACATTGCAAAATTCTATATCAGCGGAACCTACATTGCCGGATATTGTAACGGGGTTATCCGGTGAGACGATGTTGGATCGGATCTTGAAAATTCCGTAGATACGCTCAAGGCTGACCAGCGCTGCCTGCCAGTCGCTGGACAACGAGCCCAGCCTGCGAAGGGGTTCGAACAGCAGCGCAATGGCTGTGAAAAACGACATGAATTCACCAACGGATTTTTCGCCGTCGATGATCTGCAACCCACCGTAGCTGAGCACACCGAAAAACCCGATGGCGGCAACCACATCCATGAGGGCCGGCACACCAGCGGATGCGGCGGTTGCCTTTAGTTCAGCATCAACATATTTTGACACTTCTTTGTTAAAACGCTGGCTTTCATATTCCTCAATTCCGTTTAGTTTAACGGTGTTGATACCATGGAACAGTTCATCCAACCGGGTGGCGATTACGGCGGCAATGTTACGAACATTTCGGGCAGATTTTCGGATTAACTTTTGCAGGATAAGAACGGGGAAGAATAACAGCGGTGCACCGGATATGGTGATAAGTGTCCAAACCCAATCGATATAAAGAGCGACTGCCAACAGGCTGATCAGGCCGACAAAATCGCGGCCAAATGCCGAGAATGTTGAAGAAATAATGTTAGCGGCGGCAGTCGGGTCACCCCGCACCCGTTCAATCAGCGCACCCGGTGGGTGTTCATTATAAAACCCCCCATCCAGTTCAACCAAGTGGCTGACGAGATCTTTTTGTATTTCAGCCGATACCGTGCGTGCCACGCGCGCCATCAAAACACGTTGCAGAAAACCGGAAATTGCGCGGGCAATGAAAATGGCAAATATTGAAGCAGAAACCCAAAATACTGCGCCTCGGTCACCTGCAACAAATATTTCATCAAACATCGGGCGCACCATATAGCTTAGTGTACCCAGCGCGCCGCCTTCGATGGCCATCAGAAAGAAACCAACCAGAAGCAGGCCAAGTTTAGTGCGGACATAATTGCGCCAGAACCAGCTGATGAGTGTCTTTGCGTTATGCTTATTTTCGGTCGAAAGTGTCAGGATTTTCCCCGTTCAGCGTTAAACTCTGCAATTAGGTTGTTCTGATCATAGCGCGTTTCGATCCATTCTTTGATCGGCATTGGGTTGGATTGAATATCCGCTTCATAGGCGTCCAGCATATGATCCAGAATGCCGGTTTGGAAGGATTTCAGATGCAGAAACCGAAAACTAAGTTGTTTTTTGGCCACCGATATTGGTGCGCCCTGAACATGGAGCAGATAAAGTGCAGAGGCCAGGCCGGCCCGATCAGCGCCGGATTTGCAATGCATCACAAATGGGCGATCAATGGTTTCGAATATATCTAATAACTTCAATAAGTCATCGGGTTTAACCAGGCTTCGGGCTGTCAGGCTATGATTGACCATGTTAAGGCCAAGGGTATCGCAGGCTTCTTTTTCAAATAGATAAGGGCTGTTTGAACTTGCGCCGCGTAGATTCAAGATGGTTTGGATACCCTGCTGCTGGTACTTTTGTAACCGCCAGGGCGAAGGTTGGTTTGATCGCCAGACACCTGGCGCGATCTCGGCTAAGTTTGTCCAGTAGCCACGTAAAACCCCATGATCCATCAGGTGGAAATGCCAGTATGCCCGCCGTCGCGCTTCCGGGGTGTCAATACTGCGCCCCAGTTTATCACCCAATCCATTTTCAATTGATTTTAACTTGGCAGATAGCTTATTTAACATGTCGGCCTTTCAGGCGCTAACGGCAAATTGACCGGTGCGTCGATGTAGCGGCAATTGGCTGATCAAGCAAGATTGACCACATAACTTAGGCGGAATTTGCGTCAATTATCGCCTTGGGCAGGGCGGCGGCCAATGCGTCCAGGTCAGACCTGGTTCCGGCGGAAACGCGAATGCAACGATTTTGTGGGGCGACAAAGGGCATGCGAACGAACACGCCTCGGGCGATTAATCCGTCCAGCACGGCCTTTGCATGATCGCCATCTTTACCACAATCCAGGGCGACGAAATTGGCAGCTGAAGGTAGTGCCCTCAAACCGTTCCGGGCGCCAATTAGCGCGATCTTTTCTTTGGAAATGGATATGTTTTCAATAACCTGAGACAGGTAGTTTGTGTCATTCAAAGCCGCGAGCGCGCCTAACTGTGACACCCGACACATGCCAAAATGATTGCGCACCTTACTGAAGGCATCAATCAGTTCTGCCTGTGCAATGGCATAGCCAACGCGGGCACCGGCCATGCCGTAAGCCTTTGAAAAGGTGCGCATCCGGATCACATTCTTATCGTTTGTATCCAAAGCCGGCGCGCAGTTGTCAGGGGCCAATTCAAGATAGGCTTCATCAAGAACCAACAGGCAGCCTTTGGGAATCTGAGCGATCATTTTTGCAAGTGTTACAGCGTTGTGCCATGTGCCCATGGGGTTGTCGGGGTTGGCCAGATAGATGATTTTGGCGTCCGTCTTATGCGCCATCGCAATAAGTGCATCCGGGTCTTCGTGGTCATTTTTATAGGGGGTTGTCACCAGTTTTCCGCCAAATCCAGTGACGTGATAATTGAACGTCGGATAGGCCCCGGCAGAGGTAACAACGTGGTCACCCGGCCCGATGATAAGCCGGACCAGATAGCCCAGAAGCGCGTCAATTCCTTCGCCGACAACGATGTTATCCGGTGGAATTTCATGATGTTTCGCTAGGGCTTGGCGCAAATCATGGCTTTCTGGGTCACCGTATTTCCAGATGTCTGTCAGGGCGTCAGCCATTGCTTTTATGGCGTGGGGTGAGGGGCCAAATACATTTTCGTTGGCCCCCAATCGGGCGGTGAATAGTTCACCGCGCGCGCGTTCCTGCGCCTCTGGTCCGACAAAGGGCACAGAAGCCGGAAGTTTATCTGTCAGATGGGTATATCTTGGCATTGGTTGGTGTCCGGGTTTCGTTTGAGACAATCAAAGCGAAAAACCGCGGGGTCAGCAAGTGGTATTGAATAGTGTGTATTCCTGCCTATATGAGAACCGTTCGCAATGATTGGAGTTCGTCACATGAGTAACCTGACCCGCCGTGGATTTATTGCTGTTAGCACTGCTGCAGCCAGTGTCAGAACACTGCCGCAAGTTGCAGCAAAGCCCGCGACAAGGCGTATTCTAACGTTGGTTTATGACCGCTCACTTGGCATGATGCGGGCGTTGGACCGGGTGGTTTTACGCTAGTGGGATATGCGTTTACATCGGTGGGTTTGAATATTTAAGCAAAGAAAAAGAACGGGTTAGCTGAGATCATCCAACCGTTTGATCGCGGCTTTTATTTTATCGGATTCTTCTGTTCTGATTATCAGGTTTTCCCGGCTTTCGGCAACCACCGCATCTGGCGCGCTGGCGACAAATTTGGGGTTGTTCAGACGCCCGGAAAGGCCGCCGATTTCCTTGCTCAGTTTGTCCAAGGTTTTTTGCAGGCGGGATTTTTCTGCTGTAATATCAATGATATCCGCCAAGGGCAGGGCGAACATGCCACCCTGAACCGGGACGGTTATGGCGCCTTTTGGAACCTGGGACGCCGGTGTCAGGCTGTCCAGTCTGGCAATGCGCATGATCAGGGCCTGGTTATTTTCCCAGGCGGCTTTACCGGCCCGGTCCAGTTCGATTTGCAGCACCGGGATTTTCAGGCCGGCGGGAACGTGCATCTGGGTGCGGGCCGAGCGGATGTTATCGATCAGATCGATCACCCAGTTCATTTCGCGATCGGCATTTTCATCAACCAGATCAGTGGTTTGCAGTTCCGGCCAGTCGGTGTGGATCAGGGGTTTTTCATGGCGGCCGGTCTGTGCCCACAGTTCTTCTGTGATGAAGGGCATGATCGGGTGCAGCATGATCAGGCATTGGTCCAGCGCCCAGCCCATGGTGGCGCGGGTTTCGGCCAGAACCGCGGGATTATCGCCATATAACAAGGGCTTGGAGAATTCGATGTACCAGTCACAGAACCGGCCCCAGACAAAGGCATAAAGCGCGTTGGCGGCGTCATTAAAGCGGTATTCAGTCAGTGCGGCATCGACGGTTTTTAAGGTTTTCGCCACCTCACCGATGATCCAGCGATTGACGGTCATTTCGGGTTTTGGTGGGGCGGTGTTTAAGCTTTGTAACGGGGTATCGTGGGCCGGTTTAAACTTTGTAACATCAAAAACCCCGTTCATTTCGGCAAATTTGGCGGCGTTCCAGATTTTGGTGCCAAAGTTGCGGTAGCCTTTGACGCGCTCCATCGAGAGTTTCAGGGAGCCACCGATGGCGGCCATTGAGGTCATGGTGAACCGCACGGCGTCGGCGCCGAATTCATCGATCATGTCCAGCGGGTCGATGACGTTGCCCAGGGTCTTGGACATTTTCACGCCACGCTCGTCGCGGACCAGTTGGTGCAGGTAGACGGTGTCAAACGGAATTTTGCCGGTGACTTCGAGCTGCATCATCATCATGCGGGCGACCCAGAAGAACAGGATGTCCTGCCCGGTGATCAGGGTGGAGGTGGGGAAGTATTTTTGGGTTTCTTCGGTCCAGTTGGGCCACCCTAAGGTGCCGATGGGCCAGAGGCCGGAGGAGAACCAGGTGTCCAGGACGTCGGGGTCTCGGGTAAGATTGGCAGAATAGTATTCTCCATCTTGGTCTGTTCCTACACCTGCTCCCCAACCAGCTTTTGACCTTTGGTCATCAGCATGAGACGCATTTTCCAGCCATTTTGGGAACTCGATTATTGCTTCACGCCCAAAGATAATGCCG
>VAPL010196823.1_pt1 | contig 11389 bp, 16 predicted proteins | sample 3395061 | NCBI WGS metagenome assembly VAPL01 (sample SAMN08290444, study PRJNA428436) | hydrothermal vent metagenome | isolation source: Deep-sea hydrothermal vent chimney 2 | place: Pacific Ocean: Juan De Fuca Ridge | depth 2182 m m
CCCCTCGCTCGCAGACTCGCTTGTCCCCCCTGAAGGGGGGACGGGAGAAAGAGCCTGGTATCACGGTGCCAAACAGCGGATTGAGGCTGAAGGGGGGACGGCTGGGGGAGGAAGTGGTCAGACCTCGTCGACGGCGTCGACGATGCCAACGACCACGCTGCGGATCGGGCCTGTCGAGATGCCGTAGATCTGTCGTGCAGAGTTCCCCTCGTCCAGGATGAGCACCATCTCGTCGGCACCTGCCCCGACCCTGTCGGTGCAGATCAGATACGCCGATGTGTCCTCACCGCGGTCGAGCAGCTTGCACAGAAGAAGGCGCTCTCCGTCGAAGAACTCGTGGTTGATCGTCGACACGACGTTGCCGATCACCCTTCCGACCTTCATGGACGGACCTCGACGGCGTCGACGATCCCGACGATCGCATGGTCGACGGGAACGAACCGCGGCTGCATCGCTTCGGCAGCTTCACGGGATGCAACGAAGTAGACGAGGTCACCCACGCCGGCCTGGTACACGGCGTCCGCCGCAACGACACATGAGCCATCGTCCTGCTCGGTCTCGGTGAGTGGCTGGACGATGAGGAGCTTCATGCCCTCCATGCCGGGGTCCTTGATCGACGCGACGACGGTGCCGCGGACCCTGCCGAGCTTCACGTGCTGCCTCCGTGGGCAGCGAGGCGATCGAGGAAGTGGGCGGCAGCCTCGAGGTCCTCCCTCAGCTCGGGTGTGAGCTGAGGGATGATGACACTGTCGGAGATGAGCGATCCGCACCGATCCACCGCCGCATCGAGTGCCGCCTGGACCTCACCCACCGTGCCGTCGACGATGAAGTACGCCTTGCCTCCGAGACCGTCAGCGATGCGCAGACCTGTAAGAGCGACGGTGGCATTCTTGACGGCGGCGTCCGCCGCGTCGATACCGGCAGCGATCGTCGCCGTCTCGACGATACCGACGGCTTCCTCCCTGGCCCCCATAGGTGCCTGCGGCTCGACGAGCGCTAGAGCAACAGCCGTCGCGATGTCGGGGAGGAACACAGAGTCGACCAACGACGGCCGCACAACGTCACGGACGATGTCGCCTGCCACCTCGACCGATGCGGTGTCGCCGATGACGAGAACGACGTACTTACCGGGATGCGTCGTTCCGGTGAGTGTCGTGGTGACGGGCGCCCCTTTGATGATCGCATCGGCACATTCGATCCCGGCCGGGATCGACGTGAACTCCCACAGTCCGATCGCAGGCGTCGGTGAATCAGACAATACGCAACGCTCCTATGACTGACACTCGCCGTACCCGCGAGAACGTGCGGGGCCGCGTCAGCCCCTCGCCGGTCGGGCTTGCTATCGAGAAGGACGTGTACCCCTCCCCTTCCGAGCCGAGACCAGCGATGTTCGGGCCGTTGGCGACGAAGATGGAACAGTCCATCGAACGCGCCATGCGGGTGATCGTGTCGACGTTCGTCGAGTGAATCGATGCAGTGTGGCGGAACCCGTGCTCGGAGCGAACGGAGAGATCGATCGCCGTGTCGACATCCTTGACACGCACGATCGGCATGACGGGCATCATCTGTTCGGTCCACACCAGGTTGTGGTCGGCCGACACTTCTGCGAGCACCAGTCGCGTTTCGGGTGGCACGGAGATGCCGATCTCGCTGAGGATCACGGCTGCATCCTTTCCGATGAACTCGGGGTTCATCACACCGGGCTTGTTCGCCGGTCCCCTGTCCTTGAAGATGACACGTTCGAGTCGCTTGAGCTCGTGTTCCTTGAGCCGGTACGCACCGACGGCCGTCATGTGTTGAATCAGTCTGTCTGCGATCGTATCGACCGCGATCGTCGTCTTCTCATCCACACAGATGATGTTGTTGTCGAACGAGGCCCCCGTCACGATGTCCTTCGCAGCCTTTGCGATGTCGGCGGTCTGATCCACGACGACGGGAGGGTTCCCCGGACCGGCGGTGATCGCCTTCTTCGGGGTCCTGAGCGCAGCCTTGACGACTCCGGGACCGCCGGTGACGAGCAAGACCCGAACATCGGGGTGATTCATCACGGCCTCAGCCGAGTCGAGCGTCGGAACGGCGACCGAGGTCACGAGGTTCTGCGGGCCACCCACGCCGACGATCGCACGATTGATCAGCTTGACGTTCTCGATGCTGACGCCTCGTGCGCTCGGATGCACGTTGAAGACCACTGTGTTGCCCGCCGAGAGCATCGCGATGGAGTTGTTGATGATCGTCGATGTCGGATTCGTTGTGGGAGTGATCGATCCGACGACCCCGTACGGTGCGTACTCGGTGACCATCATGCCGCGGTCTCCGGTTACGACGTGTGGTTCGAGGTCCTCAGGGCCGGGTGTTCGCTCGATGACCAGATGGTTCTTGAGCACCTTGTCGTCCGCACGACCGATGCCGGTCTCCTGGCGAGCCATGTATGCAAGGCGTTCGTTGTTCTCCCGCATCGACCGACGTACGGCGTCGATGACCCCCTTGCGGGCGTCGAGACCGATCTCTCGATACGAGCGGAACGCATGTTTCGCGGCGGCGACGGCCTCATCCACCGTGGCGAAGATACCTTCGCCGAGCGACTCGTCGAGGTTCTCGATCTCGCGGCGTGCAACGAGCGCCGCGCCGGTCTTTCCCTCAATGTCGCTCGCAGCGACGCGACTCTTCACCCTGGTGATGATGTCCTGGACGTCCGAGTCGCTCAGCTGTGGCATGTCACTTCACGAAGACCGTTTCTCCATCGACATCCCATTGATCGACGATCGCCATGATGACGGCGTCGCATGGCTTGTCCTTGGTCGAGAGCGTCTGTCTGGCGGAGCTGCCGGATGCATAGAGCACGACTTCCCCTACCCCAGCACCAACGCTGTCGGCGGCGATGACGTAGCCACCGGCCTCAGCACCATGCTCGTCGAGTTGGCGCACGACGAGGAGAGGTAGCCCTTCCATGAGGGGCTCCTTGCGAGACGCGACGAGCGTCCCAGTCACCTTGCCGAGGTTCATAGCGTCCCCTTTCTCGAGGGGTCTGTGTCAGGAGACAGCGTCTGCGGCCTCGTCGCCTCGCCCGAGAGGCAGCACGAGATCGAGATTCACATGTGGACGTGCGATGACGTGTGTTGCGATGACCTCGCCGACCTTCTCACCGCTGCGAATACCGGCGTCGACGGCAGCCTTCACTGCAGCAACGTCGCCTCTGATCACTGCGGTGACGTAGCCGCCACCGGTCTCTTCATAGCTGACGAGTTCCACTTTGGCGGCCTTGACCATGGCGTCGGCCGCCTCGACCATCGCAGCGAAGCTGCGGCATTCGATCATCCCGAGTGCGTCTGACATCTGTTCCTCCTGTTTGGTTTTCGCCTTATGCGTTCTCGCGGCCGTCGAGTCCCTCGAGCGCCGCAACTGCAGCCCTCCAGCCGACCTCGATGTCCCGTTCTTCTCCACCGAGGTACACGCGACCCACTGCGCCAAAGGCGCGGACCTCGAGCACGTTGATGTTCGCAGCTTTCTCCGCCTCGTTGGCTGCAAGCGCCGCATACGCGGCAGGGGCACACTCGAGGACGTACAGGGTCTGGCCCGGGATGATCATCTGGCCATGCCGCATCCGGTTGATGAGCTGCGCATGGTGGTCGTCGATGCGTCTGATGATCTGGCTCGACAGCATCTTCGGCTTGAGCCGGTCCGGCACGTCGAGTTCGAGCGCTTCGAGGATCGCCTCACCTGCAGCCCTCGTTTCAGATTGTTCCGGCGAATGGATCTCGAGAAGCCCGAAGACACGTTCGATGATCTGCATCCCCGGCTTGACCGTTGTCGCCTTCAGGGCGACGTCGGTGAGACGGTTGATCTCGATGCCCGGCGCCACCTCGACGAACAGCACCGCTTCACCTGCAAGGGGCAGGAACCCCTGTGCAGTCGTCCCGAGGAACGCCGCGTACTGGGGCTGCAGCGAGTCGAGGAATGTGTAGGCCCGCAGCTCAATACCCGTCGCCATGACCATCTCCTTCTTGCGCACTCATGATCTGTACTCCGGCTGAGGCACCGATGCGGGTCGCCCCGGCAGCGATCATGTCCTCGGCGTCTTCGAGGGTTCGCACACCACCCGAGGCTTTGACACCCATGTCCGGCCCGACGGTCTCACGCATGAGCGCAACGTCGTACACCGTTGCACCACCCCCGCTGAACCCGGTCGATGTCTTCACGAAGTCGGCCTTGGCCGCCTTCGCGAGTGCTGAGGCGATGACCTTCTCTTCGTCGGTCAGCAGAGCGGTTTCGAGGATCACTTTCGTGATGGCGCCACCCTCGTGGGCAGCATCGACGACCTTCTCGATGTCCTTGCGGACGAGCTCGTTTCGCCCAGACTTCAACGCTCCGATATTGATCACCATGTCGACCTCGCGGGCGCCATCCCGCAACGCCTTGCGAGTCTCCATGGCTTTGATCTCGGACGTCGTGGCGCCCAGAGGGAATCCGATGACGGTGGCGACTTTGACGTCGGAACCTCGCAGTCTCTCTGCGGCTCGCTTCACCCAGGTGGGGTTGATGCACACGGCGGCGAACCCGTACTCGATCGCTTCGTCACAGAGGGTGTCGATGTCTTCCTGCGTCGCGTCCGGCTTGAGCAACGTGTGGTCGATGTACTTGGCGAGGTCGAGAGGGACGTCCTGGGCCTCCCCGTGAAACGAGACCCGGTCCGCACCGTTCGCAACAACGGTTCTCAGCTTCTCGGGTGTCGCGCAGATGTCGGCACGCTCGGCAAGCGCTGCGAGTACTTCGCGGGTGACGAGCTCGACGAGCTGCTCTCGGGTTGGTTGAAGTTCCGTCATGCCTGGTTCTCCGCGAGTGGTCGTTCGAGGTCGTTGATCTTCGCGACGCGCCGGGCGTGCCGGCCACCGCCGTAGGGGGTGGAGATGAACTCCTGGGTGATCTGCCAGGCGAGCGCGTCGCCGATCAGCCCTGCACCGAGCGTAAGGACGTTCGCGTGGTTGTGCTCACGTGCATTGTGAGCGGTCGAAAGGTCGTAACAGAGCGCCGCCCGCACACCCGGGATCTTGTTGGCAGCCATCGCCGATCCGATGCCTGCCCCGTCGATGACGATCCCCACATCGGCATGGCCCCCGGCAACCTTGCGTGCAACCGAGGCAGCGATATCGGGGTAGTCGACGGCGTCCGTCGAGTCGGTGCCACAATCGGTGACGGTGTACCCCTGCTCCTTCAGCCTGAAAGCGAGTCGCTCCTTGAGGGCGAACCCCCCATGATCGCCACCTATCGCGATGACACGGACCTCGGGGTCCCTGACGTCGGCGGATTCCTCTGCCCCGTCCTTGGGTGCGACACCGGGAACCGCTGCGGAGTCGTCGTCGAACAAGCCGTTGACGATACGTCGCACCATGGCTCGCACGTCGTGTTCGATGTTCGGGTCGCGGGCGGTCATGTAGTGACTCTCCTTGGTGGAGACATCCTAGAGGACAAGGATGAGACACGGCAGGTAACACACGTTCATCGAGCGTCGAGTCCTCCTACCATGCCGTCGTATGGACAGGACCACACGATGGGAGACAGAAGCGATGCGATCGACGTCGCGCGGACGCAGCCAACCGCCGCGCCCGTCTGGCAAGCGCGCAGCGTCGACAACGAACTGGGTGACGCTGCGAGAAGCCGAGGCTGCTACTAGCGTTCCCGTCAACACGCTGCGCAAGTGGGTACGTAAGGCAGACCTTCCCTCGTACCTCGAGTCCGACGGGGACATCGCGCTGCGTATGGTCGATCTCGATGCGGTGATCGCCAGGGCCGGGGAGCTCGGCCGCACGGTAGAGCCGCACCCGGATCCCCCCGACCCCGAGGCACAGCCCGAGATCGTCGACGACGATGCTACGGACGGCGAGCCGGAGCGGGTCCCCGAAAAGGCCCCGGCACCCGATCCGACTGCTCCCGAAGGGACGATGATCGTCCCCATCGATGCATGGAACAAGATGCTCAATCAGCTTGGCAACCTCCACGAGGCTGGCCAGCAACTCGCTGAGGCACGTGAGCGGGCAGCGAAGGCAGAGACGGAGTCGAGGTTCCTCCGCGAGCGCCTCGCCGAGATCCGTGCATCTGAGAGCGCGACGGAAACGCCACGCGAGGAGGGAAGAAACGTGGACGTCGGTACACCTGCCATTGAAGTCGTACAGGTCGAGATCGAGGCCGCCGAGTCGCCCGAACCCGAACCAGTACCCGGGCTGGAGACGACCACGTACTGGCGGTATCTCACGACCGGGTGGCGGGATCGCAAGAAGCGCAAACAATCAAGGGACTAGTCACTCCGACCAGCGGGACTTGTCTCTAGGCATGGACTACCCCACGCCATAGGATGCTCACCATGGTTAGGAAGCTATTTGCAGTCGCGATCGTCGCGCTGTCTCTGATGTCCCTGTCGAGCGTGGCGCTCGCTGGACCTCCCACGATGAACCTGTCATCGTGGGAGCCTGTCGTCGAGAACGGGGCGATCGTGGGTGGCACCCAGACTGTCACGATCACGAACATCACGTCCGACACGATGGGCGACGTCACGTTCTCCCTGGCCACCGCCCCGTGCGACTGCATCGTCACGGAGTCGACTGCGAGCGACGGAGGGGTCGTGGGCGATGCATGGGTTGTTGGCCAACTCGCACCGGGCTCGACGGCGACATTGACCTTGTCCTACAGCGAAGCGCCGTTGGTAGCAGCGAGTGCGTCCAGCAATGTCTTCCCGATCCCGGCTGGGGTCAAGCTAGCGACCTTCGGTCTCATCGTCATCGTTGCCGCCGGAGCTGTCCTCGGGTACCGCAGAAGGCTCACCCCTGGGGTCGCCTGATCTCGCTGTGCTTGCAAGGCCGTAGCCTGCCCACAGCAACACGATCCCGAGGGTCAGGGTCACCGTCAAAGCCGCCGATTCGCCGAGAGCCGTCAGGGAGCCACCGAAAGCCGGTACGAGCGCACCGGCCACGATGAGCAGATTCCCATACGCGAGGCGACGCATCTTCTTCCACGACCGCACGGCAGATACCAACGCCAGACCGACGATCACGAGACTTCCGATCGCCCCCGAGATGGCGGCGAACATTCGGGGCCCCGGCAGTGTCAACGCCTCGATCGCGAAAGTGAACCCGAAGACGTCGCTTCCCTCAGGGATGCTCGACGTCGGGAGTGCCGCCACGAAAGTTGCTAGGAACGTGGCGAAGAAGCCGAAGACCAACCACAAGATCACCACCCTCAACGCACGCCGGCCACCCTTGTCGGAGTGGAGCGCGATCGAACCCGCTGCAAGGAGGGGGATGTTCGCGATCGCTCCCAGGAAGTAGAACGTTCGGAAGCTCAGCGATGTCCAACCGAACGCGAAGCCGAACACCATCGCCCACATTGCAAGGGCGTACGCTGCGAACGCCATCGTCCAGATCTCGGCGTGGAGCCGTCGACGCTCACGCCACGTCCGGAACAACTGCGTGGCAAGCCACGTCGCGATAGTCGCGCCGATGACGGAGAGCAAGACGTTCACCTTGGAATGGTACCCTTGAGCTGTACCGCGCCTCTCGTCTACTCGACCCTATGGTTCTGCCGATGCCAGCTACCGCCTTCACGACCTCGGATCTCGGCCACGCCTACGGCTCGATAGTGGCCTTGCACTCCCTCGACATGTCGATTCCTCGTGGCCGTATCGGACTGGTGGGAGCGAACGGCGCCGGAAAATCGACGTTGATCAAAACCCTGCTCGGGATCATCACACCAACGACCGGCGCAGCGACCGTCCTCGACATGGACACGCGCCACAACACGATCGATATCCGCAGCGTCGTCGGCTATATGCCCGAAGGGCCATGCCTCCCCCTCGACCAGACCGCTGCAGACTTTCTCGTCTACGCTGCAGGCACCGCCGGCCTCCCCCGACAGGCTGCCCGTCAACGGGCCTCCGACATGCTGACGTTGGTCGGTCTGAACGAGGAACGGTTCCGCTACCTCGGGGATTTCTCCACAGGGATGAAGCAGCGAGCGAAACTCGCACAGGCGATCGTTCACGATCCCAAACTCGTGTTCCTCGACGAACCAACATCCGGTCTCGATCCGAGTGGTCGGGAAGAGATGCTCGACCTCATCACGCGTCTCAGCGGATTCGGGATCGACATCGTCGTGTCATCCCACGTACTGCGCGACATCGAAAGGACGTGTGACCATGTCGTGATGCTCGATGCCGGAACCTTGCTCTACTCAGGACCGCTCGGGCTCGAGGCACAGACGGACGTCGTTCGCCTCGAACTCATCGACGGTACCGACAACCTCGAGCAGGGGCTTCGCGCTGCGGGGGCAGCCGTTGAACGGGATGGCAACCGGCTCAGCGTCCGATCCGACCAAGGCGACGTCTTCGATCTCGTGCGAGATACCGTTGCACGGACAGAAGCATCCCTCCTCAGCCTCGGCTCCTCCGGTGCGTCACTCGAGGCCATGTTCCTCGACCACGGGAGCAAGTGATGATTCCAGGCGACGGCGCCGTCTACGACCTCGGGTACCAGCCGTTCGAGGGTGAGCGCAGGGGACGGAAGGGTGCGTGGATCACGGTTTGGGCAGACGGGCTTCGTCGCATCCTCGGCATCCGTCGAAAGGCTCGACGCAAGATCATGCCGTGGCTCCTCGTCGCGATCGCACTCATCCCTTCGATCATTGGTGTGGGGGTCGCCTTCATCCTCCCGGCACCCGTTGCCGAGGGTGTCGACCTCGCGTCACAGAACGCGGACTTCTTCGCTCTCGGTGGGACGATCACGATGCTCTTCACTGCTCTGGCTGCACCCGAACTCCTCATCCCCGACCGCAGGGACGGCGTCCTTTCGATGCTGTCGTCCAGACCGCTGACCTCGACCGACTACCTCACTGCCAGGTTCGTCAGCCTGCTCACCGTCGTTGGAGCCTTCCTTCTCCTCCCCCAAGCTGTGCTCTTCATCGGCCAGATAGCGACGGATCCCGAGGGCCTGGTGAAAGGGGTCGTCAACGCTTCCGACACGCTCCCAAAGATCCTGCTCGTCGCAGCGATATACGTCATCGCGTATGTGCCTCTCGGATTCGCCGTCGCAAGCCTGTCGAATCGCAAGGCGATCGCTGCAAGCGTGTACCTCGCCGGGATGATCGCCCTCACAGCGTTCGCCGAGGTGATCGTGCGAAATGCGGTGTTCAACGGTGCCCGCTGGTTCGCTCTCATCTCTCCGATCAACACGGCCGATGCTGCCAACCTTGCCGTATTCGGCAAGAGCGCTAGCGGATCACTGCTCGACACCGCGGGCATCGGCCCACTGATCGGCGTCGTGGCCTTGATCGTATTCGCTCTGGCAGCCGCAACCATCGCTGTGAGACGATACCGGGGGCTGATGTGACGGGCGATCCTGCATTCGTCGAGAACGCGACCGTCGAGGTCGAAGCTGCATCGAAGTGGTTCGGCCAGAAGGTTGCAGTGTCCCGGCTCTCCTGTTCATTCGGTCCCGGCGTCACCGGACTCCTCGGTCCCAACGGAGCAGGAAAGACCACCCTGCTTCGCATGATCTCGGGCCTCACCAGAGTGTCGCACGGCCGGGTCCAGGTCCTCGGAGACGATCCGCGGCGTCACCACCGCGTGTTCCGTTCCGTTGCGCTCGTCCCGGATGAGGACGCCGTGTACAACGAACTCACCGGCCGACAATTCGTCCGCTACAGCGTGGGCCTCACCGATGCACCGACGGCGATGGACGTCGAAGAGGCACTGGCGATCGTCGAGATGTCTGACACAGCCGATCGCAAGATCGGCGGGTACTCGAAAGGGATGCGTCAACGCATCAAGGTTGCAGCAGCACTTGTCACTGATCCACAAGTGTTGATTCTCGATGAGCCGCTCAACGGCACCGACCCCATTCAGCGAGCCCACCTCATCGATCTGTTCGAGCACCTCGGTGCTGAAGGCAAGACGATCATCGTCTCATCACACATCCTCGAAGAGGTCGAGCGTGTATCGAACCGTGTCGTCGCCATCGTCGACGGGCGTCTCGCAGCCGCCGGATCCGTTGAAGCGATCCGTGCGGCGATGCACGACATCCCGTATGTCGTGAGGATCATGACCGATGCTCCCCGGGCCCTGGGTTCCGCCCTCTTCGCCTCGTCTCCGGCCGCTGTGAGCGTCTCGGCCCTGGACGCAGAGATCGAAGTCACCACCAACGACATCACCACCCTTGGACGTGACACGCCGCGTATCGCTGCACAGGTCGGGGCAAGAATCACTGCATTCCGGCCTCAGGATCAGTCCCTCGAGTCCGTATTCCGCTACCTCGTCGAGCGCAGATGAGGCCACTGTCGACCCTCTTCGTGATGTCGGTGAGACAGGCTCTGCCGTTTCGCAGAACGATCCTTCTCGCGCTGATCCAGCTGTCCCCGATGGCGATCTATCTGATCGCTACGACCAATCGGACGTCGGCCGCCGCGTTCGAGGGCCTCATCGGCGTCGCGTCGGCGATCCTGTTCGCCCTGACCGTTCCCGTCGTGTCGATCGTCATCGGTTCATCGGCTCTCGGCGTCGAGCGTCGCGATCAGACGCTCAGCTTCATCGCGCTGCGTCCGATCTCGCGGACCGCTCTTGGTGCCACGAAGATGCTTGCGGCGACCACTGCGGCGATCGGCGTGAACCTCGTCGGCGTACTTGGACTTGGGCTGGTCCACACGTTTCGGTTCGGTGGGGCCAGCCTCATCGTGGGTCTCGCGGTCGGCGTCGCGATCACAACGAGTATGTATGTCTCACTGACAGTGCCGCTCGGGTTCCTCACCGACCGGGCGGTCATCATTGCAATGGCGTACCTCCTCGTGTTCGAGAACGGTGTTGTGAGCGCCCTTCCCGCCCTCGCGACGATGTCCCCCTGGCGGATCGGCCTTTCCGCTTTCGGGGCGATCACGAACGATGCTGTGCCGCTCATCTTCGACTCTGTCGGGTCGCTCGAGATCTCGGTCGCACGGTCTGTCACGGCGATGGTCGTCACCTTTGCCGCCGGTGTGTTCCTCACAGCTCAGCTTCTTCGATCACGTGACCTCGCCTGAACCTGGTTCCGCGAGGTGACCGTTGCTGACCCCCACGAATCGCTGTTGCCCCAACGGGTTCGCGGTGTTGGCAGCTGCACTCTTTTCGTGCAGAATCTGGCGTTCTTCGGTCCTCCTTTCAAGGAGGACGGGCGAGGAGCTTGCGACGAGCCAGGAGGATGGGGGCTCGAAGGTGTGGTCCCTGCCGTACCGGGCTCGCAGGCTCGCAGGCCCCCCTCGCTCGAGGACTCGCGTGTCCCCCCTGATCCTCAATCCGCGATCTGGGTGTCGGCGATAGTCCGTATCGCCTGTCACGGTACGGGTTTCGCTGTGTCGCTTGCTGCACGTTTTCGATGCG
>VAPL010319538.1_pt1 | contig 11389 bp, 2 predicted proteins | sample 3395061 | NCBI WGS metagenome assembly VAPL01 (sample SAMN08290444, study PRJNA428436) | hydrothermal vent metagenome | isolation source: Deep-sea hydrothermal vent chimney 2 | place: Pacific Ocean: Juan De Fuca Ridge | depth 2182 m m
GTTCGAATAGCCAAAGTATTTAAATACAATCCTACTTGATTTTCTAAATCACTATGTTCTCTTCCCGCTACTGGAGTACCCAAAATAATATCTCTAGTATTAGTATACCTAGAAAGTAATCCATTAATACTAGCCATTAAGACCATAAATAAAGTTACTCCATTTTGTTGCGCATATATATTAAGTCGAGATGTAAATTCTTTTGAAAACGAATAATCTAAGCTAGAACCATGGTAGGTCTTAAGTTTTGGCCTCATCGTATTAGATGGCAATTCTAAAATAGGTAAATCACCTGAAAATGTATCTAACCAAAATGTTTTCGCTTTTTCTAATACTGTTTGTCTAGTATTACTATTTTGCCATTCTGAATAATCTTTGTATTGAATTGTTAGTTCTGGCAATACAATTTCTTGCCCCGTAGACAATCCATTATAGATTGCCATAAATTCCTTGCTCAATACACTCATAGACCATCCATCTCCAATAATATGATGCATATTAAGCATCAAAATATGCTTATCCTCAGAAATTTTTACAATTTCACCTATAAATAGAGGCCCTTTTTCTAAATCAAAAGCATGTCTTTGAATAGCATCAGAGTGATTTTTTAATTTTTGATTAGTAGCATTACTTAAATCTACAAATTGTAAAGATCCCGAATATGCTTCTACAGGAACAATATACTGCCCCAACACTCCATTTATATCTTCTTTAAAAACAGTACGAAGACTCTCATGTCTCTCTACCAATCTATTAAAAGTTAATAATAGCATATCAAAAGCTAGTAGCCCTTTAAATTCAAATGCTTCAAATATATTATATGCTGAATTTCCCGTATCAAACTGACTTAAAGTCCATAATTGTTGTTGAGAAGAAGTAAGTGCATAATAATCTTTCTTTTCTGCTTTAGGAATAGCTTCTGAAGAAGAGAGCAATGCGATTAACTCACTCTTAAAAGCTTTAATATCATCAATAATTTTAGGAGTCAAAGCGTCCTTAGGAGCATTAATTTTAAGGCTCCCATCTACAACTTTAAGCCCTATTTTTAATGACTGTAACGTATGCATTAAATTTTCTATCACAATTATATGTTTTTAAAGTTAATTTTAAATGTATGAATGATTTCCAGAATCATACCATCATCACTATACCTATTGACATTACAATAGACAGCTTTTAAAATGAATGAAAATTGGATATAAATCGCATGGTTATTAGGTATAACCATACTTAGAGAGGGTTTATATAGTTATTTCATCTATACTATCTACCTCTAATTGATTTTGAAAAACAATGAATTTTAGTTTCTTAGAAACCCCTATTATCTCCTGGGTCTCATACAAATCTTGAATCGAAAATCTCGTATCATAAACCTTATTGATTCTGTTTACTAAAACAGTTGCTTTTAAACTATTACCGCCTAACTCAAAAAAGTTATCTGTAATACCAACCTTTTTTAGTCCTAATACCTCTTCCCATATAGTTACCAATTCTCTTTCTACTTCATTGGTCGGAGCTACATATTCACGATGAATAATATCTTCTGAACTCACAGGTGGCAACCCTTTCTTATCTATCTTACCATTAGGTGTTAATGGTAATTTATCTATAAATACATAATAACTAGGTAACATATACTCTGGTAATTCTTGACTTAATGATACACGTAATTGTTGTTTATCTATAGGGGTCTCACATACCAAATAACTTACAATCGCCAAATTTTCTTGAACCTGTGTTACGACTACTACACACTGATTAATATCTTTTTGAGATTCTATCACATGTGATATTTCACCGAGTTCTATGCGATGACCTCTAATCTTTACTTGACTATCCTTTCTTCCTATATATTCTATAGTACCATCTGGTAACCATTTTCCTAAATCTCCTGTCTTATATAACTTAGTTCCTTCATTAAAAGGGTTTGATACAAATTTATCTTGAGTTAACTCCGATTGATATAAATACCCTTTTGACAAACCGTCTCCAGAAATACATATTTCTCCAACAACTCCTATAGGTTGTAATGTCAAGGCTTCTGATAGAATATAAAACTGAGTATTATCTATCGCCTTTCCTATCGGAACTGAATTCTTGTAATATCCATCGACTCGATAATAACTACTGTATGTAGTATCCTCTGATGGCCCATATAGGTTTCTCAAGGCAATTCCTGATCCTTCAAAATAATTAGCAATACTTATTGGAAAAGCTTCACCTGCAAGATTAATACCTACAGTATTCTTAAAAGACACTTCCTTTTCAATAAGCGTTTGTACTACAGAAGGAACTGTATTAATCAATATATTCTTATCGGTATCTAGATAATCACTTATTGACAATCCATTGGCTAATAACCGAAGCTGCTTCCCTATACTCAATGGATAGAAAAACTCATATACTGATAAATCAAAACAATGAGATGTCACTCCATAAAGAATATCAAAATCGGTATCACCAAATTCTCTCATAGACCAATGCAACATAGAAGAAGCATTCTTATGTGTGATCATCACTCCCTTAGGTTTACCTGTAGATCCTGATGTATAAATAATATACGCAAGGTTTTCTGAATTAAAGGATACTTGTGGAAGTGTATTTGAAATAGCATCTGATTTTCTAAAAATAGATAAAACTGACTCGTCTATAGTTACTTTACACTTACTATCCTGTTCTATATAGGCAATACGTTGTGATGGATAATTAGAATCAATTGGAACATAAGCACAACCTGCTTTTAAAACAGCAAATAACGAAATAAGCAACCACTCACTTCGATCTAACTTGACACCAACTAAGTCCTCTACTCCTAAATCATAGTTTACTAAAAGATAATGGGCTAGTTCGTTAGAACTCTCATCCAACTCTCTATAGGTATATGTCTTTTCTCCAAAAACAAGAGCCGTTGCCTCTGGAGTTTTTTCAGCTTGTGTTACAAACAAATCTACAATCGTAGTTGATGGGTAATCAACCGAAGTATCATTAAAATCAACTAGTAATTGTGACTCTTCTGAAGAACCTAAATAATTAAGAGTAGCTACTCCTTGACTCGGAGCATTGACCCCTTCCTGTAAGAAGTTATTAAAATGATAACATAAACGTTCTACAAAATCTAACTCATAAATATCTGTATTGTATTCTACATGTAATGATAGTTGACCTTTTTTCTCTGAAAAGATAAAACTCAAATCAAATTGACTAACCTTTCTTTGATATCTTGTATATGGTTTTAAAGTCAGGCCCTCTATCTGTAAATTTTCTGACCCAAATAAATCTTGTTGATTTTGTAAAACAACAAGGACATCAAAAAGAGCAGATCGACTCGTATCTCTTCCTAATCCTAATTTTTCTACTAGATTATCAAGTGGGTATTCTTGATGTGAATATGCATTTAATAAGGTGTCTTTTTGTATTGCTAGTAATTCTTCAAAAGTTGATGTTTCTTCAAAAGTTGTTCTAATAGCCAACGTATTTAAATACAGTCCTATTTGATTTTCTAAATCGGCATGATTTCTACCAGCAATTGGAGTTCCTATTATAATATCATTATTATTTGTATATCTAGAAAACAATCCATTAATCCCTGTCATTAAGACCATAAAGAGACTCACTCCATGTTGTTCTGAAAATGTCTGTAACTGATTACTTAAATTCTTTGAAAACTGATATGTTACCGAATCTCCATTGTATGTTTTTACTTTTGGTCTTGCCTTAGAAGTAGGCAATTCTAATATTGGTAATTCTCCACTAAATGTATCTAACCAATAGTCCTCTGATGTTTTTAATTTAGATATCTGGATTCCACTCCTCATCCAAGAAGCATAATCTTTATATTGTACATTAAGCTCTGGTAGATTAATTTTTTTAGTATGAAGCAGACTATCATAAATTGTAACAAACTCTTTACTTAATACCTCCATAGACCAACCATCACTAATAATATGATGCATATTAAATAATAAAACATGTGTATCTTCTGATAACCGTATCAGATTTAAACGTACTAAAGGTGCCTCCCCTAAATCAAATTGATATTTATAACTATTTACAACCCTCTTTTCTAAAGCCGTTTCTTGATCATCAACATCATTATAATCATATTGATCTATTTTAAAATTTATAGCCGAAGCATCTAAAATAAATTGCCGTACTTCTCCTTTATCATTTCGTTTGAAAAATGTTCGTAAAGTTTCATGTCTATCAATGATGGTATTAAATGCTTCTGTCAATTTATCGACTTCCAAAATACCTTTTAGTTCAAATGTTCCTGGAATATTATAGGCTTCATTTCCTCCCTCAAACTGACTTAATATCCATAAACGATGTTGTGATGATGTCAATACATAACTTTCTTGATTTGCCACTTTGGGTATTGAGATAAAAGAAGATTCCTCTAATCTAGATATGATTCCTGAAATAGTAGGATTCAAAAACACCTCTTTTACACTAACTTCATAACCTAACTGACGGCTAATCTTATTAACTAGAAGCGTCACTTTTAAACTATGACCTCCTAACTCAAAAAAGTTATCTATTATTCCGACAGTATTTATTCCTAACACTTCTTCCCATATCGATACTAATGATTTTTCTAAAGATGTTGTAGGGGCAATATATTCTTGTTGTACGATATCATCTATTCCTACTGACGGTAATGCTTTCTTATCTATTTTTCCATTAGACGTTAGTGGCATCGAGTCTAATTGCACATAATAACTAGGCAACATATAATCTGGTAACTGATTACTTAATGATGTACGTAATGCATGTTTATCCAATTGTTTTTCTCCAACTATATAAGAAACGATTACTTGATCACCTTCTATATTTTGCACAACAACAACACATTGATTAATATTACCTTGAGATAATATAACATGCTCTATCTCTCCTAGTTCTATACGGTATCCTCTTATTTTTACTTGATCATCTTTACGTCCTAAAAATTCTATAGTACCGTCAGATATCCATCTTGCAACATCACCTGTCTTATATAACTTGGCTCCTTCTATAAAAGGATGCGGTATAAATTTTTCAGAATTTAAGTCTTCTTGGTTTAAATACCCTCTAGACAAACCATCTCCAGAAATACATAATTCTCCAAAAACTCCAATAGGTTTTAATGAAAGGTTATCTGATAGAATATACAGCTCTGTATTCATCAATGGTTTTCCTATAGAAATTATATTTCTTTCTAACTGACCTTCATCAATCTTACACATAGTAGAACTAATAGTCGTCTCTGTAGGTCCGTACTCATTGTAAAAATCAGTAACCTTAGTCATCTTTTCTGCTAAACTTCTTGTACAAATTTCTCCTCCAGCAATAACTCTTCTTAACTCTTTACAAGATGTCAGGTTATCTAAATGCTCTAAATAACTTGGAGTAGCATGTAAGTGTGTAACTGAATATTCTTGCAATACTTTTGTTAAATCAACAGGGTCGATGATACGATCTTTTGATACTCCGACTAGTGTTGCTCCATTTAATAAGGCTAAAAAAATTTGCTCTATAGAGGCGTCAAAAGCAGGATTTGAAAATTGTAAAACACGTTCTGAGTTATCAAAATCAAATGCTTCAGTTTGATTAGTAATATAATTTACCAAACTCTTATGTTCTATCATTACCCCTTTAGGCTTTCCTGTTGAACCAGAAGTATATATTACATACATCAGGTTACTTGAGTTTATAGAAATTGTAGGTAATGTATTCTCATAATTATCTCGAGTAGACATAAAGTCAATTAATAGATGCTCATCGATTGCTACTTTACAATTACTGTCTTCTTCTATATATGTTATTCTTTGTTGTGGATAGCTAGGGTCTATTGGAACATATGCTCCTCCCGCTTTTAAGATGGCTAACAATGATATATATAACCACTCACTACGGTCTAACTTTACAGTTATTAAATCCTCAATTTCAACATCAAAATTGTTTAATAAGTAATGAGCTAGTTGATTTGAAACATCATCTAATTCTTTATAAGTAAAACTTCTATCTTCAAATACCAAAGCAATTACCTTTGGTGTTTTTACAACTTGCTCCTCAAACATATCAACAACTGTCTTATCTACTGGGTACGTTACTTTTGTAGCGTTAAAATCTTGTAGAATAATCTCTTTTTCTGTTTGAGGTATATAATCTAAAGAAGCTAGAGACTGAGCAGGGTTCTCAATAAGTGCGTCAAGAACATTAAGGTATACTAGCAGCATACGCTCCATAGTAACATCCATAAAGATATCTGCATTGTAATCCCAATCTACAGAAATTCTTCTATCTTGTTTATTCTCTTTTATAAAATCAGTTTGTTCATATATTGTGTTTACAACAACACTTATATCAAATTGTGATGTTTTATTATGTCCTTTTATAATTTCTATTTCTGCATCCAGCAAAGACATACTCTGTATTGGAACATTAATAAAACTAAACATATATTGAAATAACGGGTGCAGATTCAAATCTCTTTCTGGATTTATTCTTTCTACAACCTTACCAAAAGGTGTATCCTCATAAGCATATCCGTCAAGACAAGTTTCTTTTACCTCATTAAGAACATCTACTAAAGAATCATCATTAGAAAATGTTGTTCTTAATGCGATTGTATTTACAATCATTCCTAAAACTTCTTGAAATTCTTTATAACGTCTATTTGCAACCGCAGTTCCTACACATATGTCTGTCTGATTACTAAACTTATGTAAAGCAATTTTAAAAGCTGTAAGCATTGTGATAAACAATGATACATTTTGCTTTTCAGAAAATCGTCGTAATTTTTCAGAAAAATCAAATGTAAAAACATGTCCAATGGTACCTGCTTTCTTTGTTGAATTTTCTGGTCTATCATAATCTAACGGCACGAGTAATTCATTAGAAAAACCTTCAAATTTATTTTCCCAATAATCTAATTTCTCGTTAAGTACGCTTTCGCAAAAGCTATCTTTTTCCCAATAAGCATAGTCTTTAAAGGTAACTTCTGGTTTCTTTACCTCAAAATATGGGTTTCTTTTTAATTCATTATAAATATCTACAAAGTCTCTAAATAAAATCCCTTGAGTCCATCCATCTAAAATTAAATGATGTTCACAAAATATAAGAACACTCTCTTGTTCTGAAAATTTTAATAATTCTACCCTAAAAAGAGGACCTTCTTCTATTTGAAAAGCAAGACTTTCTATTCTCTCTAGACTATCAGCAATCACTTCTTTCTTGTTCTCCTCTTTTACATCTGTACAATCGGTAACAGGAATATTATATAGATATGGAGACAGTATCTTTTGATATGGCGCTCCATCTTGATTAACAAAAATTGTTCTTAAAATTTCATGTTTCTCTATAAGCTTTGAAAACGTTTTTTCAAGCATAGTAACTGCTACAAAACCATTTAGTTTTATAGCTCTAGATACATGATAAGATGTATCTGTGTTGTCTAATTGATTTAAAAACCATAATCTATCTTGAGCATAAGACAATGGATATAATTCCTGATTAGGGGCTATTATGTTTTGAATTTCTTTCTTATCTAAAAAAGGAACTAATTCACTTATCTCTTTAATTGTAGGAGACTTATAAAAACCTCTTAATGACAGTTCTATTCCTTTTTGATCTCTTAAACTGCTAATAAACTGATTAGCAAGTAATGAATGCCCTCCTAATTCAAAGAAGCTAACATTCACGTCTACCTTATCAAGTTTTAATAATTCTTGCCAGATGGCAGCAATCTCTTTTTCTTCTGTAGTTGATGGTAATTGAACAGCTTCTTTAATATTTATAATCTTTGGCTTTGGTAAGTCCTTTATATCTATTTTTCCATTTGGTAGTAATGGAATTGCATCTATAATTACAAAATGCGTAGGAATCATAAATTCCGGTAGTCGTTCTTTTAAATCAACAACTAATGAAGAAATATTTATAAATGATTCGTTTGCCACTAAATAGGCTATCAAAATAGGCATGTCTTTTACCTCATCTATACATACATAACTATCTACTACATATGTATTTACTTGTTGTATCGCTTGCTCTATTTCTCCTACTTCTATTCTATATCCTTTATAGCTTAACTGACTGTCTTTTCTTCCATAAAAAATCAAGTTATTATCTATATCCCACTTCCCTAAATCTCCTGTCTTATAGATACGCTCTCCATTTATGTCTATAAAAGCATTCTCTGTTAATTCTTTTTTATTCAAATAGGAAACGGCTAGACCAATACCTGAAAGTCCAATCTCTCCGATAGCGCCTTTAGGCAATATTCTAGCTCCATCTAAAAGATATACGCCTCTATTTGTAATAGGCTTACCTATAGGCAGTGTATTGTCTGTCTTATTAACCTTGTGGTAGGTGGCACATACTGTACTTTCTGTAGGACCATATGTATTATATACATTATAAATATCTATAAGTTGATCTACTTGATGTGGTTTTAGAACATCTCCTCCACTAATGAGTGTTTTAAAATGTAAATGATAGTTCTTATGATTTTCATTAAAGTATTGTAGAACAAAAGGGTTTGTACTTAATAAAGTAACTCCAAATTGTTCACACTCTCTAAATAATTCATTAAAGTCTTTCGTATCATTTGCAATCACTAAATTCCCTCCTACGGATAGAATAGGAAAAATCTCTTCTATTGAAGTATCAAACGCTGTAGAAGCTTGTTGTAATACAATATCTTCTTCTGTGAGGTTGAAATAATCACTAAACGTCAGGATATAATCATATAATGATCCATGATTAATAACAACACCTTTAGGATTTCCTGTTGAGCCTGAAGTATATATAATATATGCTTCGCCTTTAGTCTCTAGATGAACAGGAGTATAATTCTCTAATGATGTATATTCTTCTATAATAGTGTCTATATTACATTCTCTCTCTGCTGCTATAGTGTGAGATAACGAATCTGTTAAGATTAAACCTAACTGTGCATCTTCTATAATATATTGTTTTCTTTTATCTGGATATGTATCATCTATAGGTACATAAACAGCTCCCGTTTTTAAAGTCGCCAGAATTCCTACAATGCTTTTTTCAGACCTTGAAAGCATTACGCCTACTTTATCTCCTTTTTTAACACCCTTAACTTGTAAGTATGAAGCTACTGTATTTGCATAGGCTTCTAGGATTTCATATGTCAATGATTTTGTTTGATAGGAAACTGCTGTTTTAGAAGTATGGTTAACTAGCGATGTATTCCAAAGATTTAAAAATGTCTCTTCTGGTCTTTTTAGTATAGTTCCTGTTGAGATTGTTTGTATTTCCTTTAATTGCTCTTTACTTGAAATTTGAATGTCTGCAATAGCGGTATCTTTAGTATCCTTTAATTGGGTTAACACTTTTCTAAAAGATTGAATAAGTTGATTTACTTCAAATTTTGAAATATATTTCTCATTTATATCAAATCTAAAGCTAAGTTGCCCATTGATATCTTCAAAGACATGTATAGAAATAGGATCTTCTTCACTATCATTAGATAATGGATGTATTGTAGATGTGTTTCCTGCAAATTCAGATTCATATTGCATACGCTCATATGACAATCTCACATCATAAAGTTTTGAAGCTTCTTGAGAGAGGTTTCTTAATATATCTGCTTGCTGAAAGCGTTGATGTCTATAACACCTAAAAAGTGAGCTTTTAATCTCTTTTATAAAGTCACTTAAAGATGTATTTGTTTTTAAAGTAAGCTTTAAAGGAAGTAAGCTAATGAATGGTCCAAAAGTGCGTTTCTCTACAGCATTTTTTCTGTTTAAAATAGGCATCCCTAAATTAACTTCACTTCTGTTATAAAATTTTGATAAGACAATAGAAAAGCATCCTAGTAACAAATGAAAAATACCTAATCTTTCTGTTTTTGCAAACTCCCATAATGCTGCATTCTCTTTTTCAGTGAGTGCTATCTCTATATTACAATGGTTTGTTGATTTATTAGTACCTGTATAAATTAAAGATGGTAAATCTGCATAACGCTCTAACCAAAAATCTTTATCATTAGAAAAATCATCCGAAGCTCTATAGGCATTTTCTGATGCAATGAAAGCTTCATAAGACGTTGTGTTTTTTTCTATACATAAAGCATCATATGCAACGTCTGTACCTAATTGCTCATAAATTCTTTTTACTTTATTATATAATAACTGAAACGAGAAACCGTCAGATATGATATGATGAAGTTTCGAATACCATATATAAGATTCAGGAGCTATTTTAATAAGCCACGTTTTATATAGCTGCTTATCGTTCTTTATATCAAAAGGAATTATAAAATCTTCTCCTATTGTTTGAATAGCTTTTGACTCATTTGGTTCTTCTATATAGGTTAATGCTAAATCTCTGTCTGCTTCTTGAAGTGTATATACAGGGAAGCCTCTCTTTTCTTCAAAAACAAAAGAAAAAATATCATTTTCTTTAATCAGAATATCAAATGCTACTTTAAAACGGTCAACATCAATACTTCCATTTATAAATGCGTAGCCACCAATGTTATATTTTGGTGACTCACTTTCAAGTATCTGATCAAGCCAGATATACTTCTGTACGTTTGTGACATTGTTTTTCATCAAATTTCTTTTTATATTTTGATAAATAGTGAGAAGATAACCTTCTCGTAATATTTTGATTTATAACCTGAGTTCGACTTAAGGATTTAACAAAAGAGCGCTAATTGAGATGTTTCTCTGTATTAAATTTAATACTAACGTGAGTTCGACGTAACTAAATATTTTTTTACCTTTATAAATATTTGATTACCAGCGCTATGTCATTCCGATAAAGGAGAGGTCTCAATTATAATCACTCGAGATTCTTCACTTCATTCATTCTTCATCACGTTCTGAATGACATTTGATTATTAATTGACTGGTAGTTAGATAATTATGAATATTCTGATATCGAACTCACATTACAAGCATTTTTTGATAAAAGACCTAACCTTTTATTAAAAAAGTTTAAAAGTGGTAAATAATGAATGTCCTCCTCATCCCATTTATTTTCAAAATCTTCTATAATATGATGTTCATCAATTATTACTCCATCTTTATATTCTTTAATGATAGGGTGAAGGAATGCACTTTTATCAGCATTTTTAAAATCATCTCTATGTACTCTATTAACATTAAAGATATCAGGAGACATTTCAAAAATCTCATGCCCATAATCTAAAGTAATAACGAAATAATGATTAATTTCTTTACAATAGTATTCTGTTGCATAATCTACAGGAATATTTTCTACCCACAACGATTCTTTACTGTTTTTGATAATTAAAACATTTCCTATAGAACCAAATTGTTGCCATAAAACGGATGTACGGTTTACGCTATTAATGATTTTTTTTGAAATATTTTCAGATGTGAGTTTTATTAACTCGGTTGGCCAGTTA
>VAPL010843274.1_pt1 | contig 11386 bp, 11 predicted proteins | sample 3395061 | NCBI WGS metagenome assembly VAPL01 (sample SAMN08290444, study PRJNA428436) | hydrothermal vent metagenome | isolation source: Deep-sea hydrothermal vent chimney 2 | place: Pacific Ocean: Juan De Fuca Ridge | depth 2182 m m
CATCGTCATTCCACGGGTACGGGCTTGAATGACTGTTGTGACATAATTCAAGCCACCCATAGTCGCAGCAACGATAAATAAGATTAATGAAACTAGCATTAATACTATGCCGGCCCCCGACCCGGGTGTTCCGGGTAATATGGCTTGGGGTGGATATAATGTCCATCCTGCGCCTGTCGGGCCGCCAGGAACCAGAAAACTTGCCATTAACACCAATACGGAGAGCAGGTAAGCCCAATAGCTGAGCATATTGACGAATGGAAAAACCATATCACGGGCACCTACCATTAAAGGAATGAGGTAGTTGCCAAAGCCGCCCAGGAAGATAGCGGTGAGTAAGTAGATCACCATAATCATTCCATGCATGGTAACTAATTGATAATAAGTACTCGGATCAATAAAAGAAACTGCGCCAGGAAAACCTATTTGAATGCGCATTAACCAGGACATGACTAAAGCAACTAATCCAACGGCAACAGCGGTAAGGGAATATTGGATGGCGATAACTTTGTGGTCTTGGCTCCAGACATATTTAGTCCAGAAACTTTTTGGTTCATGGACATGAATAGCTTCTTGATAGGCGGCTTCTGTCATCGTTATTCTCTCCGGCTGTTGTTATTTTTATTTAGGCGAAATCCAAGTATATTTTATAGCGTTTTTGTATAGGCTATTAATGCCTTAATTTCTTCTTTGCTGAAATCGTAAGGAGGCATAGAAGGTGAATAGCCTTTAACAATGGCAGCATTGGGGTTGCGAATGGATTGTTCAATATAGACTTCATCAACATTGATTGAGCTGCCGTCTTCTAAGGTTTCATTTTTGCCAAACAAGCCTTGCCAAGTTGGCCCAAGGCTAGAGCTACCATCAAGACTGTGGCAGCTCAGACAGCCTTTGGATTGCGCCAGGTTTTGACCTTTTTTGATGTCTTGATTGTCTGAATCTGTTTGTTTATTTGTTGAGGCAAGTTCTTTGGTATAAGCAATAAAGGCTTCCAATTCATCATCGCTAAATTGAGAAGCAGGCATCATTGCGGCAAATCCTTTCACGATTTTGGCATTAGGATTAAGTATGGATTCTTTAAGGTAGGCTTCATCAACTAAGATGGTTTTGCCGTCAGTTAGTGTTTCAGTTTTACCATACATATCTTTCCATGAGGGACCTACGCCCACATTTCCATCTATGCTATGGCAGCCGAAACAGCCTTTTTCTTGAGAAATTTGTTGACCTTTTTTCGCTAGTTTATTATCCGAATCAGTGTTGTTTTTTGTGCTCAGTTGAGCATAAGTAGATTGTGCATTCAGCCATGTTTGAAATTTTTGTTCGCTGTCTATTTCAACAAAGTTGTGCATGGTATGGTGTCCAATGCCACAATATTCTGCACAGGCTAAATCGTATCTTCCAATTTTTGTGGGGGTAAACCAGAGGCTGGAAACAATACCGGGGACGGCATCCATTTTGACCCGAAAATGTGGAACGTAAAAATCGTGTAATACGTCTATCGAGCGCAGTAAGATTTGCACGGGTTTGTCTACGGGCAGATGAAGTTCGCCATTTGCGATTAGTATATCATCCTGTCCATTTGGATCATCAGGATTCATGCCAAAAGGATTGTCAAAATTGATGAGTCTAGAATTGGTGTTTCCAAGGACACCGTCTTTTCCAGGAAAGCGAAACCCCCATTGCCATTGTTTGGCAAAAACTTCTATAGAAGTCGCTTCTTTGGGAGGGATAACAAAGTCGGCATAGACTATTAAACCAGGGGCCAACATAATAACAACACCGACTGTAGTAATACCCGTTAGCCAAATTTCAAGTTTTTTATTTTCAGGTTCATAGGCTGCCTTTCTTCCTTCACGATGTCGGTAGCGGATTAGAGCAACAGCTAAAAAAAGATTGATAGCAACAAAAACAACACCAGTAACAACAAAGGTAATGGTTAGGGTGTCATCCATCATGCTCCAGTTTGAAGATAAAGGGGTGATCCACCAAGGACTCCAAAAGTGAAACCAAATTGAGCCAACGACTAAAATTATCAATACAATTGCTATTGCCATTTTATTTTAAACCTTATGTTGTTAAAAACTACTAGTCATTTATTTATCTTTAATGGTTCGTTGTTAAAATGCTAACCTTCCTAAAAGGAAAGGGTAAGAGGTTTGGAGGTTTGTAAAAATAGTTAAGTATTAATGACAGCTTATTCAAAAAACAAAATCAAGGCTAAAGAAAACTTAAATACGTTGGACCCTAGAAAGAGGATTGAAGAAACTAGAATCAGACCCTTCAAGATGAATATCAGGATGTTTAGTTTCCATCATACGGATAATTGCTTCTTCCTGGTTGGCTCGTACATAGACCAAGATTAAATATTTTCCTGCTTCCAGATCGTCGTGAAATTCGGACAGTTTTTTATTTTCATTAGCAATGCCAGCTAGTCCTCCTTCCCAAGAGCAAAACATAGTTAACAGGACGACAATAAAAAAATAGCTAATGTCGGGGACTTCGGGTGGAAAATAATCATTGTAGGAGATAACGGCTATTACGATAAGTCCGACAATGAATCCAATAACAGCACCTATGATGCCATCGCGCATGATATCCAGTTGTTCAATATAATTGCCGGAATGAAGATGATGTTTTTTTATACCTACATTGTCTTTACTGATGATGTGCAGGAACCAATTGTTGACACCAGCTTCTTGAATGTCATCTGAAATTGAATGTGTAGTATCGATAGAAGAGGTTAGATAATATAAACATTTCATAATTCTGCTCCTAGTATTGATATTATCAATAGTAAAAATGATAATTTAGTTAAATTCTACCACATGAAAAAAATAATACCCACTAGTTAAAATTTCTTTGTCAATTGAAGGGTTACACGGCGAATTTGAATCATGCAGGTTGAATCAGAAATAGTGATTTAACAAGGCGCAATATTGCTTCGCTAGTGTTTTATCTATTTAAATTGTGTATTCTTAATCAACTTATTAACCGTAAAGTGATGGTGGATTTGTATGGAATACTAGGGAAACAAAAAAATTTACCTATTGGTTTAGTATAGGATGTAAGATGTAAATAACGTGGGAATATTATTGATTTCCTGTCCGTCCTAATACAGCTGAAAATATGAGAGGGTTATCATTATGATTTCCATTATATATCTGGTTGTTTTTGCAGTATCTTTGCATTTGGTTATTCACGATAAAGATTTTGAAATAATTCAACAACCATGCTTAGTCTGTATGCCGAAAATTTTAATTATTTTATCCCTGGCCTGTTTATTTCTTGGAGCAGAAGTCTTTACACTATTTGCACCACGAAATGTTTGGGTTATTAGTGGCGTGATGACGCTGTCAATTTCTGGCTTTATGCTAGGAGTTTTTTTTGTTTGGGAACGAAATAAACGGATTCTTTCGTTACTACAGATGATTTATGTTCTAGTTATTACAGTGGACTTTTATTCGTGGTGGTATATATAATTCCAGATTTTATTGTTATCTTTAAGTTTGGGTACTGTTAAACTGCTCTGAATTCATGGCTGATTAGGGATGGGATTATACGTTGAGTGGGTTTTAGAAAGACTGGGTTTAAAGATTGTACGTTATTTTTGAGCTGCTAAAATGCTACAAATATGAAAGAATTAGTCTATGCTCCAATTTCGTTCATAGCTAAAATTAAGATAAAGTAAAAAGATCCTATTTTCTTTTTGATGATACTGATAAGAATTACAAATTTTCCATGAAACTCCACATAATGATGCAATATGACTTTGTGAAGTTGTTAAAGAATTTCATGAACTTTTTCATATTCCTGCTGGAATAGAAATAGATCATAGGTTAGAATTAACTGATTAATTATGTGGTTGATTGGAATTTTTAAGGGCTTAGGGTTAATTTTTTAACCTAGAAATTTGTAGGATAATGTTTTTTAAGCAAGTCCTTGATTATACAGTGCCTCAACAATACTCAGTTTTGTAGAGATGATGTCAATATTTATTTACAGAGCCGAAAAATCTTTCACTTATGTTCCAGTCCAATAAAATATTTCCGGGATGATTACACTGAAACCATTTAACGTAAACAAGTTTAATAACTACAAACAGGAGACTGCTCCGTGAATAAAACAAAGCAATTACTCGCTGGTCTCATATTGACATCAATGGGCTTAGGATCGGCTCATGCAGACTACTCACTCAATCTGATGAAGGGCGTTACCCAGCTCAGTAATGAAGTCTATGATATGCATATGATGGCCTTGTGGATTTGTGTGGCTGTTGGTGTGGCTGTCTTTAGTGTTATGTTTTATTCGATTTATTTTCATCGTAAATCTATGGGGCATAAGGCTGAGCAATTCCATGAAAATGCAACAGTAGAATTTGTTTGGACTATTATTCCCACAATTATTTTAGTAGCAATGGCAATACCTGCGACTAAAGCAATGATTGATATGGATGATACGCAAGATTTTGAGATGTCAATTAAAGTCACGGGTTGGCAATGGAAATGGGAATATGAATATCTGGATGAGGACATTCATTTTTTCAGTAGTCTGGATGAGGAAAGCAATAAAGCACGCCAAAAAGGTTCGGGAATAGACCCAAAAACAGTGCCTCATTATTTACTTAATGTAGATCGTCCCGTTGTTATACCGATAGATACTAAGATCCGTTTTTTGTTTACTGCGGCTGATGTTATCCATTCTTGGTGGGTTCCAGATTTAGGATGGAAGAAGGACACAGTCCCTGGTTTTATCAATGAAGCTTGGACACTAGTTGAAAAACCTGGGACGTATCGAGGGCAGTGTGCAGAGTTATGTGGAAAAGATCATGGTTTTATGCCTATCGTTTTGATTGCAATGGAAAAAGCAGACTATCAAATTTGGGTCGAAGAACAAAAATCATTGGCATTAGCTGAAGCAAATGCTGCAGATAAAGATTGGGCTGTTGATGAATTGATTGCCAAAGGTGAAACCGTCTATGCTAATAACTGTGCTTCTTGTCATATGGGAGATGGGGCGGGTCTTCCTGGAACATTTCCAGCGATTTCTGGTAGCCCTATAGTCAATGGCGATATGAATGCTCAGGTTGATTTAATGATGAATGGTAAAGGGATGATGCCGGCTTTTGCTCAGATGTTAAGTGCTGTTGATTTTGCAGCAGTTTCTACTTTTATTCGAAATGGTTTAGGTAATTCTGTTGGTGATTCAGTTCAACCGTCAGCAATACAAGCGAAACAATCAACATTGACTGTTGAGGTTGATGATGAATAAGTTGTTAGGTTGAGTCTTTTTCTAGAGTTTTTTATAAATATTTAAAGAGGTATAACATATGTCTGCTGTTGTAGCTGAACATGACGATCATCACGATCACGGTCCTGCAAAGGGCATTTTAAGATGGATTACTACTACTAATCATAAGGATATAGGCACGTTATATTTAGTGTTTGCATTAATTATGTTTTTGGTGGGTGGTTCTATGGCTTTGATTATTCGGGCAGAACTTTTTGAACCAGGCATGCAATTTGTTGAACCTCAGTTTTTTAATTCCATGGTTACTATGCATGCCTTAGTCATGGTTTTTGGTGCGGTTATGCCCGCTTTTGTGGGATTAGCCAACTGGATGATACCTGTAATGATTGGGGCACCAGATATGGCTTTGCCACGGATGAACAACATGAGTTTCTGGATGTTGGTTGCTGGTATATTATTATTGGCAAGCACCCTGTTTATGGAAGGGGGAGCTCCTGCTGCTGGTTGGACTTTGTATCCACCCTTAGTGCTACAAACAGGTAATGCTTTACCTTTTGCCATATTTTCTGTGCATTTGTTGGGTATTTCATCCATCATGGGTGCTATAAATATTATTGCTACCATTTTCAATATGCGTGCGCCAGCAATGACCTTAATGAAAATGCCTTTATTCGTTTGGACATGGGCAATTACTGGTTTTTTATTAATAGCCATCATGCCAGTTTTTGCTGGTGCAGTGACTATGTTGTTAACAGATCGGTTTTTTGATACCAGCTTTTTTGATGCTGCAGGTGGTGGTGACCCAGTACTCTATCAACATATTTTCTGGTTTTTTGGACATCCAGAAGTTTATGTCATGATTTTGCCTACTTTTGGTGTAGCCTCAACTATTATCCCTGTATTTGCCCGTAAACCTTTGTTTGGATACGCATCTATGGTTTATGCAACCGGCTCAATTGCTTTTCTTTCATTTATTGTTTGGGCTCACCATATGTTTAGTGTGGGGATGCCTATTGAAGGTGAGTTATACTTTATGTATGCAACCATGTTGATCGCCGTTCCTACAGCCGTTAAAGTTTTCAATTGGACGGCGACCATGTGGAAAGGCTCAATGACATTTGAAACACCTATGCTGTTTTCAATTGCATTTGTTGTACTTTTTTCAATTGGAGGTTTTACTGGTTTGATGATGGCTTTAGCTCCTGTTGATTTCCAGTATCATGATACTTATTTTATTGTCGCCCATTTCCATTACACTTTAGTACCGGCTTCTGTTTTTATTCTGATGGCAGCGGGTTATTTTTGGTTGCCTAAGTGGACAGGTAATATGTATGATGAAAGATTAGCTAAATTTCATTTTTGGTTATCAGCAATATCAGTTAATATTCTTTTCTTTCCTCAGCACTTTTTAGGTTTAGCCGGTATGCCGCGTAGAATTCCAGATTATGCAGTTCAATTTGCAGACTGGAACATGGTATCCAGTATTGGTGCTTATATTTATGGATTTAGCCAGTTAATATTTGTTTATATAGTCTATAAAACTATTAAAGGTGGTACCGGCGAGAAAGTGACAGATGAAGTTTGGGAGGGTGCCAGTACATATGGTTTGGAATGGACATTACCTTCGCCTCTACCGTATCACACCTTTACTACACCACCTGAAACAGTTCCTGACACAGTTCCTTCAGAACATTTGTAGGTTTTAGACAAATATTAATAAATAATGAGATAGATGCTTTGCCTATTAATTACTAGGCAAAGCATTAGGGGATAAGATGGATGTAAGAAAAAAGAATATATTAACAGCTGTAATTCTTATTGCAGTTGCTGCAAGTATTTATGTTTACGCTGTAATGAGAGCACTGTCTCAATGAGTGATGAGATACAGCAAAAAAATACACAATTAATTCGTAAATTAGTATTTATTGTTTTTGCAATGTTTGGTTTTGGTTATGCCCTGGTTCCCCTGTATGATGTATTTTGTGATATTACAGGCCTAAACGGTAAAACTGGGGCAGAGGCAGTTGCTGAAGTACAGTATGAAATAGAGGCAGATAGAGAAATAACACTGGAATTTATTACGTCTCTAAATGAATCAACACCCATGGTGTTTAATGCTGAAACAAAAAAAATGAAGATTCATCCAGGACAATATTACACGGTGAATTTTTATGCAGAAAATTTAACTAATAAAGAAATGGTTGCAAGAGCTATTCCTAGTATTACACCAGGTCCAGCTGCAAGCTATTTAAAAAAAACAGAGTGTTTTTGTTTCTCGGAACAAACATTCGAGCCTAAACAGGGTAAAACTATGCCGGTTCGTTTTGTTGTAGATCCAGGTTTACCAGTTAAATATAAAACAATAACACTTGCTTATACTTTTTTTGATAATACAAAAAATTAAATAAATAAATAACGAGGGTAGTCAATGTCTACAAATGATGCTTATTATATTCCACATAAAGCCGTCTGGCCGGTAATTGGCACCGCCGGTTTATTGATTACATTGGTTGGTTTTGCTAATCATCTTAATGGTAATTCTATAGGCCCAACGATAATGCTTTTTGGTTTTGTGGTTTTCATTATCATGTTAGCAGGATGGTTCACATTACAAGCAGGTGAAAGTGAATCCGGCATGTATAACCCCAGCGTAGGTATATCTTATCGTATGGGAATGATGTGGTTTATTTTTTCAGAGATCATGTTTTTTGGAGTGTTCTTTGGTACATTATGGTATACACGTAATTTGTCAGTTGATTGGTTAGCAGGTATAGGGGAAGGTCCTGGACGCTCTACAGCAATGCTATGGCCAGGTTTTGAGTCGGTATGGCCTACAAACGGGCCTGGTAATGTTGGTGGTGATTTTGAGGAAATGGGGGCTTTTGGACTTCCGTTTTTAAATACTTTATTACTATTAAGTAGCGGTGTTACTTGTACCTGGGCACATCATGGTTTACTAGAAAAAAATCGTGATCAGCTGATTAAGGGGTTGATGGCAACTGTAGGTTTAGGTTTCCTTTTTGTTGCATGTCAAGCATATGAATATTATGAAGCCTATCATGAAATGGGTTTGACTTTAGGCTCAGGAATTTATGGTTCGACTTTTTTTATGCTGACCGGATTTCATGGGTTCCATGTTTGTGTTGGAGCAATTATCTTATCAGTTGTTCTTTTCCGCAGTTGGAAAGGTCATTTTACTCCTGAAAATCATTTTGCTTTTGAAGGTGCAGCCTGGTATTGGCATTTTGTTGACGTTGTGTGGTTAGGACTATTTATTTTCGTTTATATTTTGTAACATAAGATAATCAGCTAAAAAAGCGTAGTCGGGAAAGGCTACGCTTTTTTTTTGCCTAGGGCCTGTTCAACCATCACCAATTAAAAAACAGGCGGAGCATAGAAAACAGGGTTTACAGAAAGTAAGGTGGGTATATTTGTTTCGTCAAACTACCTAAATGATAATATCTCGAGCACTATTCAAATTTATCCATTAGTGGTGTGACGAAGTAAACCTTTAATTGATTATGTGAGTGAAGGGTGAGGTAAAAACTTAACCAAAAGCTAAGGAGTTTCTGCCCTTTTAATAGACTGTTGGTTTTGTTTGAAATGCTGAATTCTGGCGCCGATACCCTCCGGTTTTATGATGCCGGTAAAATAAGCAATGAAAATCATAATAAATAACAGCAATGAAAGTCCGATTCTAAAAGTTAGTGCTTTTACCGTTTTTTTTGAATGATCCTCATCCTTATGTTTTACCAAGTGGAATAAGGCGGATCCCAAGCTTATGATGATAAAGATAAAAGCAACAATAAAAAGTATTTTTATAGACATGTTTGAAACTCATATACAAAGGAATTATCTGCTAATTTTAACGCGTTTATACTAAGAGATATATTTAAAGATGAAAATAATTCGTGTTGGCGTAAATTATCAATTTAGTATCTTTTCGATTGTCGTTTATTTGTTTTTTTTAATTTTATTAATATCTTTAGGGTTTTGGCAGCTGGGTAGGGCTGATGAAAAGAGGGCCTTATTGGCAAAAGAACAGCAAGCCGGTGATGAAAAAGTTATTAAATTCTTATCAATAAATGATGCTGAGGATTCAGAAATAAGTCGATATAGACAGATTGAATTAATAGGCCAATATGATACAGAGCATCAGTTTCTAATTGACAATCAAATTGTTGATGGACAGGTTGGGTATTTTGTTTTGACACCTTTTAAACTAGAAGGTAATAATCGAGTCGTTTTAGTCAATAGAGGTTGGGTGGCATTAAACAAAAATCGGAGTATTTTGCCCGATGTTTCAATAGCAGGAAAACAAAAAATTAATTTGATAGGTAGGACTAATCATTTTCCATCCGTTGGAATTCGTTTATCCGGTGCCGAAATTCCTACTGATGGTTGGCCATCTGTAGTACAAGTAGTTGATGTTAATGTACTGAGTATGCGCTTATCTTATCCTCTATTCCCATTTCAAATAGAATTAGATGCCAATATGAGCGATGGTTACAAACGTAATTGGAAAATGACTTCAAGTGTAATGCCACCAGAAAAGCATATAGCTTATGCCGTACAATGGTTTGTATTAGCAATTACTTTAACCCTAATGTTTATCGGGATTAGCAGAAACAAACATGAACGAACAAAATAAAAAAAATAATCGGACTATTATCATTATTTTTGCAATGGCAATTATACCTTTTATCTTTGCATGGTATTTATCCAAGAATTTGGATTGGGTGGGAGAAGGTACAAATAATGGTGAGCTTATCATTCCTCCTGTTACAACTGATAAAACAGAATTTATTGGCTATGATGATTTTTCTTTAAAAAATATGAAAGAACTGCCAGGCCATTGGATATTAATTAATGTAATACCAAAAAAGAAGTGTCAAGATATTTGTCTACAAGCTATTCATAAAACCAAGCAATTACGATTAATGATGAATAAGGAATTAATTAGAATTAGGCGATTAGTTCTTATTCTTTCAGATGTAAAGGCTGAGTTAGCCGCGCAATGGTGGAAGGATGATCTTCGGTTATTAAGGTCTAAACCCTCTCCATCACTGCTAAACAAACTTAAAAAAATAAGAAATTCTGATATACCTGATGGCATGCTTTTTTTGATGGATCCTTTAGGTAATTTGATGATGCAGTACGAACCAGAATTTGACCCTTACAAAGTTAAAGGTGATTTACAAAAACTATTAAGAATTTCGCAGATTGGTTAAAAATATGTATAGAAAATCCATTTTAATTACGCTTATTTTAGCCTTAGTTGTTATTGGTTTAGGATCCTTTGCACGTCTGTCTGATGCTGGGTTAGGCTGTTCAGATTGGCCAGATTGCTACGGAAAGGCGATAGAAAGTAGCAGTCCAGAATTTGAAATTCAAGCGGATATTAATTTTCCAAAAAATCCTTTAAATATAAATAAAGCCTGGAAAGAAATGAGTTACCAATATGCTGCAGGAATATTGGGCTTAATGGTTCTCATTTTGGCTTTAGTTTCATGGACGCAAAAGCAGTGCCGTTTGGCTGCGATGATTTCAGTTACTTTATTATTAATAGTGGTTGGTCTGCAAGCGGCTTTAGGTTTTTTGTCTGTAGAGATCAGAGTCATGCCGGTTATGGTGACAGGCCACATACTCTTAGGGTTTATCACGTTTTGGTTGTTATTTTGGATTTATTTAAGACTGCATCCAGAACTTGAATTAGAGCAACAAAGTCTTAGTCGGGGACCCAAAAAATTAGCCAGGTTTGGTATTTTGGTTTTATTTTTACAGATCATTTTGGGTGGCTGGACAAGTACCAATTATGCGGCGTTAGCATGTGCCGATTTTCCACGATGCGGTAGTAGTTGGATGCCAGCAGTTGATTATCTGAGCGCGTTAAATTTATTTGATGGTCTGATCACTGGAAATCATGATGTATTATCGCTAGATGGACAAATTGCTGTTCATTGGATGCATAGAATTGGATCATTGATTAGCTTCATTGTACTGACTTGGGTGATACTGAAAGCAACATCTGAGAAATATAGTAAAGCTGTTAGAAAAGCAGGCGTGATATTAAGTATCTTGCTATTAATACAACTTTCATTGGGTATTTTTAGTATTAAACTTGAACTACCTTTATGGA
>VAPL010008054.1_pt1 | contig 11379 bp, 10 predicted proteins | sample 3395061 | NCBI WGS metagenome assembly VAPL01 (sample SAMN08290444, study PRJNA428436) | hydrothermal vent metagenome | isolation source: Deep-sea hydrothermal vent chimney 2 | place: Pacific Ocean: Juan De Fuca Ridge | depth 2182 m m
TCTTCGATCTCAGCCCGGGTAACCGGTTGATGGTAGGCGATAATTGCCAGCGTTTCGACGGCAGCGCGCGAAAGTTTACGGGTTTCCACGGTTTCCTTACGCATCAGGAACCCCAGATCGGCCGCCGTGCGAATTGCCCAGCAATCCCCTACTTTTATCACCTGCACCCCGCGCCCGTCATAGCGTTTTTGCAGCTGTTCAACGGCAACAGCCCCATCTGCCCCATGGGGCATGCGGGCGTTCAGCTCGGCCACAGATATCGGTTCAGCGGTGGCAAATAATATCGCCTCAACCATGCGTTCCTGTTCACCCAGTGGCGGGGCTTCAAACAGGCTTTCTTCCAGGTCTTCAGACATGGGGTATCTTTCGTATTTCAATATTGGCAAATGTATCGGATTGGCGCAGTTCTATCTGGCCGGCTTTGGCCAGCTCAAGACTGGCAGCAAAGGTTGCAGCGGTGGCAGAGCGCCGTTTGGCGGGGTCACTTTCCCAACCTTCGGGCAGGTAGCTGACCAGATCGGTCCAGTCCCCGGCATAACCGATCAAGCCGCGCATGCGGTCCAATGCGGCCTCCATGGTCATGATCTTTTCCCGGTCTACCGAATAGGGGCGGAATTCATCCTTGGTGCGAATACGGGCATAGGCCTGCATCAGATCAAGCAGCGTCGCCGTGTAGGTGATGTTTTTGACCCGCGCGACGTTTTCAGGCACGCCCCGAACAAAGAAATCGCGCCCCTTCTGATCACGCGCCATGATTTTGGCAGCGGCTTCACGCATGGCCTGTAACCGTTCCAGCTGGAACGCCAGGTGGGCGGCCAGTTCGGCGCCGCTGGGGCCCTCATCCGTCGGATCAGGGGGCAACAACAAACGGGATTTCAAAAACGCCAGCCAGGCGGCCATCACCAGATAATCGGCCGCCAGTTCCAGACGCAGTTCGCGGGCCTTTTCCACAAAGCCCAGATATTGTACGGCCAGATCCAGAATAGAGATTTTTCGCAGATCAACCTTTTGCGTGCGCGACAGCATCAGCAACAGATCAAGCGGGCCTTCATAGCCATCAACATCTACAATCAGCGCCTCAGCTGCCAAACGCTCAGCAACCGGCTGCGTGTCGGTTTCAAACATCTCTTCAGACAATGACACCGCCCCTGATCAACTCTGCCAGTTCGGCCCGGGTCGTCTCAATATCTATTTCCGACCCGGTACCGCGCGATGCCAGTGCCCGCGCACCCCGCTCTGAGCCAGCCCGATTTAGTTCACCGCAAGCCGCTGCCACCGCTTGCATTTCCCCCGGATCACCGTTGCAATGCAACACAACATCACAGCCGGCCCCCAGCGCCAGGCGCGATCGCTCGGCAACCGAACCGCTAAGTGCCTGCATTGAAATGTCGTCGCTCATCAGCAATCCCTGAAATCCAATTTCTGCCCGTATCATATCAATGACCTTAGGGGAAAAGGTAGCCGGAAGTTCATCAATTTCACTGTAAACAATATGCGCTGTCATCGCCATCGGCAGATCGTTAAGCGCTTTGAAAGGTGCAAAATCGGTGGCACGCAAATCAGTCTGTGACGCTGTAACGATGGGCAATTCAAGATGGCTGTCCAACACAGCCCGCCCGTGGCCGGGCATATGTTTCAGCACCGGCATGATACCGGCATCAACCAGACCCTGCGCCACAGAGCGGCTGATATCCGCCACCAGGCCGGGATCAGAACCGTAACACCTGTTGGCTAGAATTTCATGGGTGGCGTTGCGCGCAATATCCGCCACAGGGGCACAATTACAATCAATGCCAACGTCGCGCAGCTCGTGCCCAATCAGCCGATACCGCAGCCGCATACTGCGCCTGGCATTGCCACCTGAGGCGCGCACCTGTTCATACGGGGGCATCCATTCATGCCAGTGCGGCGCCCGCAGCCGCGCCACCCTGCCGCCTTCCTGATCGATCAGAATTGGCACCCGGCTGCCGACCGCCTGCCGCAAATCGCCACACAACCTGCGCAACTGCTCTGGCGTTTCGATGTTGCGGGCAAATAGGATGAAGCCAAATGGCCGGGCTTCGGCAAAAAACCGGGCTTCCTGTGGTGTCAGACGCGGGCCGCTACAGCCTAGAATACATGCGCCCTGACCCATTTACCGTGTGACAACCGGAATACAATTGCCCTGACCCGCTAGAATTGCCGAACAAAACCGACGAGCATCTGACAGGTCTTCAAAGCCGTGGGCGCGTAGTCGGTAAAACACTTTACCACCCGATTGAGCTTGCTCAATGACGCGGGATTTCCCGGCCAAATATTCTTCAAATTTTGTCGACATCCGAACCCATTCTGATTTGGCAATGGCCACAGAATCAAATGCCCCCAACTGGGCCAGTCGAGTCCCGGCGGGCAGGTCTGCCGGATTTAATGATTTAACCTGATCCCCGGCAGCGGCAACCGGGACAATTGCTGTCGCGGCACTGGCCGTCACAGTTTCCGGGCGCGCCAGTGGTCGCATTGAAGTACTTACACCGGCCACATCACTGGCGATTGCCCCGTCATGTAGTGCTTCAGTCGCGACACTGGCACTGCCCCCTGCTTCACGCAGTGCAGCATCAATCAGGGACGCCTGATCTGTCGCTGGTTCCTGAACCGGGGCGGCGGTTTGGGATGTGGTGACAGCATTGTCTTGGGATGTTGCATCTGGCGACGCCGGCACGGCTGGCGTGACAGTTTCTTGCGGTGCGACAGCAACAGTTTCAGTTCCCACAGTCGACTGCAACGTATCCAGCGCGGCCACCGTCGGGTCCTGCCCGCCAACAACCGTTGGCTTGGGGGCCAGCACCAGCCGTTCCGCCGGGGCCTCGGCTTCACCAACGGCGGCGATGTTATTCACCGCCAGCCCCTGATACTGGGCACTTGCGCCACCGGGGTCTTCCGGGGCGACACGCATGGGGCCTTCCAAAGCGCGCACAACCGGCACCCCGGACACATCACGCACCATTAACTGATAGCCCCAGAACGCCAATCCGGCGATCAGGGTCACCGAAACCAGTGCCCCCAGCCAGTTTACCAAACCCGCCAGTTTTGCACTGTTCAACGCCGGTGCTTCCACACCGACATCACCATATTGAATTTCCGCCATTTCGCCTCGCTGCTCCAAGATGGTGGAATAAATCCCACCTCTCAGATTATCTTGCCTACACCTCGCCCCGGTATAGTCGACGGTTGCACCTGTAAGTCAGCGCATTTCCGTCGCCGGAGTCACCCCCAGAATACCAAGACCTGCGGAAATAACAACGGCTACGGCGCGCGGCAGGGCGATTTTCGCCGCCGACGCCGCTGAATCGCCGTCCTGCAGGAAGCGAAGCTGCGGTTTTTCGTTGCCCCGGTTCCAAAGCGCGTGGAAATCCGACGCCAGATCATAAAGATAAAAGGCGATTCGATGTGGTTCACGGGTGCGCGCCGCCAATTCAACAATGCGCGGCCACTCCGCCAGTTTTTTGGCCAGCGCAAACTCTGCCGTGTCCTCAAGATGGGCACTGTCGGTCAGTTCGATTTTAGCCTCCGCAGCCTTGCGCAACACCGAACACACCCGGGCATGGGCGTATTGCACATAAAACACCGGGTTTTCCTTGGATTGCTCCCGCACCTTGTCCAGATCAAAATCCAGCGGCGCTTCGTTCTTTCGGGTCAGCATGACAAACCGGGTCACATCGCGCCCGACCAGATCCACCACCTTGCGCAACAAAACGAATGTCCCGGCGCGCTTGGACATCTTGAAAGGTTCACCATTTTCAAACAACCGCACCAGTTGCGTCAATTTGATATCCAGCGGCACACGGCCATCCGACAGCGCCGCAACGGCGGCTTTCATCCGTTTGACATAGCCACCGTGATCAGCCCCTAAAATGTCGATCAGCTCATCAAAACCACGTTCAATCTTGTCATAGTGATAGGCAATGTCGGGGGCGAAATAGGTCCAGGAACCATCCGATTTTTTCACCGGCCGGTCCACGTCATCGCCGTGGGCAGTGGATTTGAACAGGGTTTGCTCGCGCGGTTCCCAATCATCCGGCAACTTACCCTTAGGCGGATCAAGCGTGCCCTCATAGATCAGACCCTTTTGGTCCAGATCAGCAATTGCCGCTTCGATCTTACCGGACCCGTACAGTGACTTTTCACTGTAAAACACATCCATTTCGATCCCCAGCGCCGCCAGATCACCCCGGATCAGACCCATCATCGCTTCGGTCGAAAATTCACGTAGTTCAGCCAGCCAATCGGCCTCGGGCCGGTCAATCAGGGCGTCGCCGTGTATCGCCTTGAACGCCTCGCCAATGGGCACCAGATAATCGCCCGGATACAATCCTTCGGCAATCTCGGGGCTTAACCCGCAGGCTTCCCGGTAGCGCTCAAATACTGAGCGCGCCAGCACATCCACCTGCCCGCCGCCATCATTGATGTAATATTCACGGGTGACATCATAGCCGGCGAAATCCAGCAGGCTGGCCAGCGCATCCCCAAAAACCGCCCCGCGGGCATGGCCCACATGCAAGGGACCGGTGGGGTTGGCCGATACAAATTCCACATTCACCTTGCGTGCGGCCCCCAGATCAGAACGACCAAAACCGTTGCCCTGCGCCAGTACATCGGCAACCACACCCTGCCAGACATCAGGGCTTAGCCGCAGGTTCAAAAACCCCGGCCCGGCCACGTCCACACTTACAATCCGCGGCTCATTGCGCAGGTGTTCCGCCAACTTTTCCGCAATATCACGCGGTTTCATCCCGGCAGGCTTGGCCAGCACCATGGCCGCGTTACTGGCCATATCGCCATGGGACGCGTCACGGGGCGGCTCAACACTGACATTGTCAAAGCTCAGGCCCGAAGGCAGTTCACCAGCCGCAACCATTGCGGTAAGGCTGTTGGTAACCACCGTGCGAATATCTGTAAAAAGGTTCATCAAACACGTCCAAAATTCTGTCTGCGCACCTCTAGCACGCCCCAGCCCCGCGTCAACGGTGCCACGATTTTTCTGCGAAAAATCACCCGCCGCCCAGCAACCGGCCATGTTCCTGAATGGCAAACCTGTCGGTCATTCCGGCTACATAATCCAGCACGATGCGCGCCAGTTCGCTGTCCCCCTGCCCCCCGGAAACATCACCGCGCCATTCATCGGGCAACAATTCCGGGCGCGCCATATATAGCGGGAACAGTTCTTCGATCACTTTGGTCACGCGGGCACGCTCCACCATGACACTGGGGGCGCGGTACATGCGTTTAAACAGGAACGCCTTGATCGCCTTGATCTCCATGTATAGTTTTTTGGAAAACCGGATCATCGGTTTGCCTAGCCCGCGAATATCATCCACAGACTTTGCGTCTGCCGCCGCCAGCCGTGTCCGGGCAATGGCAATGACATCCTCAACCATCACCCCAAACACCCGGCGCAATGCCTCATGGCGCCGGCGCATCGGGTCAAGACCGGGGTATAGCCGATCCACTTCGGCAAATGCCGGGCCGGTTAATGGCAATTCCATCAGGTCGGCCTCATCGAACAATCCGGCACGCAAGCCATCATGCAGATCATGGTGATTATAGGCCACGTCATCGGAAAATGCCGCCACCTGCGCCTCGGCGCTGGCATAGCCATCCAGTTCCAGATCGTAAATCGCATTAAACTCTGCCAGCGCATAGGGCACATCCCCGGTCACCGGCCCGTTATGTTTGGCAATGCCTTCCAGCGTTTCCCAGCTTAGGTTCAACCCGTCGAAATCCGCATAGTGCCGTTCCAGCCGGGTCAGAATGCGAATGGCCTGCGCATTGTGATCAAATCCGCCGTAGGGCGCCATCAGCACCGCCAGTGCATCTTCGCCAGTATGGCCAAAGGGCGGATGCCCCAGATCATGGGCCAGTGCGACGGCTTCCGCCAGTTCCTGATTTAACCCCAGCGCACCCGCAACGGTGCGCGCCACCTGTGCCACCTCAATGGTATGGGTCAACCGGGTGCGGTAATAATCGCCCTCATGTTCAACAAAAACCTGGGTCTTGTGTTTCAGGCGGCGAAAGGCGCTTGAATGGATGATCCGGTCGCGGTCGCGCTGAAACGGGCTGCGAAAGGTGCTGATCACCTCATCAAACTGCCGCCCCCGGCTGCGCGCCGGATCGGATGCATAGCATTTCAGCATCAACTGATCCCATCTTGTCGTATCGTCCCTCCCCCCCTATATTGGCTTTGTTAACAAAGCGAAACACCCAAGGTCTGGCAGATGAACATCCCACCCAAAGTCACCCCCCGCGCCTTTGCCCGTCTGGCAGAGATCAACGCCGCAACCGGTGAAAGCAAATCCCTGCGCGTCGCTGTCGAAGGCGGCGGCTGTTCGGGCTTTCAGTATGATATCAAGCTGGATGAGCCGGCCAAGGATGATCTGGTGCTCAGCAGTGACGGTCAATCCGTGGTGATTGACGCGGTTTCTCTGCCGTTTCTGAGCGACTCGGTGATTGATTACACTCAGGAACTGATCGGTGCGCGCTTCACCATCGAAAATCCCAACGCCACCAGCTCTTGTGGGTGTGGAACGTCGTTTTCAATGTAGCCGGGTGCCGGGCCAGATAAAGAACAGGCCATTGGCGTACAAGACTTTCAAGCAACCTTGCGCCCAAGCCACAACAACACAGTACCAATCGAAATAAATATACCCCAATACAGAAAATAATCACTGGTATTGGGCAGCCGGACCAGAGTTGGCGAAAGCACCATGATCAGCGCCGACAGGCTGTACATCACATAAACATAGGTTTTGGCCCGGCCAACATTCTCCGCCTCGCAAGTTTGCAAAACCCGCCCGTCGATAATGATGTTACACAACCAGACCAAAAAACCCATCGCTGCATGGATCGCTATCAGGGCGACAATTGAACTGGTCATCGAAAAAACCACCGTAAACACCCCCACCAGCACGCCGAGGCCATATTCGATATTGCGCGCACCCAACCGGCGCAACCCCAGAGCCAAAGCCAACGCCGCCAGCATACCCCCAAACGGCCAGGCGCCATCAATCAGTCCGAACACATCGCTGCCCAGCCCCAGATCATCGCGGATAAAAGACGAAAGCACCGCGTTTGACAACTGGCCAACCGGCAGCGCCACACCCGTCAGAATAACGGCCGCGCGCACTGTCCGGTTACCGCGGAAAAACTGCCAACCACCCACCAGATCGGCGACAAAGCCCGAAAAACCCGGTGGGTTTTCACGTGCGATCCTGCCCTTAACAAACAGTACCGGCACGATCAGAAGCAGGCTCAGGCCGCCGGCGAACAAAAATCCGCCACCGGGTGAATATCGCGCGATGATCATCCCGGTGGCAACAGTGCCAAGTGCCGTGGCCAGCAGATGCAGCGCCCGGAACCGGGCAAGTACCGTTACCATTTCTGCGGTTTGTACATTGGCATGAATTAACCCGTCATGGGCAACCTGATAGGCCAGCCGAAACGACGACAACAACGCCACAGCGATAAAAAACCAGACCAGCGCCGGCTTCCCGCCACCGCTCAGGACCAGCCCGAAAATGACCATAGTGACCGTGATCAGCAGATGCGCCAGTATCGTCAGCTTTCGGCGATCATAGCGATCCACGATCACTCCGATCAGCGGCCCGGCCAGCATGATCGTCAGCATTGAGACCACAAACACCTGCCCGACACGGGCCACATCGCCGGTGATAACAAGTGTGCCCCAGCCAATGCACACCAGATAAGCGCCGCGTGACGCCCCGGCAAACAGCTCCATCAATAAAAGCAGGCTCAGGTTGTTTCGCGATTGGGCCGTCAGGGCATTCATTTGGCAAAGCGCAGCAGCGCCGCACCGGCAAGCGTCAGAAAGGTTGAGGCTACCTTGGCCAGATTAAGCCGCTCTTTCAGGAAAAAGACCCCGATCAGCAGGGCAAAAACAATGCTGGTTTCCCGCAATGCAGTGACCAGCGCAATCGGCGCCTGTGTAAAGGCCCAGATCACGATGGTGAACGCGAAAAACGACGCCGAACCACCGATCAGAAACACCTGACGACCCTCAGTTGGCAAGCGCCTGAACACTCCCGGATTTCGCACAGCGGTTATGGCGGCAATAACAGCGGCATTGCCAACCGCCAGCCAGCCATAAAACCCCAAAACCGTGCCCGCCAACCGCGCGCCGGTGCCATCCACCAGCGAATAGGCTGCGATGAAACACCCCGTGGTCAGGGCAAACCCAGCGGCTTTCAGGTTTTTCTGCCCATCCGCCTGACGCACCAGCATCAGACTAAGGATGCCAATGCCAATGGTCACAATCCCTGCTATTTCAAAGGGTTGCAGGGTCACACCCAGAAAAGCCACCGAAATAGCCGCCACCAGTAAAGGGGCAGAACCGCGCGCAATCGGGTAGACTTGGGTAAGATCGCCAATCCGGTAGGACGCCAGCAAAAACAGCTGATAGCCAACATGCAAAATAATCGCGACACCGATATAGGGCCAGCTTTCAGGTGCCGGCACCGGGGATACTGCCAGCCCGATCAGCGCCAGCGGCAAATGGCCAAGCACAACCGCCACCATGGATAATTGTTTATCCGCGCTTGATTTCACAAGCGCATTCCAGACCGCATGCAAACCGGCCGCAAACATCACCGCCAGAAACACCATACCAGACATGTCATGCGCCCCTGCAGAACCCCAATTCACTGATAGCTGCATGAAGCCTGCGGAAACTGCAATCACAATCTGGCATCTGCCCACGCCACCTGATAGCGACAATTCATGACCGGCACCGATGGCAGAAACCCGACCTTTGTTACCGCCTACACACTTGTTGTCGGCGTGGTCGGCGCGGCACTGGGCTACGCCCTGTCCTTTCCGGTATTCGTGCTGACCGGCCCCGCTATCCTGATCATGGCCCTTAGCCTGACCGGCATGCATTTCGCCATCACTGACAAAATCCGCGACGCCGCGCTTTTGCTGATCGGTGTTGGCATCGGTTCCGGGGTGAATGCGCAGGCCACCGATGCGTTCCTGCGCTGGCCGGTGGCGTTTGCGGTGCTCGGGGCAATGCTGGTCGCGATCCTGCTGTCGTCGCGGCATCTTTTGATGCGCGGTTTCGGTTATGACCGGCAAAGTGCCGTGCTGTCCGCCACCCCCGGCCACCTCAGTTTCGTCTTAACCATGGGCACCACGCTCAACCTGAACGTGGCCCAGATCGCGGTGGTACAGGCGGTGCGGCTGTTTTCCCTGACTATGATTGTGCCGTTTGCCGCCGCGGCCCTTGGCGTTGACCTTACGGCTTTCCCGCCAATGGTAGAAAACCCGATGGGCCCGCTTCAGATCGGCCTGTTACTGGTCGTGGGTGCGGGGCTGGGTTATCTGTTGCAACTGCTAAAGGTCCCGGCCCCGATGTTGATGGGCGGATTGATCGTGTCAACAATCGCCCATGTTTTCAACCTGACACCCGGCCCATTGCCCCCGGCCATCGCCCTGCCCGGTTTTCTGGTGGTTGGCGCCATGATCGGCACCCGGTTTTCCGGTGTCAGCCTGAGCTTGCTCAAAAGCAGCCTGCTGGCTGGTCTTAGCGTCACCCTGCTGTCCCTGACATGGTCGCTCCTGGCGGCAACCATTGTTGCCGGTTTTCTGAACATGCCACTGTTGCATGTACTGGTTGCCTTTGCTCCGGGGGGTCTGGAAACCATGATCGCCCTGGGCGCGGTGATCGGGGCTAATCCCGGCTTTGTCGCCGCCAGCCATGTGGCGCGTCTGTTGATCCTGATCCTGCTGGTGCCGCTACTATTGCCGCGCCAGCCCGCCACTAGTTAAGCGACGCACTGCCGCCGCTGCTTTCAGTCAGCTCAACCTGATCAGGGGAACCTGAAATGCGGATGCCACCGCCACTGGAAGCAGAGGCAATGGCCCGCACACTGGCATAGGCCCGGATATCTGAACCGCCTGAGGCATGGGCCTCAACGGTTTTGCAACTTAATTCATCAACCCGGATACTGGCGCCACTTGAAGAATTAACTTCCAGTTCTGAACAGTTGCCAACGGCGCGCAATTCAGACCCGGATGATGCGTCAAAACGCAACATTCCACCACTGACATTTGACAGATCCAAATCCGCCCCGCTACTGGTTTCGGCCCGTAAACTTTCACCAAACTCACCGGTAACAGAAACATCAGAACCCGAATTTGCCTGAATAGCCGTCAACCCCGGCAAGGCAATTCTGATCGTCGCATTGCGTTGTGCCGAGAAAAGCGAAAACCCCGGCCATTTGCTGTCCTGGGTTACAATTAATTTGTCGCCCTTCACTTTGATATCCAGCCGCTTCAAAATCTTACTATTGCTGGCCTCTGCAACAACTTCAAAATCCGGGCCAATTTCCACCTCTACCGAAAGCCCCGCTGAAACCTCAATCCGATCAAATCCGCTGACGTCAAATGCACGCTCCTCAGAAAATGCCGGCAAAGATACCGCCAGCGTTGTTGCCCCGGCCAGAAATGCAGCCGTCGATGTTTTTGAAATGCTCATTGTTCACCCTGCGATTTTTCCATCAGCTAACCTGACATCTGGCATGTATGTTAATCGCCTTCACATTCAAGATGCCGGTTGAGGATTTATTAACAAATTACCAAAATCTCTTGTTACACTCTTTAAAGAGGCCCTTTAAATTTGTTACAAAGTTTAAAGAGCATGGGAATTCCAATGAAAATCGCAACATTTAACATCAACGGCATCAAAGCCCGGATTGCCGCGGTACCGGCATGGATACAAGAGGCCAAACCAGACGTTGTATTGTTGCAGGAAATTAAGTCAGTTGACGAAAAATTCCCCCGTGAGGTATTTGAAGATCTTGGCTACACCGTTGAAACCCATGGACAAAAATCGTTCAACGGTGTGGCAATCCTGTCAAAGTTTCCGCTGGAAGACGTGGTTCGCGGTCTGCCCGGGGATGAAACAGACGAACAGGCCCGCTGGATTGAAGCAACCGTTTTGGCGGATACACCCATTCGCGTTTGCGGGCTGTATTTACCCAACGGAAACCCGGTTCCGGGGCCAAAATATGATTACAAACTGGCCTGGATGGAGCGGCTTTACACCCGTGCAAAAGAACTGTTATTAGATGAAGAACCCGCTCTAATGGCCGGGGATTACAACATAATTCCCCAAGATATCGACGCGGCCAACCCGTCAGACTGGTCCAAAGACGCCCTTGCCCTGCCCGAAAGCCGCGCCGCCTATCGCCGGATTTTAAACCTTGGATTCACCGAAGCCTTCCGAGCGCAAAACCAATCTCCCGAACAATTCAGCTTTTGGGATTTCCAACGCGGTGCCTGGGAAAGAAATGACGGCATCCGCATCGACCATTTTCTATTAACCCCGCA
>VAPL010395941.1_pt1 | contig 11366 bp, 12 predicted proteins | sample 3395061 | NCBI WGS metagenome assembly VAPL01 (sample SAMN08290444, study PRJNA428436) | hydrothermal vent metagenome | isolation source: Deep-sea hydrothermal vent chimney 2 | place: Pacific Ocean: Juan De Fuca Ridge | depth 2182 m m
CTCAGTTGGTAGAGCAGCTGACTCTTAATCAGCGGGTCGCAGGTTCGAGCCCTGCTGCGCCCACCAATATCAAGGCCCTGGAAACATTGACGTTTCCGGGGTCTTGTTCTTTTCCCGAAACCTCGTGTTTACACTTTAATCAGCCCGTGTTTACGCCTTGGGCTAATTTTTGTTCCCTTTTCGTCCGTTTCTGGCTTCGTCCAGTCGTGCAATAGCTACCTTCGCACGGCGTTTCTTCTCAGAATATTTGCGCGCCATTTCTGCCGTTTCGTGGCCCGTGATGGCGGCGATGGTGGACCATTCGCACCCCAGTTCATGCAAAATGGTTGCTGCTGTGTAGCGCAGGCCATGGGTGGTGCAGTCATCTGGCAATCCAGCAGCGCGATATGCAGCGCGCATGATGTGGCGGAAATGATCAACTTTGAAGGCCCTTCCACTGGCGGTGGTCAGCATCATCACATGCTTATGCTTTTTGAAGTAAGGATGGAGTGCTGCTTGCAGGTCTTGGCTAATGGGCACATCGATGCGCGTGGATGTTTTTTCCTGCACCACGGAAATGCTGCCGTCTTGTTTGATGTGAAAGCGCGCCATGGCGATCAAGTCCTGACCGCGCTGTCCCGTGTTCAAGCCCAATTCAAATGCAGTGCGTTCAAGGGTGCCTAGTTCCCAGGTTTTGCGAAAGGCGTTGATTTCGTGTTCTTCCCATGGCCGGTGACCGTCGCCGGTTTTCAGCAACTTTGGTCGCCGTGCCGGGTTGGACCAGCCCAGAGGCAGGCGGAACATGCGCTGGCGATCTTCGGCAAAACTCAGAACCAAGCGCAGCACCTGAATGAGGTAGTTCGCCGTACGTGGCTTATCTGCGTATTTATCGCGCAGGCCCAACACGAATTCGCGGGGCATGGCCGCCACCGACAAGGTGCCGTGCTTCATTTTCAGGGCGTCTAAGTAGCGTCCGTAATCTTTGCGGGTCTTATCGGCTCGCTGTTTGAAGTCCGGGCTCTCCCGGTAAACGTCGATGACGTGAGCAAGCGTGCCTACGGACGGAGATGTAGGTTTCTCATCCCCTGTAAAGGTGTCGTGAATGGCTTGCCATGCAGTGGCGAAACCGGGGTGTTTTGGCGTTATATGTTTGCCCTCAGCGTTTTTGATGGGGATGAGCTGCCCTGTGCGCCGGTAGTAGTAATACCGGATGCCCTTCTCGTTCTTTGGTGCGAATAAGTATGGCAGGTCAATTTTGGTCATTGAGCAAACTTTTCATCCAGGCATCGGCATCGTTTGCGGAGCTCGCTCCACCCGTTACAAATTTGATGACATTGAGCGCGTCGTCTAAGTCTTCGATGTACCACAGGATGTTTCCGCCATCCTTGACGCCCTCGGGGTAAACCTCATTGCGGACCCCCGAGTTAAATTTTGTTACCGAAACACCACAATACGCCGCGGCCATGTCCCTCTGCATACGGCGAGGCCATGAAGGCATTTTGGCGATGGCGGTAGTGCTGGTCATTTTTATTCCGTGCGAGGCTCCACCGTTTGATTCTCAAGATATTGGGCAAGTTGTTCTTCGGTATAGAAAACGCGCCCACTGATACGGGTGTACCCAATACGGTCACGTTTGCGTTCGCGGCTAAGGGTGTCGTTGGAACAGCGTAAAAGCTGGGCGGCTTCGTATTCTGAAAACAACTGTGGAAGCATTTTTTCGTAACCCTCAAACAGGTTGTTAGAGTGAGAATTTTTGGGTACCATTGTGAAAAATGGATTATGATATTAAATGGTATACCTTAAATACCATTTGCGCGCAAACGAAATAAATTACGGTGGTATAGTGATCGATAAGAGCATCCGTCTTCATCTCAAGGCAGCCTGTTATTTTTTTGGAGGACAAAAAGCAGTAGCTCATGCCGCAGGTGTCGATAATTCAAATTTTGGGAAATGGTTAACGGGCGGTGCAAAGCTGTCTGATGTGAAAGTTGACTTGATCCTAGATGTGATGGGGATTCCGGGTCTTAAACCCAGCATTTCGAAAGTGCATGTGTGGAATGTCAAAAAACTTCCAGGAAGCTTAATTACAAGTTTGGATTTTGCGAATGCGGCATCGCTTTATTTCCCTGATGGAGGGAAGATCGCAAAAGCAATGTGGGTTGGACCGGGCCTTGAACCCATAAAACGAATAGTTTTATTGAGGCAACCGAAGTCCGTTTACGCATTAACGGATGGTCATTGTAGGGCTGTGTTGCGCTTAGCTGCGCCAATGGCATTGCAGAAGGGACAGGTGAAACCGCCCTTTCTTTGGCGTGATGGGAAAGAAGAGGATTCAATCCTCAACATTTCAGATATTCAGGAACAGTGGCTATCAGGAACCCCCACGTTGGCGGAATTCGATGTGACGTGGAATGACAAACGCCGTCCTTTAACGCGCAAAGACCTAATTTTAGCCGTTCGCCAAGAGGGAATAACCTACTGTGAGGCAGTTGGGCGGATTTTGGAAAACCGGAAATCATAAGATTTTGTTGAGCCCCAGAGGGCGAATAAGGCCCCATCTCGAAGATGGGCAAGCGTAAGGTGTTATACCTTACATATCCTGCCCCACTTACGACAGGCCAAGAATAAGCCAAGATAAGGCCAATTTCGGCCAAGATGGGCCAACTCAGGCCCACTCAGGCCAACATGCGGGTTTTTCCAGAAAATACAGTCAGAAAATATAAAGAGACATCGGCATATTGAGGCCAGGATTAAGATTGTTAGGTGTTCTCTGATAGTTACGGGTGCTGTGGTAAGCCTCCGTTTCGTAATAAACGTGATGTCAGCCCCTTTAAACGGAATTTGCTTTTAGTGCTAAAGATTTCATATGGTTGTGCTACCGTGTTGCGGGTAATAGAATTTCGTTAAATAAAATGAGATGCGCCAGCATATGGTTTTCCCTTTTTATAGTTACCGTCAGCACAGATGGCGGTTGTAAATCAATTGGTAACCTTGAAAAGCCAATGCAAAAAGTTGGTCATCACCTTCAGGTGGAAGCAAAAAAGAAAGCAGGTACGGAGCGTGACCTGTTCGCCCGCTCTGCTTATAACCGTTATTACTACGCGGTGTTTCTTGCCGTTCGAAGCATGCTTGTTAAGCTAAATGCTAACTGGGACCGACCCACACACAAAGGTTGCCCGACGCTCCTGAAAACTACGATCACCAAGAAGTTCAGAACGGCAAAGTCACGTGCAAGAAAGAATAGTGATTCTGTTCTGATATCTAAATTAGAAAGTGGAATTCACGCGGCAGCTGAACTCGCCAACGTAATGGAACGTGCTTATGCGGCTAGGATTGTGGCGGACTATGAGCCATCTGAAGCCGTGAATTTCACTTCAGCGGAACGGTTCTCTCTCAAAAGCATTGAAATAACGGAGGCGCATGAATGGAACGGTTCTGTTCAAACGTGGACGACGAGCATTTGGGAAGCATGGAGGCAGATTGATGTCTGATGAAACCGATATCTCAGATGAGTTGGCGGCATCTAAGATTGTTCTTGTCGGAGACCTTGTTCGAGATTTAAGTGAAGGTAAAAAGTTTTATGCATTCGTGAACGTCTCTCGCGATAAAAAAGGGGCGCAACGGCCATCAAATTACAAGCTGCGCCGATTGTCAGAAAGCTTTGAGCAGAAAGGCTGGCAGGTTGCATTCGTGCTTGTGGAGAATGATCGCGAGGATGTGCAAGGTAGTGTTAAGACAGCTCTGTTTAGGTTTTTTCCCGACATCGTTAGGAACGCATTTGTATCTTATAATGACAAAAGCATAACGGTCTGGGTCGAGCCCAAAAAGGTGCTCACAAATGCAGAGGAAGATGCTCTGACATCCAAAACGGAAGAACTTCTTCAGGTTATGGATATCCAGCTCGAAGCGGTGAGGATTACATCTTCTGAAAACGTTCCGACACGGACTGCTTGTCTTAACGCAATTCGATTGAAGTCACCTGTGACGCTTCAAGAGCTGCAAACCGTTCTGACCGAGCGAGGCTTTCACATTCCGAATATTGAGTGGCTTTCTAAAATGTTGGATAGTCTCAGAAAGTTTGGGGTCATTTTGAGACGCAAAAATGGTCAATTTATATTGACCCTTGATGGGCTTAAATCGCTCGGCACGGCAAAAAATAGAAGAAGCCCTGATATTTCAAGGGCACTTGATCTTGTAAGGCGTCGCCCATAGCATAAGTATCGTGGGAGTCTCAGGCGCGAGTGTGCATCACGCTCATATGCCAAGATCAAGAACAGAAGGCGCCGGCTTGTTGGCCGGTGCTCCTTCGAATCACCGCCCAACAAGCCGGTGCTCATGAAAGAGGAATCTTTGCTAAATGAGGCTCCCACAACTTCAACTTGATTCAAGATACTTTCTGTTTGAAGAGCTATCTGAACTCATTGTAGCTATGGGCAGTGAGTGTCCACCCGAAAAGATAGACGAGATGCGTCGCCTAGATGCGCTCGGATTGCCGCCAGTGACGTCTCAAGATGCGCTGGCCGTTATGTTTGGTTACAACCCGGGATTTGTTTGGTCGCTAATAAATCGTACGCAGTGTCATTATCGACGTTTCCCTATCCCCAAAGGGGCTGGCAATGCACCTCGAATTATAGAGGCTCCTCGAGTTGCTCTAAAGGCGATCCAGAAATGGCTAAGTCATCATATTCAAAGCGTGTGGGAACCTAATGATTGCGTGTTTGGTTTTGTTCCTGGCAGGTCCCATATTGATGCTGCTGAAAAGCACCTTTCTGCCGAATGGGTTTACTCCGTCGATATAGAGAATTTCTTTCCGTCTGTTTCCAGAGAACGCATTCGTGCTGCTTTACGTTCTGTGGGATATGCGGACGCAGAAAGCATTGATATTTTGTCGGGCCTTTGCTGTCTGAATGGCCACTTGGTTCAGGGGGCGCCAACAAGTCCGGTGCTCTCTAATATCGTGCTGAAAAATATTGATCAACAATTAGCTGCAATTGCGACGGACAATAAATTTGTGTTTACGCGATACGCAGATGACATTGTCTTTTCAGGGCCTAGGGTGATTACCCAAGAGGTGCAGACGCAAATCAAATCAGTAATTACTGATGATGGTTGGACTTTATCCGAACGGAAGGAACAATTATCTCAGTTGCCCAAGAGGCTTAAAGTCCATGGCTTATTGGTGCATGGAGATAAGGTGCGATTAACTAAGGGTTATCGCAACCGTATTCGAGCATATCGGCATTTATTAAAAAATGGAAAAATCAAGGAAAGCGATCTGAGTAAAATAAATGGTCACTTGAATTTTGCCTCTCAAGTTGATGAGCACTAATAACGGTAAGGCTGGGCAGTTGGTGCTGCCATCATATCAACGTATACCATGTCCCCTTACCCGTTCCGTGCCGGATAAGGTGTCCTTGCGCTACCAACCGTTTGAAATGTTCCTTGAGCGTGTTGCGGCTGGCACCGGTGATGCGGATCATGTCGCCCATGGTGATCCGGCCATGTTGTCTTGTGTGGTCGATGATCTGCACGGCAAGTTCGGGTAATGTGGCCGTGAGCAGTTTTTCTGTCTCCACCTTGGCGACAAGGCGGCGTTTTTGTTGCTGCACGGCGCGCATGAAAAACACAAGCCACGGCTGCCAGTCCGGCGCGCCGGTGCGGATCGTTCCTTGCGTCTGGCGCAAGGCCAGATAGTAGTTTTCCTTGCTGTTCTCGATGACGCTTTCAAGCGAGCTGTAAGGCACATAAGCATAGCCCGCTTGTAACAAGAGCAAGGTGGTGAGCACGCGGCTCAAACGGCCATTGCCGTCCTGGAAGGGATGGATTTCCAAAAACACCACGACAAACACGGCGACAATCAGTAACGGGTGAGTGCGGCCAAGTTCGCGGGCATCCTTCAGCCAGCCGACAAGCTCGGCCATCAGGCGCGGCGTGTCGAACGGCGAAGCCGTTTCAAACACGATGCCGATTTGTTGGCCGTCTTCATCGAAGGCGGCGACACTGTTGGAGACGGTTTTGTATTCGCCCCGGTGGCGGTCGTCCTTCGCGCTGTAGCGCAAAAGGTCGCGATGAAGCTGTTTGATGTGATTTTCGGTGAGGGGAATGTCATTCCAGGCCTGGAAAACGGTTTCCATGAGCTCGGCATATCCCGCAACCTCTTGCGCGTCGCGGCTGGTGAAGGATTTGATTTCAAGGTTGGCAAGCAGGCGCTCAACGTCGCGGTCGGACAGTTTGCTGCCTTCGATGCGGGTCGATGAGCCGATGCTTTCAATGGTGGCGACGCGGCGTAACGCCTTCAAGCGTTCCGGGGCCAAGGTGCCAAGGGCGCGCCATGCGCCCTTGAATTCGTCGATCTCGGCAATCAACGTCAAAAGCTCGGGCGTGATCTGAATGGTGTCGGTTTTGATCATATTCACCCCTCACCAACCATAAATACACCCATATTCACCCATAAGTCTACCCGCAATGACACCCATAAACACCTATATATGGGGTTATGGCCTCCGCACTAAAGGTGACAGTCCCAGGGCCTGGCGTTGGAGTGCATCATAGGCCTCTTCAGCGATACGCAGGTTTTCCTGGCGTGTTTCGATGGTTGCGACTTCGGTTTCGGTTATGCGGGGACGAAAAAATTTCTTCGACAGCCACGTGTGGTGATCTTTGAAGAACCAGCGTGCTGCATCCTTGGGCACCGCGTGGACGCATGCTCTTGTTCCGAAGGCCTTGAACGTTTCCAACATCTCATCTTGGTTGCGCCGGTATTTCTGTGTTATGGCGCGCGTTCATGGGCTTCGTAGGCGACATTTTCCTCGTCAAGCAACCGCTTGAGTTCGGCAGCGCTGTCTTCAGGACAGGGGGGCATTTGGGGCTTAAAACCCATCGCCGCCGTCGCGCCGGCCGATGGTTACGTCACGGTGGATGTGCACGCTCATCAACAAACCAAAGCCGAACAAAATGGTTAAGAGCGCCGTCCCCCCGTAGGACACCAGCGGCAAGGGAACGCCGACCACGGGAATCAACCCCATGACCATGGCGATATTGATGAAAAGGTACAAGAAAAACGTCATCGTCACCCCGATTCCGACCAACCGCCCAAAGTGGTTGCGAGACGACATGGCGATGCTAAACCCATACACCAGCAAAAGCGCATAAAGCGCCAGCAGCGTCAATCCCCCGACGAGGCCCCATTCTTCCGCCAACATGGTAAAGATGAAATCCGTCTGTTTTTCCGGCAAGAAATTCAAATTGCTTTGCGTCCCTTGCATGAATCCCTTGCCAAAAAGACCGCCCGAGCCAAGCGCAATCTTGGACTGAATAATGTGATACCCCGCCCCTAAAGTATCGCGCTCGGGATTGAGGAACGTGAGGATGCGTTGTTTCTGGTACGTGCGCAACACCGTGAACCAGAGCACCGGCGCACTGGCCAGCCCAAGAATTCCCAAGGTGACAAATTTCCAAATCCTCACCCCGGCAGCAAAGAAAATCGTGAGGCTTGCCAAAACCAGCATCAAGGTTGTTCCAAGGTCCGGCTGGCGCACAATCAACACCGCCGGCACCCCCACCATGGCCGCGGGCGCCAACAAATAAAGGGGCCGCCCGACATCCGAAATGCTGCCACCGTGAAAATAGCGCGCCAAAGCCAGCACCATGGCCACTTTCATCAACTCCGACGGTTGCACGTTGAAAACGCCGAGACTAATCCAGCGCCGCGCGCCCATGCCAACGAATCCGGCGATTTCAACCGCAATCAACAACGCCAGAACCAGAAAGTAAAAGGCATACGCATAGCGCAGCCACAACCGGATATCGGTCAAGGCCACCATGGTCATGACCACCAATCCTATGGCAAAGCGGACCATTTGTCGCGAAGCCCAAGGATCCATTTTACCACCCGCAGCACTGTAGAGCATGGCGAAACCAATGGTGGCGATCACACACACCACAATGACAAAAGGCCAATGCATGTGCAGGAATTTACGTCCAAGCGACATTTTGCGCTGCGAAAATTGTCCGGGGCTGTACATCATGTCAGGTCTTTTTGCGACCCCGGGACGAAGGTCCAGATCGCTGCGAGGGATCGGGATACTTTTCAGCCAGACGTTGCGCCTTCGTCAGGACATCGCGCGCGATGGGCGCGGCCGTACTGGAACCGCCGCCGCCGTGCTCAACCACCACGCTGATGGCGAAACGCGGGTTGTCGTAAGGGGCGTAGGCTATAAACAGGGCATGATCGCGATCCTTCCACGGAACATCCTTGTTTTTCAAGATGCCGGTTTCTCGTTCCAGTTTGGAAATGCGCCGCACCTGAACGGTCCCCGTCTTACCCGCCATGCGCATGCGATCATCCCTGATGCGCGAACGGTACGCCGTTCCTCGCGGCGTATTGACCACGCTTTGCATACCGGTTTGTATCATGGCCAAATGCTGCGGATTGATCCCCAAGGACCCGGCTTCCCTCGACGGCCAGGGCGTAACGCTCGTATCCGAAACATGATCCAGCGTCAGCCTGGGCTTGATGGCGCGTCCCCCGTTTGCGATGCGCGCCGCCATCACCGCCAATTGCAATGGCGTCGTCAAGATATACCCCTGCCCGATCCCTGCAATCAGCGTCTCGCCCAACTGCCACGGCGTGCCGATCGCGCCCATCTTCCATTTCTTAGTCGGAATCAAACCGCTTTTTTCTCCCGGCAGGTCCACGCCGGAAAGGCTGCCAAGTCCCAAACGACGCGCCATGGCCCCGATGCGTTCGATACCGGTGCGCCGCGCCGCCTCGTAAAAATAAACGTCGCACGATTGTTGTAACGCGCTTTGTAGGTTCATCCGCCCATGACCGCCGCGTTTCCAACAATGGAACACCTCATTACCGAGCTTTATCGAACCCGTACAGAACACGGTCGTATCGGGCGTGATCGCGCCCTTATCCAACGCCGCCAGGCCCACCGCAACCTTGAACGTCGAGCCGGGTGCGTATTGCCCGGAAATGGCCTTGTCGATCAACGGAGCCCTGGGATTGCTGACCAGAGATTCCCATTCCGCCTGGGAGAGCCCGGTATTGAACGCATTGGGATCGAACGTCGGCGTGGAGGCCAGGGCGATCACTTCGCCTGAATGGACGTCCACGACAACACACGAGGCGCTTCGATCTCTCAGACGTTTGACAATAAAACTCTGCAACGCCATATCGATGGTCAGGCGCAGCTTCACACCGGGCTGGCCCTCCCGGCGATCCAGTTCGCGAATCACGCGACCAAGGGCATTGACTTCGACTTGCGACGAGCCGCCCTTGCCGCGTAACGCCAAATCATAGACCTTTTCAACCCCAGCCTTGCCGATGCGAAATCCGGGCAATTCCAACAACGGATCGTCCGTTATGTCCTTGCCGGAAACGGCCGCCACGTAACCCAGCACATGCGCCACTTCAAGACCGTCGGCATAGTAACGGGTTTGCCCGACATCGATCTGCACACCCGGCAAATCCGGGGTATTGACTTCGATGCGCGCGACCTCCGACCACGTCAGGTTTTCCCGCACGGTAATCGGCACAAACGCCCGCTTGCGTTTCACTTCACGGCGAATGCGCCGCCGGTCCCCGGCACTCAAGGGAACGATCAAGGACAGCAAATTCAAGGTGTGTTCCACATCTCCGGCTTGCTCCGGAACGATGATGACACGATAATTTTGTCGATTATCCGCCATAAACACCCCCGTACGATCGACGATGGGGCCGCGCGGCGGTGCCAACAGGCGGAAGTTGATGCGGTTTTCGTTGGCCAATGTCACGTAACGCGCGGACTCGACCACTTGCAGGTAATACATCCGCGCAACCAAGACGGACAGCAGTGCGGCACTGCCCCCGCCAAGTATAATCGCACGGCGGGAAAACAACTTGTGACGTTCGGAATCGCGATGCATGAGGCTCCGGCTCCTAAACCTGCGCCAACATGGCGCGCTTCCACATCGACATCAGCCAGGCGAGCAGCGGAAACACCCCCACCGTAACGGCATATTGCACGAAAACGGCCTGCACCGGCGCGATGGCGGCAAAAAAGAGGGCATTCAAAAGCCAGGTCAAAACAACAGCGCCGGCCGCCACCAGGGCAAAACCCAACCAGACGATTAAAAAGGAACGGCCTTGAAAAAAAGTTTGCTGGCTCAAAACCGCCAAGTGAACCAGCACAAACACCGCGGCACTGAGGCCAAAAGGCATGCCGCTGAGCGCGTCGTGCAGCAGCCCTGTGAAAAAGACCGCCACCACGGGAAGCAGGTCGGGCCGATAAAGGGTCCAGTGGTAAACCGCCATCAGCGGCAAAATAGGCGCGACCTCGGAAAACCCCGGTATATGCAGGGGAATTTGCGCCAAAACCACCAAAAACAGTGTTATGAGAACGGGCGTCGTCGCGCGGGTCATCATATCCAGGCGTTGTAAAAGCGTATTTCTCATCGCGACACACCGGCGCCTTCCACAGCAGAGGACGAATCCAGAATTCCCTTCAATCCGTAATCGACGATACGCACATATTCCAGTTGATCGGGGTGGATGTAAGGCTTCACCCGCAGCACCTTTTCACCAACTTGAATCACCACACCGACGGGGATGCCCGGGGGAAAAGCTCCGCCATGGCCGGAAGTCACAATACGATCACCGACATTCACGATCGCGCCGGGGGGCAAATGAATCAACCGAGGCCGCGCGGAATTGTCCCCCGCCAGAATAGCCCGCGCCCGATTGCTTTCCACGACCACGGGAATCCGCGAATTCAAATCGGTCAGAAGAAGCACCCGTACGGCACGTTTTCCGACGCCCTGAACCCGCCCAACGAGGCCGCTACCGGTAATCACCGCCTGTCCCTTGGTCACGCCGTCGCGTGAGCCCGCACCGACCAGAATCGAGCGCACAAAAGGACCGCCTGCGTCAGCAAAAACACGCGCCGTGGCGAACCCCGGCTCGGCCCCGGGCGCAAAATTCAACAAAGCCTTGATTTGGCGATTCTCTATGGCAAGTTTTCGCGCCGCCGCCTGCCATTCCATCAAACGCCGGTTTTGCGCTCGCAAACGAATATTTTCCGCACGCAATTCCCGCAAGGTTACCGCCTCGCCCACCAAACGCTCGAAACTCGCCACGGGGCGCGACAAAGCCTCCATCAGCGGGGCGAGGGTATCGGTGACGGCGCCACGCACATCGTTCATCACCTTCGTGTCGAGTTTGCTTGCAAGCATCAACGCCAATGCCGCCACGATCAAACCCACATAGACAAAACGACCCGTCGCCCCGAAACCGAGCTGCGCCGGGCCATTAAGGCTCATGTGCTTGCGGTTCTTCACTGTGAACTCCCCCGCCTTTTGCGCGACGGACTGCTCGGAAAAATCGCCACCATCTGCCTCAACGC
>VAPL010286866.1_pt1 | contig 11361 bp, 10 predicted proteins | sample 3395061 | NCBI WGS metagenome assembly VAPL01 (sample SAMN08290444, study PRJNA428436) | hydrothermal vent metagenome | isolation source: Deep-sea hydrothermal vent chimney 2 | place: Pacific Ocean: Juan De Fuca Ridge | depth 2182 m m
TAAACTTAAAAAGAGAAAAGTCCCTTTCTGGCTTTTAAAAGTGCATTCTAAAAGTAAAACCCAAAAACTACCTGCGGATATTGAGAAGTTACGATAAGCTTAGTGAAACGACTGATTTGCAGTAGTTTGTATTAGTAATAGAAGCTCTATTGCATAATGCGGATTAAACCGCTAAGAGCGCAATGGAATCGCAAAGAACGCAGAAAATTATGGCGAACTCAGGCTTATAAGAATAATCTAATTAATTTATATGCTTTTGCTCTGCCATTGAACTACTGGCTCATTGCCTTACGAAACTTATCTTTTATCTCAAGATTGCACAAATTACCAATACTGCCCTCGTGAGTGTGAATGGGGTTTTTATCAGGAATGAAATTGCCTTCTTCAATATCTTTTCCAACTTGTTGGTACGCATCTCTAAAAGGCACTCCATCGTTCACCAACTTATTTACGGCTTCTACACTAAACACCAAATCGTACTTTGGGTCGAGGATGACCGATTCATTAACTTCTATATGAGAAAACATAAAGCTTGTAATGCTTAGGCAATCTTTTAAAGAGGTAATGGCTGGAAACAGCGACTCTTTCAATAATTGATAATCGCGGTGATAGCCTGTAGGAAGATTATTGGTAATTAAAGTGAGTTCGGTGGGTAAGGCTTGAATTTTATTACATTTAGCACGAACAAGCTCTAGCACGTCCGGATTTTTTTTATGAGGCATTATGCTGGAGCCTGTGGTAAGCTCTTTCGGGAATGAAATAAACCCGTAATTTTCGTTCATATATAAGGTAACATCCATTGCTAAGCGGCTGACGGTGCTGGCTACCGAAGCCATGGCAAAGCTCACAGCCTTTTCTAATTTACCACGGCTTAATTGGGCGGCTATTGAGTTGTATTTTAATGTATCAATTCCTAGTTCTTTAGTAGTTTGCGCTCGGTTAAGCGGAATGGAAGAGCCATAGCCTGCCCCCGATCCTAACGGGTTTTGATCTGCAATTTTATAGGCTGCGTTTAAGAAATGAATGTCATCAATAAGTAGTTCGGCATAAGCACCCAACCAAAGCCCAATGGAAGAAGGCATTGCCACCTGCATATGCGTATAACCAGGAATTAGCACCTCTTTATACTGTTCGCTCAACTCCTGAAGTTGATTAAACAAGCTTTCAACACCTTGTTTAAATGCCACAATTTCGTCTTTAAGGTAGAGGTGTAGAGCCACCAATACCTGGTCGTTTCGTGAACGGCCAGTGTGTACTTTTTTGCCGGCATCTCCGAGCTTTTGAGTGAGTTCATACTCAATTTTGGAGTGCACGTCTTCAAACTTTTCTTCGATGATAAAGGAACCGTCTTTTACTTGTTGCAATAGAACATCCAGCTCATAAATCAACTGGCTTCTTTCGGGTTCTGAAATGATACCAATGCTGCAAAGCATATTGGTGTGTGCTTTTGAGGCAAGCAAATCGTATTCTGCAATGGCAATGTCGAGGGCACGATCGTTACCAACCGTAAACTTTTCTACGGCATTTTCTATAGTGTATCCTTTATTCCAGAGCAAGGCAGTGCCTTGCTTCTGGCTGAGACAAGGCACTGCCTTGTCTTTGCCTTGCTTCTGGCTGAGACAAGGCACTGCCTTGTCTTTGCCTTGCTTCTGGCTGAGATAAGGCTCTGCCTTGTCTTTGCCTTGCTTTTGGCTGAGATAAGCCTCCGCCTTGTCTTTGCCTTGCTTCCATTTAGATGGGTTAGCTTTTATATAGGCTGCGATATTTTTATAGGCCTCTTTGTTTGGTATTATTTTATCATGAAAAAGAGGTTGCCATTCAAACTTACCATTAAGTTTATGCGCATGCTTTGTTACTACAGATTTAAAAGAACCTACTATGGAAGAAAGGGTGTTTTCTCCTTGATTTTGAAATCGCTGTTGTCCTTTTGTTTTGTTATTTTCTTTAGCTAAAGTTACTTTATCCTTTTCTACATACGGTTTATCAATAGTTATAACCCCATGTACATGATCTGGCATTATTATAAACTCTCCTAATTTTACAAAGGGAAAATGCTGAGGGATTTCAAGCCAAAAATCATTGGCTATTTCCCCAATAGTGGACAGTTGCATTTTTTTATTGGTTATTTCTCCAAAAAAAGGCACTCTGTTTTTAGTATTAATTGTTACAAAATAACTTGCATTCCAACCATAATCCCAGTTCTGCAATCGGGTAGATGATATTTTGTATTTGTTTTTAAATTTATTTTCCATTTGTTAACTATGTTAAACCACGAGTATCATTTAGATGTCAAATATCAAGTTAAGAACTTATGACATCCCATTCAACTTTTCCAATAACTCAATATATTTTTTAATCCCATCCTCAATCTCCTCTAAATAAATAAACTCGTCAGGTGTATGCGAACGAGCCGAATCTCCAGGGCCAAGTTTGAGTGAAGGAATGCTTATTAATGACTGATCCGATAAGGTTGGAGAACCATAGGTGTGCATTCCCAAGCTAATTCCGGCCTGAATCAGAGGGTGTTCAATTTTAATTGATGATGGGTTTAAGCGTAATGATTTTGGGTTGATATTTGATTTTATATGCTGCTGAATAATTTCGAGCGTTTGGTCATTTGAATATACATCGGTGGTACGTACATCAACGGTAAAAGAGCACCGGTCGGGAATTACATTATGCTGACTGCCTGCATGTATAACAGTGGTGGTCATTTTTACCGGGCCAAGCATTTTGGATTGAACAGGAAACTCATACGATTGAATCCATTCAATATCTTTTAAAGCTTTATAAATGGCATTTTTACCTTCATTTCTAGCTGCATGCCCAGCCTTTCCATGTGCTGTACACTCCAATACCATCAGCCCTTTTTCGGCTATGGCCATATTCATTAAAGTTGGTTCACCAATGATTGCCACAGATGGAGGTGGTATCACCTTCATTATTTCTACAATTCCGTTTTCCCCAGAAATTTCTTCTTCGGCTGTGCAAGCCAAAATAATATTATAAGCTAGATTAGGCTCCTTATAAAAATGCAAAAATGTGGCTATTAAGCTCACCAGTGGCCCTCCTGCATCGTTACTACCTAACCCAAACAATTTACCATCTTCAATTATTGGTTCGAACGGAGGTTTGGTGTACCCATTATTTGGCTTAACCGTATCATGATGCGAATTAAGCATCAAGGTTTCTTTCTTCGGATCGAAATGTTTATTAACTGCCCACACATTATGTAAGCGCTGGTGTGCTTCTACTCCTTCATTTTTAAAAAAGTTAAAGAGAATAGCTGCTGTTTTATCTTCTTGTTTAGATAAAGAAGGTGTTGCTATAAGTTGCTGTAATAACTCAATTGCTTTATGTGTTAATTCTGTTTTCATTTTTTATCGTTTACGTTATTCTGAAGAAGGTGCCTCGATAGCTATCGGGAAAGAGTCTATTTACCATTAAGAAAGTCATTCTGTAGGAATCTTTGCCATTTCTAGTGTAAAATTGAGGAGATTTTTCACTTTACTTTGGTTCGCTCTTAATAACGGTTTAATTTTTTACGATGTTCATATCACAACCTTTGTATATGAAGATTTTTTATTTACAAGGTATTCAGCAGCAGTAAGCTTTACCTCTTTTACACCCTTATTAAGTGCATAAAACGCATTGCTTAATTTAGGAATCATTCCATCGATGATTACCTTTTCTCTCTGTAATTCATAAAACTTTACTTCGGTGATTTTTTCAATAACATCCCCGTTAGAGTCTAATACTCCGTTCTTTTCAAAAGCAAGAGTTAACTCAACTTCATATTGATTGCTCATTGCTACAGCAATTTCGGAAGCCATAGTATCGGCATTGGTATTAAGCAATTGCCCTTTTCCATCGTGGGTAATAGCCGAAAAAACAGGTGTCAAACCAGCTTCAATTAAGGAAGTAATAAAGGCAGAGTTTACTGTTTTTACATCGCCTACAAATCCATAGTCAATCGGATTTACAGGCCGTTTTTCACACTGAATTACGTTGCCGTCTGCACCCGAAAGCCCCAAGGCATTGCACCCAAACCCTTGCAAACCAGCCACAATCGATTTATTAATTAAACCGGCATATACCATTGTAACCACTTCGAGAGCATTGGCATCTGTGATTCTTCGCCCTTCCACCATATTGGGTTTAAGGCCAAGCTTCTTTTCCATTTTGGTTGCTTTAGAGCCACCTCCATGCACCAATATTTTTGAACCTACGAAGCTAGCAAACGCTTTTAAAACCGATGATAATTGTTGCTCATCGTCTATTACTTTACCACCTATTTTTAAAATTTGTAGTTTTTTCATCTTTCTAAAATTGATTTAAGAACCGCTTGGGCGGCATAAATTCTGTTTTCGGATTGCTTAATAACCAGTGAGTTACCATTATCAAGCACGCTATCTGACACCACCATATTTCTACGAACAGGTAAACAGTGCATAAATGCTGCGTTATTTGTTAAGCCCATTTTTTCTTCCGTTATAGTCCAACCTTTGTCCTCACTTAAAATTTTTCCGTAGTCATTATAAGCCGACCAATTTTTGGCATAGATAAAATCAGCTCCTTCAAACGCTTTGTTCTGATCGTACTCGATGGCTAGTCCATTGCCAAACTCTGATGCTAACTCATACTCTTTGGGATGAGTAACAACCAATTCAACAGGTGCTTGTCGCATCCATTGCACAAATGAGTTTGCTACTGCTTGGGGAAGTGCTTTAGGGTGTGGAGCCCAGGTTAACACCACTTTTGGTTTGTCCACCCTTTTCTGTTCTTCAATGGTCATCCAATCAGTAAGCGATTGTAGCGGATGCAGGGTGGCACTTTCCAGTGAAATAATGGGCACCATTGCATTGGCAACAAAGGTGTTGAGAATTTTTTCACTGTAATCCTCTGCGCTATCTACCAAACCAGAAAAAGTACGAATGCCGATAATATCGCAATACTGAGAAATGACCGCAGCAGCTTCTTTAATATGCTCGGCAGATTCTCCATTCATAATCACATTATCTTCAAATTCCAGTTGCCAACCTTCGGTACTCATATTCATTACCATAACTTCCATCCCTAAATTTTGAGCTGCTTTTTGTGTACTTAATCGGGTACGCAAGCTGGCGTTAAAAAAGAGTAAGCCCAGTGTTTTGTTTGTTCCTAATTTAGAATACCCAAAGGGATTTGCTTTTATCTCCAAGGCCTCCTTTACTAATTGCAAGGGGTTGGGCACATCTTTAATGGATAGAAATTGCTTCATTTTGATTTAATTTTTTTAATACAGTTATAAGTGCACTTAAAAAGTGTTTCGCTTGTTCTTTGCTTAACGAAAGTGGAGGGAGGATGCGAAGAATGTTTGGGTTTGAAGCAACACCAGTAAAAATAAGGTGATCCTCAAGCAACATTTTCCGAATCTTTTTAATTGGAAATTGGAACTCAACACCAATCATTAGTCCTCGCCCTCGAACTTCAACACTTTCTAATTTGTTAAGTTCCTCAATCAAGAAATCACCTGCTTGAGTAGCATTTTCCATTAGGTTTTCTGACTCCAGCACATTTAGCACAGCCAAGCCTGCAGCACAGCCTAAGTGAGTACCACCAAAGGTAGTACCGAGCATCCCGAAATAGGGTTCAATTTTAGGGCTAATCAAAACTCCTCCAATGGGGAACCCATTTCCCATTCCTTTTGCCACAGTTATCAAATCAGGAGTAACATCTGCGTACTGATGGGCAAAAAATTTGCCTGTTCTCCCATACCCAGATTGTATTTCATCAGCAATAAATAACGCCTCATGCTTTTTGCACAACTCTTGAATAGATTGGAGAAAAGTAGTAGAGGGTTCATAGATTCCTGCAATGCCTTGTATGCCTTCTATTATTACTGCAGCTATATCGTTTTTAGCAAAGGCAATTTCTAGCTCTTCCACGTCATCCATTTCTATAAAAATAGTCTCATGAACAGTATTTACAGGGGCACTTAATTTAGGGTTATCGGTTACGCCCAATGCTAAAGATGTGCGGCCATGAAACCCCTTTGTTATAGAAATAACTTTCTTTTTCCCTGTTTTAAAAGAGGCTAATTTAATAGCATTTTCTACAGCCTCTGCTCCAGAGTTAACCATAAATAACTGATAGTCTTCGTAACCAGAAAGCTCACCTAATTTTTTTGCCATAGCAACTTGTACCGGATTTTGTACCGAGTTGGAATAAAACCCCATAGTGGAAGCTTGCTGCGAGATTGCCTGGCAATATTCTGGTTGGCCGTGGCCAATGGAAATTACTGCATGCCCTCCGTATAAATCGAGGTAACGGTTGCCTTTATCGTCCCATACATAGCAACCCAATGCTTTTACTGGGGTAATGGATTGTAGTGGATATACATTAAATGGTTTCATTTTTGTTTATTTATTACTGCACGTCAATGGTAGGAACAGCCTGCCCCGTTTTTTCGGGGAAGCAATCTGTAATTATTTATCAGATTGCTTCAGTCGTACCTCCTTCGCAATGACGTATAAGTTCATATTTCATTAATTTTTTTAAATGAAGTAACCAAACCTTGGATGAGCGCTGAGCTTAAGCCTTGATGCTCCATTTCGTTCAATCCAGAAATGGTGCACCCTTTAGGAGTAGTTACTTTATCAATTTCAGACTCAGGGTGGTTACTGCCATTTTGCAAAAGCGAAGCAGCTCCCAAACAAGTTTGAACGGCTATTTTTTGAGCTTCGGGAGCATCAAAGCCTAATTGAATTCCCCCTTGTGTAGTCGCTCTTACTAATCGTAGCCAAAAGGCAATTCCACTGGCACCCATAACAGTAGCGGCTTGCATTAATTCGTCTTCAATTACAATTGTTTTGCCAAGTACTGCAAAAATAAATTCTACTAATTTCGTGTTTTCTTCAGTAGCATTGGTGCTAATGCAAGTCATTGATTGTTGTACTGCTAAAGCAGTGTTGGGCATTGCTCTCACCACTTGGTTTGTATCTCCCACTAGCTCTTGAAGTACATTTATCTTTACTCCAGTTAAGGTAGAAATGATGAGTTTGTTGGTAAGAACTTCTTTTATTTCCTCAATTAACGAACTCAATTGTTGAGGCTGAACCGCCAATAATATAATATCAGCATCTTTAGCTGCTTCCTTATTATTGTTTGAAACCTTTATGCCTTTGTCAGTAAACTGCTCCAAGCCATCTAGCTTTCGTTTAGTAATTATAAGTTTGTTTTCATACAGTAAGCCAGATTTTAAAAGACCATTTGTAATGGCCAAACCCAAATTGCCAGCTCCTATTATGGTGATGTTTTTATTTCTTAGTTCCATTGTTCTTCTTAAAAATTTGATGCTTTCAGTTTCAATCCAGTCATTTCATCCATCCCAAACATCAAATTCATGTTTTGAATGGCTTGGCCTGACGCCCCTTTAATGAGGTTATCGATAATGCTTGTGATTAGTAATTTATGGCCAATTTTTTCAAGGTAGAGAATCACATTATTCGTGTTTATCACCTGCTTTAAATGAATAGGCTGCTCCGAAATATATACGAAAGGATGTTCCTTAAAATAGTTTTTATAAGCATCCTTTATTTCCTCTATACTTCGTTCCGTTTTAGTATAAAGTGTGGCAAAAATACCTCGTGTAAAACTCCCTCGAACCGGGATAAAATTAAGTTCACTCTTAAAAGCAGGCTGTAGCTGAACCAGCGTTTCACCTATTTCGGCCAAATGCTGGTGTTCAAAGGCTTTATACACGCTTACATTAGAATTTCGCCAGCTAAAATGAGTGGTTTCAGAAGGTTGTTGCCCTGCACCGGTTGAACCTGTAATAGCATTGATATGTACTTCATTGGTAAGCCATTTATTGGCAACCATTGGTAGCAAAGCCTCTTGAATGGCTGTAGCAAAGCAACCAGGATTAGCAATACTACTGGATTTAACAATGTCTTCTTTGTTGGTTTCTGGTAATCCGTAAATAAAACTACGTCCATTAATTTTATCCGATTTCTTTAAACGAAAATCGTGGCTTAAATCAATAATTTTAACCGAAAAGGGTACCGTATTTTCTTCTAAAAATGCCCGAGACTTGCCATGCCCCATACATAAAAACAGTACATCAATGTCAAAATTAATGGTTTTAGCAAACTGTAAATCAACACCGATTATGTCTTGATGAACGGCACTCACAGATTTGCCTGCAAACGATGAACTTGCAATAGATTTTATCTCCACCTTTGGATGGTTGATTAATAACCGCACTAATTCTCCGGCTGTATATCCGGCTCCTCCTGCAATTCCTACACGTATCATTTCTTGCTTGTTATATGATTAAAAATTTGATGTTGGGTTGCCATTACTTTGGTAAACCCTTTTACATCATCGCCACTCCATGCCTTATTCATTTCGCCATAAGCACCAAAATCATTGGTCATTAAATCATTGGAACTGTCGATGCCATCAATGGTAAACCGGTAAGAGGCTAAACTCAATTTTACCGAACCTGTTACTTGCTGTTGCGAGTCTGTTAGGAAGGCTTCTATATTTCGCATTACCGGGTCGAGGTATTGGGCTTCGTGCAGCAACATTCCATACCAACTGCTTAATTGTTCTTTATAATTAAGTTGCCATTTGCTTAGCGTATGTTTTTCCAGGCTATGATGTGCTTTTATTATCATCAAAGCCCCGGGTGCTTCAAAACCCACTCGCCCTTTGATGCCAATAATGGTATCGCCAATATGAATATCGCGACCAATGGCATAGCTGCCACCAAGCGCATTTAAGGCCTCGATTGTTTTAACAGCATCAAGCTTGTTGCCATTAATTCCAACAGGCTCTCCTTTTTCAAACTCAATGGATATTTGCTCACTTCCGTTTTTCTCTAATTGTGATGGCCAGGCTTCTTCTGGCAAAGGTGTGTTAGAAGTTAAGGTTTCTACACCTCCTACGCTGGTTCCCCATAATCCTTTATTAATGGAGTACTTCGATTGTTCCCAAGAAGCTTCTACACCACAAGAAATTAAATAATCAATTTCTTGCTCTCGAGATAATTGCAGATCACGGATAGGCGTTATAATTTCACAATTAGGAGCGAGTGTTTGAAAAACCAAATCGAACCGTACTTGGTCATTACCTGCGCCCGTACTTCCGTGGGCAATATACCTGGCTCCAAGTTCTTTAGCATATTCGGCAATAGCCACCGCTTGCACAGTACGTTCTGCACTTACCGAAAGCGGATAGGTATTGTTTTTAAGAACATTACCAAAAATTAAATACTTGATAACCTGCTGGTAATACACCTCAATCTTATTCAAAACAACGAAGGAGGCAACTCCTAAACTTGTTGCTTTTTCTTCTACCTCTTTTAATTCTGAGCTAGAGAACCCACCCGTATTAACCAATACAGCATGAACTTCTAACTCAAGTTTGTTAGAAAGGTATTTTACGCAATACGAAGTATCTAACCCTCCACTAAATGCTAACACTACTTTATTAGACATATTATTTAAGTTTTTTTAAGCGTTTTGCTCGCTCTATAAAAAATGATTTAAATTGTTCCCACCTCTTCTTTTTTGGTTCTGGAGCTATCTTAATTTCTCCATTTGGTTTGTATAGCATGCCAGTACATAAGCACATTTTATGATTGTTGCGCATTAAAATATCGAAATTTTTACACCCCTGGCATCCTTTCCAAAAAGCCTCATCATTGGTTAGTTCAGAAAAAGTAACAGGCTTATAACCCAAGGCAGAATTTATCTTCATCACAGGTAAGCTGGTGGTTATTCCAAACAGCTTAGACTCTGGGTATAGGCTTTTAGAAAGTTCAAAAGCTTTCTTTTTAATTTTAGCGGCAAGTCCTTGATTTTGGAATTGGTCTGCAACAATTAGCCCAGAGTTTGCTACATACTTATGGTGGCTCCAAGTTTCTATATAGCAAAACCCAGCAACATCGCCTTTGTATAATGCTAAAACAGCGTGTTCTTCTTGTATTTTTTGCTCAATATAAGCTGTCGTTCTATTAGCAATACCAGTCCCTCTTTTGAGGGAAGCCTTACTAATCATAGCACTAATGGCAGGTGCAAATCTGGTATGCTGAACCGTAGCCGCAATAATCTCAAAATCCATAAACAGGATATTAATTAATGAATAACCGTTGAAAACGAGTTAAAAAGAATAGGAAAATTGATGTTGTAGGCAGAGCACATAGCTCCGCAATAAAATATAATGACCCTTAGGGCCTGGCGCTGGCTGGCCTAAATGCATACGCTGCTGCTACAGGAGTAGCTGCTAAAATAAGTGTGTTATTTGCTATATTTAGATGCATTAAGATTCAAAAGTAATGAACGTAAGTATTAATTGGAAGTAAAAAATCATAAATGTAGAATCGTAGAATAAATTGAAGGCCACAAATAGGTGTATTTATTTATGGTTTACCGCTTTCAAACCATTAATAATGAGCTGTTTAATATAGTTTCTATTAAGGGAACTTCTATTAATTGCTTGCGTCCCTCTGGCTTTAGTATCTGATTTAGCATCAAGGCGTGGTTTCGCAGGTAGGCTGGTTGCCTGTCAAGAAAGCACAACATAATCAATTAATAGAGGTGCCCTAAAGAAGAATAAGTTCGAGTTTAGTGGCTTTAAATTTTATGTGTAAATTTGTTTAGTTTAATTTTAAAACTTTAGTTATGAAAACAGTACAATTGTTTATGGTTGGCCTAATTATTATTGGGCTGCAAGCATGTGGCGGAAAGTCTATGAAAGAGAGAGCAGAAGAAAAGGTTGCAGAAGGTATTTTGGGTAGCCTTACTGGAACGGATATAGACATAGATTCTGATAGTAAAGATGGTAAAATTACCATAAAAGGTGAAAATGGAGAAGAGTTTATCATTGGAGGTAGCGAAACAGAGCTTCCTGATGATTTCCCTTCGGATGTATATGTTATTGATGGAGATATTGAATCTGTTGGTATGATTAAAACCAACGAAGGATCGATCGTAACTTTTCAGATGAATTTAACAGATAATTTAACCGAACTAGTTAAAGAAGTAAAAGAAGGGATGGAAACCAAAGGATGGGAAAGCAAGATGACCATGGAGTCTGGTAATGAATCGACTATGGTGTACGCAAAAGATGAAATAAACACGATGATAGTCTTTTCAAAACAAGAGGAAAAAGTGCTAGTTGGTTATAACGTTACATATAAATAATCAAGGTTTGGTTGAACGTAAGTGATTTAATTACGCTACGTTCTTTTTGCTATAGGCACTCAAGAGTACCTTAAATCCGCAAGGAAAATCTATTACAAGCCATAATATGATGTCATTCAGTTACTACTCAGCTATTCAAACTAAATGGTTATTCGCCACAGCGTAGCGA
>VAPL010247062.1_pt1 | contig 11359 bp, 10 predicted proteins | sample 3395061 | NCBI WGS metagenome assembly VAPL01 (sample SAMN08290444, study PRJNA428436) | hydrothermal vent metagenome | isolation source: Deep-sea hydrothermal vent chimney 2 | place: Pacific Ocean: Juan De Fuca Ridge | depth 2182 m m
ATGAGCGAAAGAAAAAGGAGAGCCTCCGCCGAAAGGACTCGCGCCGCGTTGATTGATTCGGCGCTTCGGCTGTTCGGCGAACGGGGTTTCGGGGCGACGTCGACACGCGATATAGCGGCCGGCGCCGACGCCAATATCGCTTCGATCGCCTATCATTTTGGCGGCAAGGAAGGCCTTCGCCTGGCCTGCGCGGAGGCGATTATCACTAATATCAAAGAGGTTATCGCCCCGGACGTACTATCTTCGGACCCCGGCGACGATGACGAAAGCGCCGTGGTTGCGATCGAGGCTGCGCTTGTCGCCATGATCCGTTTTTTCGCGGTGCGGCCCGAGGCGCGCGATATCGCGGCTTTCGTGATGCGGGAAATGACCCATCCGAGCGCCGCAATCGATCTTATGTACCGCGAAATGATGTATCCCTTTCACCGTGCCCTGTGCCGCTTGTGGGGGCAGGCGACGCACCGCGACCCAGATGACCCGGCGACCCGCCTGGCGGTGTTCGCCATCCTGGGTCAGGTGCTGTATTTTCGCCTGGCGCGGCCGATTGTCTGCAAACGGATGGGCTGGAAAGCGATCGGGCCGAAACAGGCGGAACAAATTATCGCCACGATAACCGGCAATTTGAGAACACTAGTCGCCGCCGCAAAGGATGAACGAAATGATTGAATTTGTTTGTGCGCTTCCGCTGCTTGCCTCCCTGTTCAGCGCCTGCGATCCGCCGCCGCCGCTGGCGGTCGGATACGTCGAAGGCGAATATGTGCTGATCGCCCCGATCGAGACCGCCAGGGTGCGGTCCGTCGATGTCAGGCGCGGCGATTATGTCGAGGCCGACCAGACGCTGGCGACGATGCAACGGCGGGATGCCGAAATTGCGGTGACGGAGGCCCGCGCGGCGTTGGCCCAGGCGGTCAGCCGGTTGGCCAATTTGCGCCGGGGCAAGCGTTCCAAGGAAATCGCCATGGTCGCGGCGGAATTGGTTGCGGCGAAGGCGCAGGCCGCCGAGGCCAAGCGCGTACTGGCCCGCAAGAGGGACCTGCTGGAGCGTCAAATAGCGCCGCAAGCCAGTTTCGATACCGCCGCCACCGCCGTTGAGCGGGCCGACGCCGCCGTCGAGGAACTGAAAGCCGGCCTGGCGGTGGCCAGGCTTCCCGGTCGTCCCGACGAGATCAAGGCCGCCGAGGCGGCGGTCAAACAAATGCAGGCGGCATTGGAAGGTGCCGAATGGCGATTGGAAAACCGGACACTGTCGGCGCCGGATCCGGGCCGGATTTACGATATCATCCGTAACCCCGGAGAAGTCGCCGGCCCGCAGGCGCCGGTCCTTTCCATGTTGCCCGATGGGGCTGTGAAGCTAAGACTTTTCCTGCCGGAGCCGGCATTGCGCGGGATCTCGCCGGGGACCCGGCTGGATGTCCGCTGCGACGGCTGTGGCGATGGCCTGACGGCGACCGTCACCTATGTCGCGCCGAACCCCGAATTCACCCCCCCGGTTATATATTCGCTGACGAACCGGCAGAAGCTTGTCTATCTGGTCGAGGCCAGGCCGGACAGTCCGGCGCGGCCCCTGAATCCCGGTCAGATCGTCGATGTGGCGCTGCATGGAGATCAATGATGAACGTGATCGAGGTCCATAACCTGGTCAAAAAATATGGCGACAAAGCCGTGGTCAACGACGTTTCGATGAGCGTGGCGCGGGGCGAAATTTCGGGATTTCTGGGGCCGAATGGATCGGGCAAGACGACGACAATCAGGCTTATGTGCGGATTGCTCAGGCCCGATCAGGGGGAAGGGCGGGTGCTTGGATACGACATTCGCAGCGAAGGCCGGAAGATCAAGCGCGAGGTCGGCTATATGACACAGCGGTTTTCCTTCTATGAAGACCTGTCGATAGCGGAAAATCTGACCTTCGTGGCGCGCCTGTACGGGTTGTCGCCGGTCAGGGAGCATGTCCGCAGGACACTGGATGATCTGGGCCTGACCAGTCGCCGCAATCAGCTTGCGGGGACACTTTCGGGGGGCTGGAAACAGCGCTTGGCGCTGGCCGCGTGCATCATGCACAAACCCAAACTGTTGCTTCTGGACGAACCCACGGCGGGGGTCGATCCGAAGGCGCGGCGCGAATTCTGGGACGAAATCAATCTCCTGGCCAGCGATGGCCTGACGGTTCTGGTCTCGACCCACTACATGGACGAGGCGGAACGCTGCCATCGCATCCACTACATATCTTTCGGCAAATTGCTGGCCGGCGGGGCGGTCGCCGATGTCATCAAACAGGCGGGGCTGACTACATACATTATGGAAGGCGAAAATATTACCGAGGCGGCCGGCGCGCTTACCGGCATGGCCGGTGTCGATCAGGTCGCGCCGTTCGGCATGTCGCTGCACGTGGTCGGTCGGGATCGCGCGGCGCTTCAGGCCGCCGTCGAACGGGTGGCGCGGACAACCGGCGTCATCCCGCACCGGGGCCAAACCAGCCTTGAAGATGTATTTATCCAGTTCATGGGCGATTCGACGGATAACATGGCATGAGCGGTTTTTTTTCCTTCCGCAGGCTCTTCGCGATCATCGCCAAGGAGGCGATTCAGATGCGCCGCGACCGGATCACCTTCGCGATGATGCTGGGCGTGCCGCTGCTGCAACTGGTGCTTTTCGGTTTCGCCATCAACAACGACCCCAAAGGGCTGCCCGCCGTGGTGGTCGCGACCAGTCAGGATCATTATACCCGGGCGATGATTTCGGCCTTGGAAATGACCGGCTATTACCGCTTCGATTATCCGGTGGCCAGCGCCGCAGAGGCCGAAAAGCTGATTGAAAACGGCACGGTAGCGTTCATTGTGACGATTCCGTCGGATTTCGCGCGCCGCGTCGACCGGGGCGACCATCCGCAAATTCTGATCGAAGTCGATGCCACGGACCCGGCCGTGGCTTCCGGCGCAATCTCGACGCTCGGCACCGTCGCGTCGAAGGCATTGCTGCGTGAACAGTCGGCGGAAGCCCGGGACCAGCGCCAGAAAGGCAAGGCGCTCGAAGTCGTCGTCCATCGCCGGTATAATCCGGAAGGCATTACCCAGTACAACATAGTTCCCGGTTTGCTTGGCGTTATTCTGCAATTGACCATGGTGATGATGACGTCGATGGCGCTGACCCGGGAATCAGAGCGCGGCACCATGGAAAACTTGCTGGCGATGCCGGTCAGTCCATTCGAAATAATGCTCGGCAAGGTGTCGCCATATCTGGTGGTGGCGGCGGTTCAGGTGGCCGTGGTGTTGATCTCGGCCAGACTATTGTTCTTCGTGCCCTTCGTCGGCTCGTTGATGCTTTTGCTTGCCGGCATCTTCATTTTTGTCCTGGCGCTGCTGCTGCTCGGCTATACGATCTCGACAATAGCGCGTACGCAGATGCAGGCCATGCAGTTGACATTTTTCTTTTTCCTGCCGTCGCTGCTGCTGTCCGGTTTCATGTTCCCCTATCGCGGTATGCCGGGCTGGGCGCAGGTGCTTGGCGAGATATTTCCGTTAACCCATTTTATCCGGCTTATCCGCGCCGTCATGCTGAAAGGCGTCGGGTATTCCGCCATCGACAGCGAAATGAAAGTGCTTGTCCTGTTTGTGTTGATTTTCGGAGGCATGGCCCTGCTGCGATTCAGGCGTACATTGGACTGAAACCGGTCAAGATTGTTGACAACTGAGTGATGCCCGGTCTTTTATGCGCTATTAGCCGTTCGCGGTTAACGCGGGGGCCGCCAGGGTCGCGGTTCCCGGGATGATCGAAAAGTTACCAGAGGCTTGAATGAAAACGTCACATGCGCAGCGCGGGTTATCCCGTCCGGACGCGGCGATTGCCGGCCCGGCCCATGCGTGTGCCCAGACCCTGCCCCTGCTGATTATCCTCGACGGGAACCTTCTGCTTAGGTGCCCCTGACTTCTGCGGCCTTGCCATGGCCGGTGATGTCCAGGGGACGCGAATTCCAGAAATTCAGGACGCAACACCTGTAGACGCAAGGACACTAATCCCATGAGCGACAGTACTGATTCCAACCGAATAATCATTTTCGACACCACCCTGCGCGATGGCGAACAGTCGCCGGGCGCTTCCATGAACCTGGACGAAAAACTGCGGATCGCGCTGGTTCTCGAAAGCATGGGCGTCGATGTCATCGAAGCCGGCTTCCCGATCGCCTCGGACGGCGATTTCGAGGCGGTCAGTGAAATCGCCAAAGTCGTCAAGGACTCGACGGTATGCGGTCTCGCGCGCGCGACCAAGGGCGATATCGAACGCTGTGCCGAAGCCATCAGCGCCGCCCCCCGAGGTCGCATTCATACCTTCATTTCAACCTCGCCGTTGCATATGGAATATAAGTTGCAGATGGAGCCCGAGGCCGTGCATCAGGCGGTGCGTGACAGTGTTACCCTGGCCCGCAACCATACCGACGATGTCGAATGGTCGGCGGAGGACGGTTCGCGTACGGATCATGATTTTCTGTGCCGTTGCGTCGAAACCGCCATCGACTCGGGCGCCCGCACCATCAATATACCCGATACCGTCGGTTATGCCGTGCCCGATGAATTCGCCGCCCTGATTACCATGCTGTTCAACCGGGTGCCGAATATCGACAAGGCGGTCATTTCCGTGCATTGCCACAACGATCTGGGGCTTGGGGTGGCGAATACGCTGGCCGCCATTCAGGCCGGCGCCCGCCAGGTCGAATGCACCATCAACGGCCTTGGCGAGCGGGCCGGGAACGCGGCCATGGAAGAAATCGTGATGACCCTGAAAACCCGGTCCGACCATGTTCCGTTCACCACCGGCATCGACACCACCCATATCAACAAGGCCTCGAAACTGGTCTCGGCGGTAACCGGCTTCGTGATCCAGCCCAACAAGGCGATCGTCGGCGCCAACGCCTTCGCCCATGAATCGGGGATCCATCAGGACGGCATGTTAAAGCATTCCGGGACCTATGAAATCATGAGCCCGGAAACGATCGGCCTTGGCGAATCGAAACTGGTGCTGGGCAAACATTCCGGCAAACATGCCTTCGGCGAGAAACTCAAGGACCTGGGATATGATCTGGGCGACAACGCCATCAAGGATGCCTTCAAGCGCTTCAAGGATCTGGCCGACCTCAAGAAAGACGTGTTCGACGAGGATATCGTCGCCCTGGTCGACGATCAGGTGGTCCGGGTCAACGATGTGGTGCAGCTGAAATCCCTGGAAATAATGTGCGGCACCGTGCACCGTCCGCCGAAGGCCTCGATGGAACTGGATATCGGCGGCGAGATCAAAACCTGCCAGGCCACCGGCGACGGCCCGGTCGATGCCGCCTTTAACGCCATCAAGCAATTGTTCCCCCACGACGCGGTGTTGCAGCTCTATCAGGTCCATGCCGTGACCCATGGAACCGACGCGCAAGCCGAAGTCACCGTCAGGCTGGAAGAAGGCGGCAAGACGGTCAATGGCCAAAGCGCCGACACCGATACCATGGTGGCGTCGGTTAAATCCTATATAAACGCCCTGAACAAGCTTTTGGTAAAACGTGAAAAATCGGCCCCTTCTGCGCTTTCTGCCTAGCCTAAGAGGGAATGACTTTTTATAAAGGGATGCTAGGGGAGAATCTCCGGCATCCCTTTTCCTTGCGCGAGCGCTGAAAACGGATTTATCAACGATATACTTTACGGAATGTGAGGATCGATGTTTTCCAGACTCTTCGGCTTTCTGTCGGCCGACATGGCCATCGACCTGGGGACGGCGAATACCCTTGTTTATGTCAAGGGCAGGGGGATCGTGCTGAACGAACCGTCGGTCGTCGCCATCGCCGAATTCAAGGGCAAGAAACAGGTTCTTGCCGTTGGCGAGGAAGCCAAGCAGATGCTGGGCCGCACGCCGGGCAACATCAGCGCCATCCGGCCGCTTCGTGATGGCGTCATCGCCGACTTCGAAGTCGCCGAGGAGATGATCAAGTATTTCATTCGCAAGGTGCATAACCGGCGCAGCTTCGCATCCCCGCTGGTGATTATTTGCGTGCCTTCGGGTTCCACCGCCGTCGAGCGCCGGGCGATTCAGGAATCGGCCGAAAGCGCCGGGGCCAGGCGGGTCTTTCTGATCGAGGAACCGATGGCGGCGGCGATTGGCGCCGGGCTGCCGGTGACCGAGCCGACCGGTTCCATGGTTGTCGATATCGGCGGCGGCACTACCGAAGTGGCGGTGCTTAGTCTTGGCGGTATCGTCTATGCCCGTTCGGTGCGGGTCGGCGGCGATAAAATGGACGAGGCGATCATCGGCTATATCCGTCGCAACCATAACCTGCTGGTCGGCGAAGGCAGCGCGGCGCGCATCAAGGAAGAAATCGGCTCTGCCTGCCCGCCCGACGAAGGCGAAGGCCGGACCATGGAAATAAAGGGCCGCGACCTGATGAACGGGGTGCCCAAGGAATTGATCATTTCCGAACGTCAGATAGCCGAGAGTCTGGCCGAACCGGTCGGCGCCATAATCGAGGCGGTCAAGGTGGCGCTGGAACATACCGAGCCCGAACTGGCCGCCGATATCGTCGACAAGGGTATCGTGCTGACCGGCGGCGGCGGTTTGCTTAGCAACCTGGATTTCGTACTGCGCCACGCCACCGGCCTGCCGGTTTCGCTGGCGGATGATCCGCTGTCCTGCGTGGTGCTGGGAACCGGGCGGGCGCTTGAAGAAATGAAGCGCCTGAAAAATGTTTTGACCAGCATGTATTAAACAGGCGGTGCGACTGGACTAACGGGATGTCTGGTCATATATATCCTTCAGACAAGTATTTCTTAAGACTTGGATGATACGGCTTGATTGGGCGTTATTGAACCAATGGGCTGTGTCATTGCGCCCTTGCTGCTTGAGAGCTGTGAAAACATAGGGGTCGACATTTGAAGGCAGGCCAGAGATTTTCCAGTCGCGTATCGGCGCCGATCAAGAGCCTGGCCCATCGCTTCACTTATGCCGGGCTGGTGGTGACGGCGTTCGCCCTGATGTTGCTGGGCAAAGCCGATGTCCTGCTTGTCGAGCGATTCCGCGCCCAGATCACCGATGCTTTCGCGCCTATTCTGGAAGTCGCATCCAAACCCGTAGAAACCGCCAACGAAATTATCCAGCGGGCTCGCGAACTGGCCGATATCCGCAGTGAAAACGCCGTCTTGCGCCAGGATAACGAGCGCCTGTTGCAGTGGCAAAGTGTCGCCCGGGTTCTTGAGGCGGAGAACAAGGCGCTGCGCGAACAACTGAATTTTGTTCCGGGGCCGCGGGCCAGCTACCTGACCGCCCGCGTCATCGCCGATAGCGGTGGCGCCTTCGCCCATAGCCTGCTGCTGAATATCGGCTCGCAAGCGGGCGTAAGCAATGGCCAGGCCGTCGTGACCGGCGACGGGCTGGTCGGCCGGGTCGCCGGATTTGGCGCCCGCGCCACCCGTGTCCTGCTGATTACCGATCTCAACTCGCGCATTCCGGTGCTGGTGGAATCCACCCGGACACGGGCTATTCTGGCCGGCAACAATACCGACCGGCCGCGCCTTATTCACCTGCCGCCCGGTGTTACGGTATCGCCCGGCGATCGCATCGTGACGTCGGGACACGGCGGCGTGTTCCCCGCCGGGTTACCCGTCGGCGTTATCGAATCGGTAAGTGAAGCGGGTATTTCCATGCAGCCTTTCGTGCGTCGCGACCGCATCGAATATGTGCGCCTGATCGACTTCGGCCTGAAGGGGATTATTCCGCTTCCGGGAAAGATAAAGTCCGCGGCGCCGGAAAAATGAAAACAGTACTGTGGCAACGACTCGACACGCTGGCCAGGAAGATGACCCCTTTCGGGCTGACCGTGGCGCTGGTAATGCTGAACGTGTTGCCCCTGCACGTTCCGGGGATGGCCAGGGTGATGCCGTTGCTGCCGTTGATGGCGGTCTATCACTGGGCCGTTAATCGACCGCAATTGATGCCGGCCTACGTGGTATTTCTGGTCGGCCTTCTGCAAGACATCCTGACCGGTGCGCCGCTTGGCATGAGCGCCATGGTGTTTCTGGGCGTTTATGGCATCGTTGTTGGCCAGCGCCGGTTTCTGGTCGGCAAGTCGTTTGCCGTGGTCTGGCTTGGGTTTGCGCTGGTCGCCGCCGCCGCCGGTGCCGCCGACTGGTTTCTTGTTTCGCTATTTTATGTAACGATTGTTGATGGCAATGCGCTTTTCTTCCAGTATCTGCTGTCGTTGGGTATGTTCCCGATGCTGACCTGGATATTCATGCGCTGGCAAAGGGCCTTTCTGGCCCAAATCTGACGTAAAGACTCTAAATGCATAGAGACAGCGAACGCCATAAATTATTCAGCCGCCGGGCGGCAATGCTGGGCGGCGGCAAGGCTTTGCTGCTGTCGGCGCTGGCCGGTCGTATGTACTATTTGCAAGTAATCGAAGCCGACCGCTACCGGACGCTGGCCGATGAAAACCGGATCAATTTCCGCCTGTTGCCGCCGCCCAGGGGCCGGATATTCGACCGGTTTGGAATTCCGGTCGCCGACAACCGCGATAATTACCGCATCCTGCTGGTCCCGGAGCAGGCCGGCGATATCGAAGAAACCCTGGCCCGGCTGGGCCGCATACTGCCGATCAGCGATAGCGAGACGAAAAAGATGCTGCGCGATATCCATCGCAAACGAAGCTTCGTGCCGGTTACCTTGCGCGAAAACCTGAACTGGAAAGATGTCGCGCGGATCGAAGTCAACACCCCCGATTTGCCGGGCCTGAGCATCGATGTAGGGCAAAGCCGGTACTATCCGGACGGCTATGATCTGGCCCATACCGTGGGCTATGTCGCCGCCGTATCCGAGGCGGAATCCGGTAGTGATCCATTATTGCAATTACCCGGTTTTCGTATCGGAAAGTCCGGTATTGAAAAAATTTATGATCTCGCCCTGCGCGGGTTCAGTGGCAGCCAGCAGGTCGAAGTCAATGCCTTCGGCCGGGTCATCCGTGAACTTACCAGGACCGAAGGCCGCCCGGGGGAACGTCTGCAAATGACGATCGATTCCGCGTTGCAGAGCAAGATCATGCGGCGCCTTGGCGAAGAAAGCGCCGCGGCGGTGGTCATGGATGTACATAATGGCGATGTATTGGCCATGGCCTCGGCCCCCAGTTTTGATCCCAATGCTTTCAACCGGGGCCTGAGCGGCGATGAATGGAAAACCCTGGTCGATAATGAAAAATCACCGTTGAGCAACAAGGCTATCGTCGGCCAGTATGCGCCGGGATCGACATTCAAGATGGTTGTCGCCCTGGCCGGACTCGAAAAAGGGGCGATAACCGCAGATACCCATTTTTTCTGTAGCGGTAAGATCAAGCTGGGCAACGCCGTCTTCCATTGCTGGAAACGGGGTGGTCACGGCAGTCTCGACGTCGCCGGCGCCATCGCCCAGTCGTGCGACGTATTTTTTTACGAAACCGCGAAACGGACCGGTATCGAACGGATCGGTGAAATGGCCAGACGATTCGGCCTGGGCGCTAAACTTGGCGTAGACCTGCCGGGTGAAAAACCCGGGCTGATACCCAGTGACGCCTGGAAACGGGCCGTTATCGGCGAGCCATGGCAGCAGGGCGAGACGTTGATTTCAGGCATCGGCCAGGGCTTTATCCTGACCACACCATTGCAATTGGCGGTAATGGTATCCCGGTTGGCCAATGGGGGTAACGCCGTTATCCCGCATCTGATCCGGCCGGGCGCGACCGCACAACCCGACCGGCGGTCGCCACCGGCCCCGGTAAAAAGCCTTGGCCTGATCCCCGAACATCTGGCGATCGTTCGCAATGCCATGGAAAACGTCGTCAACAAGCCTTTCGGTACCGCCTACCGGGCCCGTATAAAGGACCCGGAATTCAGGATGGCCGGTAAAACCGGAACCGTTCAGGTTCGCCGCATCAGCAAGCAGGAGCGTCTTACCGGCATCCTGAAAAACAAGCAACGACCGTGGAAGCAACGTGACCACGCGCTGTTCGTGGCGTTCGCCCCGATTCAGGCGCCGCGCTACGCCGCCGCGGTGGTCGTCGAACACGGTGGCGGCGGGTCCAGCGTGGCGGCCCCGATCGTGCGGGATATCCTGCAAGAGGCGCAGAAAAGGAATTCCGCCGGGCCGGGGGAAAGAATTCCGGCGGTTTCGATATCGACCGGCGTTGAACGCAAGCGTCGAGGCGCCTGATGGCGCGGAATCTGCTAAGCGCTCCCGGACTAAGTCTGCGCCAGCGGTTGTGGCGCGTCCACTGGCTGTTTGTGTTATTGCTTACCTGTACGGCATCGGTCGGTTTCGCCATGCTTTATTCGGCGGCCAACGGCTCGCTTGAGCCCTGGGCCATTCGCCAGATGGTCCGTTTCGGGGTCGGCCTGGCGGTCATGCTGGCCGTGGCGATGACCAATCTTCGCCTGTGGCTAAGGTATGCCTATGTTTTTTATGCCGTTACCCTGGGGTTGCTGGCGGCGGTTGAATTCGGCGGCACTGTTGGCATGGGTGCGCAACGGTGGATCGATTTAGGCGTTATCAACCTGCAGCCATCGGAACTGATGAAAATTGCCCTGGTGGTCGCCCTGGCGCGGTATTTCCATGGCGGCAAGCTTGATGAAGTAGCCCGACCGTTTTTTCTGGTGCCGCCGCTGCTGATGGTATTGGCGCCCTCGGCCCTGGTCTTGCGCCAGCCGGATCTGGGCACGGCGCTGATGCTGGTTATTGGCAGTGGGGCAATTTTCTTTCTGGCCGGGGTCAGAATCTGGAAATTCGCGGTGGTTCTGGTCCTTGCCCTGATATCCGCCCCGGTTGGCTGGCAGTTCTTAAGGGAATACCAGAAACAACGGGTGCTGACGTTTCTTAATCCGGAAAGCGATCCCCTTGGCAGCGGCTATCATATTATCCAGTCGAAAATCGCACTGGGCTCGGGCGGCCTGTTCGGCAAGGGATTCATGCAGGGTACGCAGAGTCATTTAAGTTTTCTGCCGGAAAAACAGACCGACTTCATCTTCACCATGCTGGCCGAGGAACTGGGCCTGGTCGGCGGCCTGGCCTTGCTCGGCCTGTATATTCTTATCCTGATTTATGGCTTTTCCATATCGCTTGGTTGCCGCAACCAGTTTGGGCGGCTGGTCGGCATGGGGGTGACGACGACGTTTTTCCTGTATGTGTTTATCAACATCGCCATGGTCATGGGGGTGATCCCGGTGGTTGGCGTGCCGCTGCCGCTGATTTCCTACGGCGGCACCGCGATGATGACCCTGCTGTTCGGTTTTGGACTGCTGCTTATGGTCCATGTTCAGCGCGATGAAACCATTGGCAGGCGCGGCTTTGGCGATGACCCGTGAGCCATTTCGAG
>VAPL010484432.1_pt1 | contig 11354 bp, 9 predicted proteins | sample 3395061 | NCBI WGS metagenome assembly VAPL01 (sample SAMN08290444, study PRJNA428436) | hydrothermal vent metagenome | isolation source: Deep-sea hydrothermal vent chimney 2 | place: Pacific Ocean: Juan De Fuca Ridge | depth 2182 m m
CCACTGGCCAGCAGGAATACCTGAAGATCCTCCTCAGCCAGCAGGACCCCGCCGCCGTGGCGCGCACCCTCACCTATTACGATTATTACAATCGCGCCCGCTTGAAGAGAATGCGGATCATCACTACCCGCCTCACGGAACTCACCACGCTGGAAAAGAAAATCCAGCAGCAGGCCCATCAGCTCGAACGAAACCGTACGGAAAGGGTCAATGAGAAGCAGCAACTGGAACACAGCCGCCGTGAGCGCTCACAACTGCTGGCCAGTCTGAAGAAGGACATGCGGGGCAAGGACCAGCGTCTGTCACAACTGCTGGAAGATGAAAAACGCCTGCAACGTCTGCTCAAGCGCATCGCTGAGCGTCCACTGAAAGCCCCCCTGGAGCTGGGCGAAGGCAAACCCTTCAGTCAGCTGCGCGGCAAGCTGATCTGGCCCACGGCGGGGCGCATCACGGCGCGCTTCGGCAGCCGGCGCAAGGTCGGCAAGCTGCGCTGGCAGGGTGTCCGCATCAGCGCCCACGAGGGCACCGGGGTGCGCGCCATCTCCCACGGCCGGGTGGCCTTTTCCGACTGGCTGCGCGGCTTCGGCCTGCTCACCATCATCGACCACGGTGACGGCTACATGAGTCTCTATGGCGGTAACCAGAGTCTGTACAAGGAAGTGGGTGACTGGATCGAGACGGGTGAGGTGATCGCCGCGGTCGGAAACAGCGGCGGCAACGAAAAGCACGCGCTGTATTTCGAGATCCGTCACAACGGCAAACCCATCAACCCGCTAAAGTGGTGCCGCGGCAAGCCGAAGAGTTAGCAGGCCGCTGAGCATTGACACCCGCACACCAGGAAGCAAGCAAGAAATGTGCAAGTTCCCTGCGAGTCCGGCATAATCGGCGCAATCTCGCACCGTAAACACGCCTCTAACCATTAAATGTGGCCTTAAATCGCGAACCATCGCGGCATCTCTACGGAGTTACACATGAAATCAAACACGCGCACCCTGCTGGTGCTCATCATTGGCCTCACTCTCGGTATCATGCTGGCCATCGGCCAGGGTGTGCTGGCCGAAAAAGAGAAGGAGCAGCACGGCGCTGCACCGTTGCCTCTCAGTGAGCTGCGCACCTTCACCGAGGTCTTCGCCCGCATCAAGAAAGACTATGTGGAGCCCGTCAGCGACAAGGAACTGTTGGAAAACGCCATCCGCGGCATGCTCTCCGGCCTCGACCCCCATTCCAGCTACCTCGACCCCGACAGCTTCAAAGACCTGCAGGTGGGCACCACCGGCGAATTTGGCGGCCTCGGCATCGAGGTCGGCATGGAAGACGGCTTCGTCAAGGTCATCTCCCCCATCGACGACACCCCGGCCCAGCGTGCCGGCGTGAAGGCCGGCGACCTGGTGATTCGCCTCGATGAAAAACCCGTCAAGGGCATGACCCTGCGTGACGCGGTCAAGATCATGCGCGGCAAGGTGGGTACCGATATCACCCTCACCATCATCCGCGAAGGCGAGGAAAGACCCCTCAAGATCACCATCACCCGCGACATCATCAAGGTGAAGAGCGTGCGCCAGCGCAGCCTCGGAGACGGCTTCGGCTATCTCCGCATCTCCCAGTTCCAGTCACACACAGGTGAAAATCTGGCCGAGGCCATCGACAAACTGAAGGAAGAAAGCGGCGGTTCACTGAAGGGCGTGGTGCTGGATCTGCGCAACAATCCGGGCGGCGTGCTGAATGCCGCGGTGGACGTCACCGATGCCTTCATCGACAACGGCCTGATCGTCTACACCAAGGGCCGCATCCGCGACTCGGAGCTGAAGTTCAACGCCACGCCGCGCACCCTGCTTGACGGCGCACCGCTGGTGGTGCTGGTCAACGGCGGTTCCGCCTCGGCCTCCGAGATCGTCGCCGGCGCCCTGCAGGATCACAAGCGCGCCATCATCGTCGGCACCCGCACCTTCGGCAAGGGCTCGGTGCAGACCATCCTGCCGCTCAACAACAACACCGCCCTGAAGCTCACCACGGCCCGTTATTACACGCCGTCCGGTCGCTCCATCCAGGCCGAGGGCATCGAGCCGGACATCGTGCTTGAGCCGGTCAAGGTCACTACCCTGGAGCACGCCGAGGATGGCCGCCTGAAAGAGGCCGATCTCGCCGGCCACTTGGAAAACGGTAATAACAAGGAAAAGAAAACCGATACCAAGGCCGATAAAAAGGCACCCGAGCTGCCACTGGCACAGACCGACTACCAGCTCTACGAGGCCCTGAACATCCTCAAAGGGGTGCAAATTCTGGAAAACCGTTAGGAAAACCGGCTCCAGAGGAATGAAAAACCATCTGCTCAGCCTGATAAAAACCGCATCCCCGCCTGCCCTGTTGCTGGCGGGGATGCTGTCCGGGCATCCAACCCTGGCGGACCCCCTTACCCCCATCGCCGAACCTGGCCGGCCGGCCATCAGCATCATCATCGATGACCTCGGCAATCTCCGTGATCGTGATCTGCGCGCCATCCGCCTGCCCTGGGCCATCACCTACGCCTTCCTGCCGCACACGCCCCATGCCCGCGAACTGGCCAATCTCGCCAACAGCCTCAACAAGGAGGTCATGCTGCATTTGCCTATGGAAGCCATGGAGCGCAATCGCCTCGGCCCCGGCGGCCTAACCCTGGATATGACCCGGCAACAGTTCCTGCACCAGCTGCGAGACGACATCGCCGCCGTGCCCCACCTCGCCGGCATCAACAACCACATGGGCAGTCTGCTCACCCAGGACCTGGGCTACATGCGCTGGCTGATGCAGGAGCTGGACAAACATAACGAACTCTATTTCGTCGACAGCTACACCACCAAGACCAGCGTGGCGATACAGGCCGCCAACGAAAACTGGGTGCCCAACATCCGCCGCGACGTGTTCCTCGACAGCGACCGCGACCCCGCAAAAATCCGCGCCGAACTGCGCCGCACCGTGCGCCTGGCCCGAAAATACGGCATCGCTCTGGCCATCGGCCACCCCTATCCCGAGACCCTTGAGGTCCTGGAGCAGGAACTGCCGCGACTGGCCGCCGAAGGCGTCGACATCCTGCCCGTCTCGCAACTCCTCGATCAACACATGCAAAGGTTTCGCACATGGCGCGCGTTCTTGTCCCCCTAGCCCAGGGTTGTGAGGAGCTGGAGGCCGTCACTATTATCGACCTGCTGGTGCGCGCCGGCATCGAGGTGGTCAGCGCCGGCCTCGAACCCGGCCCCGTGCACTGCAGCCGCGGTGTCATTATCTTCCCCGACACCACCCTCGACGAGGCCCTGCGACACGACTTTGACATGGTGGTGCTGCCTGGCGGTCTGCCCGGCGCGGACCATCTCAACGCCGACCCACGCATCCACTCCCTGCTGAAAGACATGGCCGCACAGGGCAAGTACACCGCCGCCATCTGCGCCGCACCCAAGGTGCTCGCCAGCTGCGGCCTGCTGGCCGGCAGACGCGCCACCGCCTACCCCGGCACACTGGAAAAACTCGACCTGCCCGACACCACGAAAGATCCCGCCGCCGTGGTCATCGACGGTCAGGTCATCACCTCGCGCGGGCCGGGCACGGCGATGGATTTCGCCCTCACCCTGATTGAAACCCTACTCGGCCGTGACAAGCGCAACGACGTCGAAATCGCCCTGCAACGCCCGTAATTCTTCACAAATTGCCTAAAAACCCACTATTGCCTCGGGATTAATTAGCCGATAGAATCGGTCGATCTACAAGACGGCAGTCTCTATCGGGACTGCCTTTTTGTTTTTAGCCTTTTTAACAACCTATCAATAACTTAAAGCGCAAGCGATCATGGCGAATACACTGATGAGCACCTATGGACGGCTACCCGTCAGCTTTGAGAAAGGCGACGGCCCCTGGCTATGGGACACGAATGGCAAACGCTACCTGGATGCCATCAGCGGTATCGCCGTCTGCAGCCTGGGCCATGCCCACCCGGCCGTTACCCGCGCCCTCTGCGAGCAGGCCGGCCAACTGGTGCACACCTCCAATCTGTACGGCATCCAGCGCCAGCAGGCCCTGGGCGACCGGCTCACCGCCGTGGCCGGTATGGATCGGGTGTTCTTCGGCAACTCCGGCGCCGAGGCCAACGAGGCCGCCATCAAACTGGCGCGTCTGCACGGCCATGGCCGTGGCATCGAGCGCCCCGCCATCGTGGTCATGGAGGGCAGCTTCCACGGCCGCACCCTGGCCACCCTGAGCGCCACCGGCAACCGCAAGGTGCAGGCCGGTTTCGAACCGTTGGTAAGCGGCTTTCTGCGCGTGCCCTACGGCGACATCGAGGCCATCGCCGCACTGAGCAAAAACAAAGACATCGTCGCCGTACTGGTGGAACCGGTGCAGGGTGAAAACGGCATTCGCATCCCCAGCAATGACTATTTGCCCGGCATCCGCCAGCTGTGCGACGACAACGGCTGGCTGATGATGCTGGACGAGATCCAGACCGGCCTGTGCCGCAGCGGCGAATGGTTCGCCTGGCAGCACAGCGGCGCACGGCCCGACGTGCTCACCAGCGCCAAGGCGCTGGGCAACGGCGTGCCCATCGGCGCCTGTCTGGCGCGGGGCGCAGCCGCCGAACTGTTCCATCCCGGCAACCACGGCTCCACCTTCGGCGGCAATCCGCTGGTGTGCGCCGCGGCGCTTGCGGTCATCGACACCATGGACGAACAGGGCCTCGCCGCACGCGCCAAGGCCCTGGGCGAACAGCTGCTGGCCGATTTTCACAGCGCCCTTGACGGCATCGCAGGCATCAGCGAGATCCGTGGCCAGGGCCTGCTGCTGGCCATCGAGCTGGATCGGCCCTGTGCCGAGCTGGTGCAACAGGCACTGGACGAGGGCCTGTTGATCAACGTGACCGCAGGCCAGGTGGTGCGCCTGCTGCCGCCGTTGACCCTAAGCGACGACGAGGCCGCGATGCTGGTGGACACCCTGTCCGACCTGATCCGCCGCTTCCTCGCCGCATAGCCCGTCCCCACCTCATCCCGTATTCAGAGATCAATACCGTGGCCGTAAGACACTTCCTCACCCTCAACGACCTGAGTCGTGACGAGCTGCGCGCCCTTATCCAGCGCGCCATCGAACTCAAACGAATGCAGCACAATGGCGAGATCTATCAGCCGCTGAAAAATAAAGTGTTGGGCATGGTGTTCGAGAAATCCTCCACCCGCACCCGCGTCTCCTTTGAGACCGGCATGGCGCAGTTCGGCGGCCACGCCATCTTTCTCTCGCCGCGCGATACCCAGCTGGGGCGCGGTGAGCCCATTGAGGATTCGGCGCGCGTCATGTCCCGTATGCTGGACGTGATCATGATCCGTACCTTCGAGCACGAAAAGATCGAACGCTTCGCCGAATTCTCCAGTGTGCCGGTGATCAACGCCCTCACCGACCAGTTCCACCCCTGCCAGCTGCTGGCCGACATGCAGACCTGGATCGAACATCGCGGCGACATCACCGGCAAGACCGTGGCCTGGATCGGTGACGGCAACAACATGTGCCATTCCTACATCAACGCCGCCCGCCAGTTCGACTTCCAGCTGCGCATCGCCGCGCCCGAGGGCTATCTGCCGGACGCGGCGATACTGGCGAGCAACGAAGACCACGCCCGCCTCTGCACCACCCCTGCCGAGGCCGTAGCCGGCGCCGACCTGGTGGTCACCGATGTCTGGTCCAGCATGGGCCAGGAAGAGGAGCAGGCGGCACGCGAGAAGGCCTTCGCCGACTATCAGGTCGATGCCGAACTGATGGCACAGGCCGCGCCCGACGCCCTGTTCATGCACTGTCTGCCCGCCCATCGCGGCGAAGAAGTGGCGGCCGAGGTCATCGACGGCCCGCAGAGCGTGGTGTGGGACGAGGCCGAGAATCGTCTGCACTCGCAAAAGGCCCTGCTGGAATTCCTCCTCGGCTGACACTAGGCCGCCGCGCCTCTGTTATCATCCTCCGCGCGATGCAACCCTTACTGGAAATCAAGAATATCGAGTGCCGTTACCGCGAACAGATCGTGGTCAGCGGCCTGTCCCTGCACGTCAACGAAGGCAGCCTGGCCTGCCTGCTCGGCCCCAGCGGCTGCGGCAAGACCACGGCGCTGCGTGCCATCGCCGGCTTTGAGCCCATCAGCCAGGGCGAGATCCGCATGGGCGACGTCAGCCTGTCGCGTCCGGGCTTCACCCTGCCCCCGGAAAAACGCCGCCTGGGCATGGTCTTTCAGGACTACGCCCTGTTCCCGCACATGACCGTCGGCGACAACGTGGGCTTCGCCCTGCGCCGCCAGTCGAGCCGCCAACGGCGTGAAACCGTCGAGCGCATGCTCAAACTGGTCGGTCTGTCGGACCTTGCCGCACGCTATCCCCATGAACTGTCCGGCGGTCAGCAACAGCGCGTGGCCCTGGCTCGCGCCCTCGCCGCCCAGCCGCGCGCCATCCTCATGGACGAACCCTTTTCCAATCTCGACGTGGATACCCGCGAACGCCTCAGTCTGGAAGTTCGCGACATCCTCAAGAACGCGGGTATCACCGGCATCCTCGTCACCCATCATCAGGACGAGGCCTTTGCCCTCGGCGACCAGGTCGGCGTCATGTCGCAAGGCCGCATCCTGCAGTGGGACACCCCCTTCAATCTCTACCACGAACCACAAGACCGCTTCGTCGCCGACTTCATCGGTCAGGGCGTGTTCATTCCCGGCACCATGCACAGCAACGACACGGTGGAAACCGAACTCGGTGTACTGCAGGGCGACCGCGCCTACGACTGCCCACCCGGGGCGCCCGTGGAGCTACTGCTGCGCCCCGATGACATCGTCCCCGACCCCGGCGGCCGGCTGCAGGCCCGCATCGTACAGAAGGCCTTCAAGGGAGCCGAGACACTCTATACCCTGGAATTACCCACCGGCACCCAGCTGCTGTCCCTGCTCCCCAGCCACCTGGATCACGCCATCGGCGAACAGGTTGCCATCCGCGCGGATGTGCACCACCTTGTCGCCTTTCCTCGCTGAATACACGCCCGACTACAGTCCATCTTGTGCGCACAGCGCACACTACACCTACCCGTAGCGTGCACTGTGCGCACGGTGGTACTAAAGGTAGAACCCGGTAAAAGGCTTTTTGGATTTTTCAGGTTGAAAATACCCGGCACAAAAAAACGCGCCCCGGATAACCAGGGCGCGTTTAGCAGTCGTCACGACTACCTGCCTCAGAGGCCGGACAGGTACTCCGACACAGCGGTGATTTCCTCGTCGGTCATACCCTGCGCCACCACGGCCATCATGCTGGCCGGGTCATTGCTGCGGGCACCGGACTTGAAGTCCTGGAGTTGCTTGATCAGGTAGTCCTTGGTCTGCCCACCGACCACGGGGAACAGCGCGTTCTTCTTGTCCAGGCCCTTGCCCTTCTCGCCATGGCAACGGATGCAGGCAGCAAAATCACCCAGCTTCTTGTTGCCGCTCAGGTATAGCTTCTCGCCTTTCTTGGCCAGCTTGGCATCACCCGGCGCGCCCTTCATCATCTTCAGGCTGGCATAATAAGCAGAGATATCCTTCAGATCCTGGCTATCGCTAACCATGCTAGCCATGGCACTCATGGTATCGTCGCCGCGGTTGCCCAGCTGAAAATCCAACGTCTGCTTGTAGATATAACCTGCATACTGCCCCGCCAGATGCGGGAAGGCGGGGTCGATGCTCATACCATCGGCACCGTGACAACCGCCACACATCTCGGCCTTTTCCTGTCCGGCTTTGGGATCACCCTCGCCATCGCGCATACTGCCGGCGATGTTCTTTTCCGCTGCGTAAACTCCCCCCACACCCATCATCAAGGCAATGAGCAGTACAACTATTCCGCTTCTTTTTGTCATGGAACAATACCTTTTCGCTGTAATTGGAATCTTCCGTTGCCGCGACGCCGACTGGATATCAACCGCCAGAAATGTCGCGCCCCCCTCACGTACTCCGTCAAGGTAGTATCGACGGGTTCAGCGCTACAGGGAAGTTGTCCTGCAAGGCGCGCTTTCGAAGGCATAGTGGGCCTACGTCAAGAAAACGCAACACCGCAGGACGGCTTCCCTGTGGCGCCCGGGGGGGCTTGTCTGTCTGCGCCCACGGACTGCGTTGCTTTTTCTCGATTTGGGCCCACCAAGTCTTCGAAAAAACGCCTCGCCTAAAGCGCCTACTGTTGGTGCCGTGAACGCAGACAGACAAGCTGAGCCCGTCGATACTACCTTGACGGAGTACTAGGCGCAAAAGTACATCAAGCCTGCCAATCAGGTCAATTCTGCCCGGGAACCTGTAACAGCCGATAGTCATTATGGACGGCACCTGGTTTTTCACCGGCCGGACTTTTGAGTCCGTCATGACGATAGAGTATTATCGCCGCTGCCTCCCGCGTTCTCTAAATAGCATCAAGCATCGTGGATCGCAACCCAATGTGCAAGCAAGGTCACAAACGCCATCATGACCCCGGCCCACACCAGTGTCAGCGACCTTAATATTTCACCAGTAAGTTGGTACCCCAAACCATGACCAGAAAATTGCTCTTTGCCTTGTGCCTATTACTGTTGGGCGGCAGCGTCTTTGCAGAAACAAAATATGTCGTCGATCAGATTGTCATCACCCTGCGCTCAGGACAGTCCAACCAACACCAGATACTCCGCACCCTGCCCAGCGGCACAAAGATGGAGGTGCTGGAAACGGGCGACAAACACAGCCGGGTGCGTCTCGCAGACGGCACCGAGGGCTGGGTGCTGAACCAGTACCTGACCTCGACCCCCATTGCCAAACACCGCCTGGCGGCGACACAGAAAAAAGTTGCCGAGCTGGAAACGGAAAATGCCCGCCTAAAGGAAGAGCTGACGGCCACCAGCAGCAAAGAGGGCGACATCAGCAAACAGTACGCCAAGCTGAAAAAGGAAGATGAGAAGCTCAACGAAGAGCTCGACCGACTGCGTCGCGTCGCCGCCAAACCCCTGCAACTGAAAAATGAAAACACCCGGCTGAAGAAGGAACTGCTGGATCTGGAAAACGAGCACGAGCTGGTGCAGCAGGAAAACCAGATGCTGCGCGATAGCGCCGAGCGCGAGTGGTTTCTCACCGGTGCCGGGGTCATCATCCTCGGCATCATCCTCGGCCTGATCGCCCCCAGCCTGCGACCACGCAAGAAGTCGAGCTGGAGTTCGCTGTAGAGCAGGCCATGCCTGCGAAAGGGGCGGAAAAACGATCCGCAAATGACGCCAATAGGCGCCATATTCTCAGGCTCGTTACACCGCTCTGCGGTGTAACGCAAAGGGGCAGATCATTCCGCCTTGGGTGACGTGGCGCTGAGCGCCACAGGATGCGTGACACCGCGGAGCAGTGTCACGAGATACTTCGTCATCGCGGCCCAGGGGTCCGCTCCTACAGCAATGGGTACCACCCTCTCCTATTTCTCGATCTGACTCACGTCCCGCACCGCGCCGCGTGAAGCGGAGGTGGCGAGCGCCGCATAGGCACGCAGGGCGGCGGACACCTGCCGCTCACGCCCCTGCGGCTTCCACGCCGCCTCCCCCTTCGCCGCCATGGCCACGCGCCGCGCCGCCAGCTCCTCATCGGGGATCGCCAGACGAATGGAGCGCTTGGGAATATCAATCTCGATACGATCACCCTCTTCCACCAGACCGATAGCGCCGCCTTCGGCGGCTTCCGGCGAGGCGTGGCCGATAGACAGGCCGGAGGTACCGCCGGAGAATCGGCCATCGGTGATCAGGGCACAGGCCTTGCCCAGCCCCTTCGATTTCAAATAGCTGGTGGGATACAGCATTTCCTGCATACCGGGGCCACCACGCGGGCCCTCGTAGCGAATAATAAGCACGTCACCTTCTTTGACCCGGTCGCCAAGAATAGCCGACACGGCGTCGTCCTGGCTCTCGAAGATGCGCGCGGGACCGCTGAAGGTGAGGATGGACTCATCCACCCCGGCGGTCTTCACCACGCAGCCATCCTCGGCGATGTTGCCATAGAGCACGGCGAGACCACCCTCGAGGCTGTAGGCATGCGCCAGGTCGCGGATGCAGCCCCCGGCGCGATCATCGTCCAGCGACGGCCAGCGCTTTTCCTGGCTGAAGGCCTGCTGGGTGGGCACGTTACCGGGAGCGGCGCGGAAAAAGGTCTTCACCTGTTCGTCCTGCGTCTGCATCACGTCCCACTGCGCCAGTGCCTCGGCCAAACTTCCGGCATGGATCATGGGCAGATCGCGGTTGAGCAGGCCGGCACGATCCAGTTCGCCGAGGATACCCATCACACCGCCGGCACGATGTACGTCCTCCATGTGATATTTCTGCGTCGAGGGCGCCACCTTGCACAGCTGCGGCACGCGCCGCGACAGGCGGTCAATGTCATCCATGGTGAACTTCACGCCGCCCTCTTCCGCCGCCGCCAGCAGGTGCAGGATGGTGTTGGTGGAGCCGCCCATGGCGATGTCCAGCATCATGGCGTTCTCGAAGGCCGCAAAGCTGGCCACCGAGCGAGGCAGCACCGAGGCATCATCGCGCTCGTACCAGGCGTGGGCGATATCGACAATGCGCCGCCCCGCTTCGAGAAACAGCTGGCGGCGGTCGGCGTGGGTGGCCAGCATCGAACCATTGCCCGGCAGCGACAGACCCAAAGCCTCAGTCAGACAGTTCATGGAATTGGCGGTGAACATGCCGGAGCAGGAGCCGCAGGTGGGGCAGGCGGAACGCTCCAGCTGCATCACCGTTTCGTCGTCCACCGAGGCATCGGCGGCACTGACCATGGCATCCACCAGATCCAGGTGCACCTCCTGACCATCAATCACCGCCTTGCCCGACTCCATCGGTCCGCCGGAGACGAAGATAGTGGGAATGTTCAAACGCAGCGCGGCATTGAGCATGCCGGGGGTGATCTTGTCGCAATTGGAGATACACACCAGGGCATCGGCACAGTGGGCATTGACCATGTATTCCACCGAGTCGGCGATGATCTCGCGCGAGGGCAGCGAATAGAGCATGCCGCTATGACCCATGGCGATACCATCATCGATGGCGATGGTGTTGAACTCCTTGGCCACGCCGCCGGCCTTTTCCACCTCGCGCGCCACCAGCTGGCCCATATCCTTCAGGTGCACATGGCCGGGCACGAACTGGGTGAAGGAATTGGCAATGGCGATGATGGGTTTGTCGAAATCATCGTCTTTCATGCCGGTGGCGCGCCACAGGGCACGGGCGCCGGCCATGTTGCGGCCGTGGGTGGAAGTGCGGGAGCGGTATTCAGGCATGGTGTTCCTCTATCGCGGATTCTGTGCCGACAGCAGGCGGTTGAAGACAGACGGCAATAATAACAGATGCTCGCC
>VAPL010532364.1_pt1 | contig 11350 bp, 5 predicted proteins | sample 3395061 | NCBI WGS metagenome assembly VAPL01 (sample SAMN08290444, study PRJNA428436) | hydrothermal vent metagenome | isolation source: Deep-sea hydrothermal vent chimney 2 | place: Pacific Ocean: Juan De Fuca Ridge | depth 2182 m m
GCGATTAAGAAAATATTTAGCTAAAGATGCTTCCATTAAAATTGAAAATATTCATACCCAAGGATTTATTTTGATTATCCCAGACGATTAAAATTTAATCTGATTATCCATAATTAGTAATAATAAAGAACAACGTCACTCTGAACCTGCCAGCTGCAGGCAGGTTCAGAGTGACGTTATGTTAGATTACGAACAATCAAAAAATTTAATTATTAGTTACAATTTATAAAATGATTTTCCAATTATTATTATTTTAAATAAATAACCCTATTAATACTTAATTCGGCCTTCTTAATATATTTATTTACGAAACCGATTTCGTAATTTTAACAAATTAAAAAAATCGCCTAACTATCTTGTATTCAGTATATTTACCATGTGTAGTGTTAAATAAATTTATAATTTATTAACATACCATTAACTTTTTATTAATAATTAAGAAAACGTTTTAGTTTTATTTATATATTTACGTACATTTGTTCTTAACATATAAGAAACACTTATTAATAATTGTTTTTTTATGTAAAAACGTTAACCGAATTTAATATTTTACTAAATTTTAAAACATGAAAAATATGGTACTTAAAAAATTATTATTTTTAGTATTTATACTTTCTGGAAGTGTTATGATGGCTCAATCTGTTACTGGTATAGTTTCAGAAGCTAATGGTCCGCTACCGGGAGTAAATGTATCCGTAAAAGGCACAACACAAGGTGCAACAACTGATTTTGATGGTAAATACACCATTGATAATATCAGTTCTGACGCTATTCTTGTTTTTAGCTATTTAAGCTTTAAAACGCAAGAAATTAAATACACAGGTCAAGCCACTATAAATGTGGTTCTTAAACCTGATTCAGAATCTTTACAAGAAGTTGTTGTTATCGGTTATGGTAGCACCACTAAAAAAGATGCTACTGGTGCGGTTGATGCCGTTAGTGCTAAAGACTTCAACAAGGGATCAATGGTTTCTCCTGAACAATTGCTTCGAGGAAAGTCTGCAGGGGTGCAAGTAACTCAGTCAAGTGGTGAACCAGGTGCTGGTATTAACATCAGAATTCGTGGTACATCTTCTGTTAGGTCTAATAACAATCCTCTTTTTGTAGTTGATGGTGTGCCTTTACCAGGAAACGATTCTTCCGCTGGAGGTGCTGATATAGGTTTTGGTAGTAGTGCAGCTAAAAATCCGCTTGATTTTTTAAACCCTAATGATATTAAAAGTATGAGTATTTTAAAAGATGCTTCTGCAACTGCTATTTATGGTTCAAGAGGTGCAAATGGTGTTATCATTATTACTACTAAAAATGGAAAAGGAAAAGCTGGTAATCGATTTGAATTTTCATCTAACGTTAGTATTGCTAATGCCGCTAAAACTTACGACTTGTTAAATGGTTCTGATTTTTTAGCAGCAATTACTCAATTTGGTGGTAATGCTTCTGCTCAAGATTTTGGTGCTAATACCGATTGGCAAGATGTGATATCTAGAACTGCAGTATCAACTGATCAAAACTTATCTTATTCAAAAAGCTATAAAAATGGAGCTTTAAGAGCTTCTGTTAGTTATGGTAATATTCAAGGTGTTCTTCAAAAATCTGATTTAGAAAGATTTACAGGAAGATTAAATATAAATCATCGTTTATTTAAAGATAAATTAAAATTAAACTTACAATTAACAGTTTCAAAAGTTAATAACGAATCTCCTGGAATTAGTGATAATGCTGGTTTCCAAGGAGACCTTATAGGATCCTCCTATGCCGCAAATCCAACTTGGCCGTCAGGAGTTGATTTTGCACCTGTTGGCTCAGGTTTAAACCCTTCACAAATGCTAGCTTATATTCAAAGTAAAACAGAAACCAACAGGGTGTTAGCTAACTTCACTATAGACTATGCTTTAACTGATGATTTAAATGCTAAATTAACCTTTGGTAATGACAATTCATTATCTACTAGAGGTGCTGCTGTTTCAGGTTTAATAACTGGATTTACCAACGGTACTGGTGGTAATGGCCGTGGAGCAATTAATGATGTTGATTTAAACAATCAATTAATGGAAGCCACTTTAAATTACAAAAAAGAATTTGAAAATTCAAAATTAACCGCTTTATTAGGGTATTCCTATCAACAGTTTAATTCTAAAGGAACAAACATAACCGGTTGGGGATTTAGCAGAAACAATCTTGATGCCATGGTTTATGATCTATCTCTTTCTGCAAAAACTATTCAAAATGGTATTGCAGGAAGTTTTCAACAATATGGATTAGATGCAGACGGTTTATTTGTAACTAGATTATTTCCAAATATTGTAACTGATGATATTGCTATTCCTTCGTGGTTAAGAGTTAAATCTATTTCTGGAGATACTTATGACAATTCAGATGAATTACAATCTTTCTTTGGAAGAGTTAATTATTCTATTGCGGAAAAATATTTATTTACAGCAACTTTAAGAGCTGATGGTTCTTCAAAATTTGGAGGAAACAATCAATATGGTTATTTCCCTTCTGCAGCATTCGCTTGGAATATATCAGACGAAGATTTTATTCCTGATAATATTTCTACTTTAAAATTACGTTTAGGTTGGGGTATTACTGGTAACCAAGATGGTGTAGGATATGGTAATTATCTCCGTAGAGAAAAATTTGAAGATATTAAAATTGACAATGGTGGTAACATAAATCCTCCAGGAACAAAAACAATTGCCTTTGCAAATCCAGATTTAAAATGGGAACAAACGCAGCAAATAAATGTGGGTATTGACTTTGGTTTTAATAACGATCGTTTAAACGGTACTATTGATTATTATTATAAAGATACTAATAATTTTTTATTACAAACTGAAGCTGCTCAACCTTCACCTCAAGATTTCGTTTTTGCCAATATTGATGCAGACATTATAAACCAAGGAGTTGAATTATCCTTAAATTACAATGTAATTCAACAAAATGATATTTCTTGGAACGTTGGATTTAATGTTGCTTATAATGACAATATGGTTAAGAATTTTAAAGGAAAAGTTTTTTTTAGTCAAATATTTGGGCAAGGATTATCTGGTGCTTATGCTCAATTATTAGCTGAAGGGCAACCATTATTTTCATATTATTTAAGAGATTTCCAAGGGTATGATGAAAATGGACAACAAATTGGTGATGTCCAAAAATTTGTAGGTAAAAGTGCTTTACCTGATATTAATTTAGGTATATCATCATCTTTCAAATATAAAAATTGGGATGCATCTGTTTCTTTAACAGGTAAATATGGTGGCTATATTTATAACAATACCGCAAATGCATTCTTTACTGCGGGTAGTCTTGGAAATTCTAGAAACGTAACATATAACGTTTTAACAAGTGGCGAAGCTACAAATAATGCTCCTGCTGTTTCTACAAGATTTTTAGAAAGTGGTGATTTCTTACGACTTCAAAATTTAACTGTTGGTTATAATTTTAAATTAAAAGAGTCAAGTGCATTAAAATCTGTTAGATTATCTGTAACAGGACAAAATTTATTTGTTATTACCCCTTATAGCGGTTTAGATCCTGAAGTAAACACTTCTAACGTATTAAATAATATTCCTTCATTAGGTATAGATTATACATCTTACCCTACTCCTAGAACATTTACTTTTGGTTTAATTGCATCATTTTAAAAATATAAATTATGAAAATACATAAATTAAAAATACACTTTTTATTCGCAGTAATCGCTGCGGTGTTAACTGCTGTATCCTGTACTGATCTAAAAATTAAACAAACAGATTCTGTATTTACAGACAGTTCAGAATTTACAGGAGTTTCAGATCCTGAATCCTCCTTAGATAACCTATACAATGGCCTTTATGAGCAAATTGGTAATCAAGCAAACTTATTTGCCTTAAATGAAGTAACTACTGATGAATTTGTTGTACCTACAAGAGGTACGGATTGGGGTGACAATGGAGTTTGGAGAACCTTACATGCCCATACTTGGTCACCTATTCACACTCAAGTTAAAGATACTTGGAATGGTTTAAATAAAACTATTTTTAATGCGGGTTTAATCATAGATGGTAGAAGTTCTGCTAGTGCTCCAGTTGTTGCACAAGCTAAATTTTTAAGAGCTTTTGCTATGTTTTGGGTAAATGACATGTATGGTCAAGTTCCTTTTAGAACTCCAGACGAAGGTCCAGAGATAAATCCAACAGTAATGACTAGAGCCGAAGCTATAGATTTTATGATTAAAGATTTAACAGAGGCACTACCTGATTTAGCTACTCAAGGACCAAATGGAGGAAACCAAAGGGCTTCCAAAGCAGCTGCTAACTTTTTATTAGCTAAAATTTATTTAAATAAAAATATTTATTCAGGAAATGCCACTGCAGACGCTGGTGATATGAATAAAGTAATTCAATATGTAGATGCTATTACCGCCGACGGTTATAGTTTAATGTCTAATTATTTTGACATTTTTAGAGGAGATAAAGATAATGGTGGTCCAAAATTAGCCAATTCTGAAACTATTTGGTGGGCAGTTACAGGAACTGGTAATAGAATTTGGGATGGTTTACATTATAACCAAGGTGTTCCTGATAATACTGGTGGTGGTTGGAATGGTTTTTCAACTTTAGCTGATTTTTATGATAAATTTGAAGGCAGTGCTACTTCTAATGAACCTGGAAATGGTCAAGAAGAAAGACGTGGCTTTGTTCCAACTGACGGATCACATTATGGTATTGGATTTGGTTTCTTAGTAGGTCAACAATATGATGCAACTGGTGCTAAATTAAAAGACCGTGCTGGTAATGATTTAGTATTTACTAAAGATTTCCCTGGATTAATTGGTAATAATGAAAGAACTGGTATAAGAGTAATTAAATACCATCCTGAAGATGGTGCTTTTACTAATTTTGAAATATTCTTTAGATATGCTGATGCTTATTTAATGAAAGCCGAAGCTATTATGCGTGGTGGTACTTCTTCAGAAACTGCTTTAGATATGGTTAATAATCTTAGAACTATTCGTTCTGCAACTCCGCTTGCTACTGTAACAGAGCAAACCATGTTAGATGAAAGAGGTAGAGAATTGTACAAAGAATTTTGGAGAAGAAATGATTTAATTCGATTTGGTAAATTTGCTGATGCTTGGGGATTAAAAGATGCTGATGATGCTTTTAGAGCATTATTCCCAATTCCTGCAACTGCATTATTATCTAATCCTAATTTAACTCAAAATCCAGGATATTAATAATTAAAATTAAGTTTAAAAAGCCCTTTTTACGAAGGGCTTTTTTTTTGTAAATTACTAGTGAATTAATAAGTGCAAATGAAATTTGTTTTACCTACATTATTATTGAGTTTTTTATTATTTTCCTGTCAAAAAACATCTTCCAAAAAATATTTATTACAAGAATTAAGTGCAACACAAACTGGCATTAATTTTGAAAACAAGCTTCACGATACTCCAAAACTAAATATATTAACTTATCTGTATTATTATAACGGTGCAGGTGTGACTGCCGCCGATTTTAATAATGACGGTCTTATTGATTTGTATTTTATTGGTAATCAAGTTTCCAATAAATTTTACTTAAACCAAGGTAATTTCAAATTTAAAGATGCTACTTTACAAGCTAATTTAAAGGGACAACAAGGTTGGTCATCAGGAGTAACAGTTGCGGATGTTAATGGCGATGGTTGGTTAGACATCTACGTGTGTCAAGTAGCTGATAAAAAATGGTTTGATGGAGCTAATCAATTATATATCAATCAAGGATTAAACAAAAATGGAATTCCTGTTTTTAAAGATGAAGCCAAACAATATGGATTAGCTATTTCCTCCTATTCCAATCAAGCAACTTTTTTTGATTACGATTTAGATGGAGATTTAGATATGTTTTTAATGAAAAATCAATCGGTTCATCCAAGTGCCACCTTCGGTCGTTTTAAAAGACATATCAGCGATGCTCCTGCTGGTGATAAATTATTTAGAAATGACAACGGCCATTTTACTGAAGTAACTCAACAAGCAGGTATATTTTCCAGTTTAACAGGTTATGGCTTAGGATTAGCAATCTCAGATTTTAATCAAGATGGTTGGCCTGATATTTATGTAGGTAATGATTTTTTTGAAAATGATTATATGTATCTAAACCAAAAAAACGGTACTTTTTCCGAACAAATTTCAAAGGATTTTACAAAATTAGGCCATACTACTCATTTTTCTATGGGTAATGATGTAGCAGATTTTAATAATGATGGTTTTACGGATATTTTATCAGTGGATATGCTACCAGAAGATCGTTCTACCTATACTGCTTCTGGTACAGAATATGAATATGAACACTACAATCGGTTTTTAAAAAATGGATATGCTCCACAATATATGCATAATAACCTCCATTTAAATTTGGAAAATGGCAATTTTAGTGAAATCGGTTTTTATGCTGGAATTACTAACACCGAGTGGAGTTGGGCTCCTTTATTTGCCGATTTTGACAACGATGGATTTAAAGATATTTTTATTAGCAATGGAATTTATGGGGCTACAAACAATATGGATTTTATAAATTTTATTTCCACAAAAGATAATCAAAGATTGATTAATAATGGAATGACCACTAAAGACATGGGATTGATTAATAAAATTCCAAAGATAAGTACACCAAATTATATTTTTAAAAATACTAGAAATTTAGGTTTTAAAAAAATGAATGACCAATGGCTTACAACAAAATCAACCTTCAGTAATGGTGCAATTTACGCAGATTTAGATAATGATGGGGATTTAGATTTAGTGGTTAATAATTTAAATGAACCTAGTTCAATTTATAAAAACACAAGCAAAAGTAAATCTTATTTAAAAATACGTTTCCACGGTTTATCTAAAAACACAAAAGGTATTGGAGCAAAAGTAACCTGTTATAACAAAGGTAAATTACAATATGCTGAAAACTTTACTACTCGTGGTTATTTATCCTCTGTTCCACCTGAATTACATTTCGGATTTGATTCAATTAAACAAATAGATTCACTTAAAGTTATTTGGCCAAACCAAAAAATACAAATCTTAAAAAAGGTAAATACCAACCAAACGTTAACCTTAAATGAACAAGAATCTAAACCAAATTCAACTTTTACTATTAAAAAACAACATGCTGAATATTTAAAAAATATTCCATCCAAACTAAAATACAAGGATTCCGATTTTCCTTCCTATGGTTTTGTACGAGAACCTTTAATCCCTTTTATGCAATCTAATTTAGGTCCACATTTATCCATTGCTGATGTAGATAAAAACGGATTTGAAGATGTTTTTATAGGTGGGGCAAAACAAAAAAAGTCAAGTTTATACTTTCAAGATAGTAGTGGGCATTTCACCAAAAGCATTCAACCAGATTTAGATATAGATTATCATAAAGAAGATACCGATAATATTTTTGTAGATGTTGATAATGATGGGGATAAAGATTTAATTGTAGTTAGCGGTGGTGATGAATTTATTTCTGGTGAAAACTTAGAACCTCGTTTATATCTCAATACCAAAGGGAAATTTATAAAAAAAGAAGATGCTTTTAAAATTATTTTTGTGAATGCTTCAACAGTTAAAGCAACGGATTTTAATAACGATGGTTTTATAGATTTGTTTATTGGAAGCAATTCAAAACCTCAACATTATGGTATTGTTCCAAAAAGTTATCTTTTCAAAAATGATGGTCATAATCATTTTATTAATGTTACAAATAATACCGCTAAAGCACTTTTAAATATAGGTATGGTGCAGGATGCTACTTGGCAAGATATAAATAATGATGGTTTTGAGGATTTAATTTTGGTAGGACATTGGATGCCAATAACTATACTAATAAACAATAAAGGGAAATCATTTCATATTCAAAAAAACAATGGTCTAAAATTTACAAATGGGCTATGGAATTGCATTGCTAAAGCAGATTTTGATAATGATGGCGATATAGATTTTGTAGTTGGCAATTGGGGAGAAAATACTTTGTTAAAAGCTTCAAATAGGCAACCTGTTAATTTATATGTTTCGGATTTTGATAATGATGGCGTTTTGGAACCATTGATAACCTATCATTATAAAAATAAAGAAACATTATTAGCAACACATGATGCTTTGTTTAAACAAATGCCCAATTTGAGTGAAAGATTTAAAACATATACCAATTTTGCTATGGCTGATTTCAAAACCATTTTCAGTAAATCACAACTTCAAAAAGCTAAAAAACGACAACTTTATAATCTTTCAAGTTCTTATATAGAAAATTTAGGAAATGGAAAATTTAAAGTTCACCGTTTGCCAAACATGGCACAATGGTCAAGTATTCAAACACTTTTGGTAGATGATTTTAATAATGATGGTTACCCCGATGTACTAACTGCGGGAAATTTATACGAGGTGAACACACAATTTAGCCGTTTAGATGCTTCACACGGTGTATTGCTTTTAAATGATAAAAAAGGAAACTTTAAAACCTCTATTGATATTAATAAAAGTTTTAATATTTCTGGACCTGCACGCAGTATTAAAAAGATAAAAATTAACCAATCTTCCTATTACATGATAGGAATAAATAATGATAGTTTACAAATGCTAAAAAAAATTACTAAGTTTAAATAGCTAATTTTAGGATTATAAAAAACTGAACTTAAAACACAAAAAAACATGTATGCAACCCATTTACATTTAATGCTAACCCATTTTCCAATTGTGGGAATACTTATAGGAATAGGAATCCTAATTTATGGAATGTCTATAAAAAATGATAGTGTTAAAAAAGTAGCATTAACCCTATTTATAATCTCAGGTATCTTTACAATTCCTATCTATTTTACAGGAGAATGGTCAAAATTAATAATTGAAAAAGTTCCTGGAATTTCTGATGACTTTATTAAAAGTCATGAAGCTATGGCAATAAAAACTACTTTTTTGACAAGTATTTTATTACTGTTATCCATTATTAATTTAATTGCAATAAAAAAACAATTAGTTTTTGCAAAACAACTTTTAGTAGTTACCTTACTTTTTTCAATAGTGACATTTGCTTTTTTTGCTAAAGCTGCAAATTTTGGAGGAGAAATCAGACATTCTGAAATTATTGAACATCAAATAAATTAATTACTACAAGAACATGTAACTTTTTCAATTACTCTTTGATTTATGTTGATATTTGTTATTCGTTCTATTCTTTCATTTAAACATGTATCGCAGTTTGAAAATAATTGTAAATCCCAAACATCCGCAAAAACATTTCCTTTATTTTGATTAACACCATATTCTAAAACATTTTCTAAAGATTGAATAGTAGGTACGCTAAAATCACCTTTTTCCTGTAAAAAATCCATAGCACCATTTCCTGCTCTAACAGGAATAATAGTACAACTTTCAATTCCTGTTTCAAAAGCGAAATCTATAGATTTTTTTGCCCAATAAACGCCTTCATTTTCTGAAAGAAAAGGAGGCCTCAGCAATATAAAGGCTCTAGATTTTATATTGTTTTTTGAAAGAAACACAACAGAATTCTTAAAATCATCCAAAGTCATTTGTTTATTTAATTTTTTGATGACTTCAGGATGAACGGTTTCTAAACCAATTGCTACTTCCAATTTAGCTTTCAGTAAATTATTAAAATGTAAACATTTTTTATTGATGAATTTTGGATGACTTTCAACAATCACAGTTTCAAAATTACTTAATAGTGTAGCAATTTTTTCATAATCTTCTTCAGGAATTGCTTTTTTGTCAAAAAAACTACCGCTGTTATACAACTTTAAATGCTTAACCTTTGGCATTTTTGTTAAAGCCCATTTAATTTGATTTGGAATGGCTCCAATAGGAACAGATTTATCGGTCGTATTTTTCCATAAATCGCACATTAAACAATGAAAAGGGCACTCCTTATTGGTTAAAAAGATAATTCCTATATCTTCTATATTTCCAGAAGAAGTGCGTTCTTTTTCGATAAGCCAAGTATAAGGTTTTTGAGGATCAACAAGATTTTTTTTACCACGTTTTGAAACAATCCACTTAGTATTTATTATGGCATTATCCTTATTTTTCATATTTAGATAGAAACGCTTTCCTGTAATCTATCTCTTTTTCAGGAAATTGTCTGTTAAAATCTGATGGAGAAACCGTTCCGTGTTGAAAACGTCTTTTTGGAAATACTGGCATATCCATACCTGTTATGGCTTTTACTCCCATAGCTACAATTTTACCTTTTAACTCATATAATTTTTCGTGATCCCAATTAGTCATTTCTATATAAGGGATTCCCTCTGAAATATCAATAACATTTGGCAAAGTATAAGGACTAAATCCTTCAAAATTCAGTGAATCTGAAGGTGAAAATGTACGCATATAACCGCGGCTCAATCCACCTGAATACGTTAAAGAATGTTTGATGGATTCTACACCCCAGCCTTCGTGATATAACATTAAATTATTAAGTACGCTTCGTATAGTTAGTTCTGGATTTTCTTCAATTGGATAATCTTTAAGATTTTCATCACCACCATCGCCATCAATCATATATTTCCAATCTGGATAACGAGATCTAATTCCCTGTAAAAGTGATAAATTCATGGTAGCTGATTGTATGTCTAGTGGTTTATAATCTTCAACCACGTTTATGGCTTCTTTCCAATTTAAATCTTCATATTTTAATTCAACTGGTTCTAAAAATAATTCTAAATTTAGATCCGATAAAAATTTTCGAGCCTGAATTAAATCTGCTCCATCTCCATCAATAGAAAGCGTAAAAGCTTTTAATCTTGATGGGCTTTCTCCCAATTCTTTTAAAGCATGATACGTTAATAAAAAAATGGAACCGCTGTCGATTCCAGCAGAAAAAGTAACGCCAATTGGCCCTGTTTTAGCTCTAAATTGTAACCATTTTTTAATTTCATTATAAACAGAACCGATGTAGTCAGTTGCTATTTGCTCAATATTTTCAGGTTTAAATTTGTTGCGTTGTGGTGTGAAAAATCGGCTGTAAACAGGATTAGGATCTGGACAACCTAATAATTCAATTTTTGTAATATAATGTGCAGGTACCAAACGAGTGTATGAAGGATGAAACTGATTATCCATACCTTCTTTTTTAAGATATTCAAAAATGGTATCAATACGTTCTGCCAACACTAATTGTGGTCCAGCAGCTCTTTTTGCAATAAAATAACGCAATGGTCTTCCAATTGACCTTGCCATTCTAATGGTTTTACCTTCCACAGAAACCAGGGCAAATTGTCCATCTATTTTACGAACAGCTTCAACATCACCTGATTTAACAACGTTAACAGCTTCATCATGCGTCATATTATAGATGACATTTTTTTTAGGATTTGTTAAATCCAC
>VAPL010557333.1_pt1 | contig 11327 bp, 10 predicted proteins | sample 3395061 | NCBI WGS metagenome assembly VAPL01 (sample SAMN08290444, study PRJNA428436) | hydrothermal vent metagenome | isolation source: Deep-sea hydrothermal vent chimney 2 | place: Pacific Ocean: Juan De Fuca Ridge | depth 2182 m m
AACTTCTCAATGACTGATTGCCTTATACCAAGAGGACTTGTAACAACAACGCTTCCATCACAATACACAGCGAGACGCATACGCTTCGCGCGTTTACTTTTCTTTAGTTTATAAGAGAATTCTTTTCTCATAGCTAAAACTTCTTAAGAATTATATCAACTAATCTATTCAAGAATTTTGGGAAGTCTTCCACAGTAAACTTATTCTTAAAATCTTTCAAAATAAGCTCTTGCAATGTCTGCTTGATGTCCTTAATGAATGACTCTCTCTTTGATGATTCTTGCCACCCTAAATCGAGCTCGTCTTCAATACGAATTCTTAATTCTTTTACAAACTTCTTAATCTCTTCACCGCTATCACAATCAATAAACTCCTGCGAGATTGTGTATAGCGCATATTCTCTTAGGTCTAACCCAAGCACTTTAGCTTCTTCACCTTTTGTTTTAATATCCTTCATCAATTCTTCATACCTGCGAATACGTTCTGAAAGATCAATCTGATTTTGTTCAAACTCCTGGCGAATGGCTGTGAGTCGTTCACTAAATTTTTGGTACGCCGGGTCATTATCAATATTGGTTGATATTTCTTGCTTGAGCATTTTCTCAAGATTCAATGCCTTTTCATTTTCATCCATACCATTGAGTCGCTCTAGTATGTACAAATCGTTTATACGGAGCTCTCGGAAGTTTTTTGTAATTCCTTCATAATCAATAATTGTACTTTCTTGAATGAGCTCTCTGATTTTCTTTCCATACCCGTCCAGAAGATATCTATCTTCTTCACTTCTGAACTCCTTTAAGAAAGCCAGGTAGAAACTCGTTACCCACTCAAACTGCCGAAGGTATTGTTTCAGAAAAGGGTCTGGAGAAAGAAACTCCAACAGACTTTTTAGCTTTGTATATTTTTCAACAAAGTATTTTTGCTTGTCTTGATTATCGATGAATATCTTCAGGCATCTGCGCAAATTGTCCATGGTGGGGTCCTCAATATTTACTCCTGTAAATATCTTCATCATATCGTTTAGGATGTCTGCGAACCTCTCTTTCACTCGCTCTATATCAACCATGGCAGAATCTATAATGTCTTCATCAAAATCCAGTGCATCGTAGAGGTTTCTGGTGATACCATAATAATCAATAATCTTTCCCGCCTCTTTATTTTTATAAATACGATTAGTTCGCGCTATTGCCTGCAATAGATTGTGGTCACGGAGTGGCTTATCTAAATACATCACCTGCTCAATAGGGGCATCGAAACCGGTAAGTAACATATCGCACACCAAAAGAAACCTTAAAGAAGAATTGGGGTCTTTAAATTTCTCAATAACTTGCTCGCGCTCACGCTTGCTCGTATTGTATTCTTTCAAACTGTCTGAATCGCTATTTGGGTCTCCCGGCGAATACACTACAGCCGACCACTGTGCCGGAATTAGTTTATCAAGCAACTTTTTATAGCCTGCTACCGCTTCGCGGTCATACGCTACGAATTGTGCTTTGAAACCATTAGGCTCCACGTAAAGCTTGTAATGCTCCACAATATCTCTTGCAACAGCCTCCATGCGTTTTGGAAGCTTTACCAGTGCCGCTTTCTTGCCGTATTTTTTTACAAGTTCAGTTTTTTGTTTGTCTGATAAATCACCTGCTATTTCTTCAAATTTTTGGTCTAGTTTCTCCTCATCAATGGAAAACTTAGAGAGCCGTGCCTCATAAGTAACGGGGACTGTTGCCTCGTCATCAATTGCTTGCTGTATGGAATAATAATCCAAATATCGTTTTCCTTCTCCTTCATAGTTCCTGAAAGTGTTTGCGTGTGTGTTATCAACAGGAGTGCCGGTGAATCCAAAGAAAAACGCCTTTTTGAATGCGTTGCGCATGTTTATTCCCGATACACCCTCATCACCGCGATGTGCTTCATCGGAAAGTACGATGACATTTTCATCAAGATTTTCCACTTTATTGTCCAGCTCTGAGAATTTCTGTATGGTGGTAATGAATATTCCCACCTCTTTGGATTGTATTTTTTCTTCTAAATCTTTTCTGGAAGTAACACGAATGATATTCTTTCCACCCGCGTTGATGAACGTCTCAAATATCTGGTCATCCAGGTCAACACGATCAACCAATATAAATACTTTTGGATTGATGAGCTGCTTATTGAACCGAAGCTTCCACGCGGTGAAATACATTGTGAGTGTTTTACCGGACCCTTGTGTGTGCCAAATGAGCCCTTGCTTCTTTTCTTTATTTACCACACGTTCAATTATTTTATTCGTCGCACGCATCTGTTGATAGCGAGCCATTTTCTTTACCTTTCTTTCTTTTTCTTTTTCAAACAAAATGAAGTTTTGAATGATGTCCATAAAGTCATTCTTTGAAAGAAGCGAGTAAAGTGTCATTTCAAGTTCCCCGCCCAATTCTTTCTCTTTGTCTTTATCTCGCCACTGAAAGAAGTACTGCTTTGGCGCACCTGTTGCACCGTATACTGTTTTTAGACCATCACTTGCGATATTAAAACAGTTTGGAACAAATAATTTCCGAGCAACTTTTTCATATCGCTTTATCTGGTCAATCGCTTTTTCAAAGTTCACACCTTCTGAAGCGGTGGGGCTTTTCGCTTCAATATCAACAAGTGGAATCCCATTTACAAAAATAGTGACATCTGTACGAATATTTTCTGAAATTCCTTCAAAATAAAACTGGTTCGTAACAACAAATTGATTATTTTCCGGATTATCAAAATCAAGCAATTTATAATCTTGCATTTGTCTTGTTTCAGGATTCATCATATTTATCCCCTCACGTAGCGCTTTCAGAAAATCTTCGTTGTCATCGATTTTTTTCACTTCACGAACAACATTTTTGACCTCGCTTTCGCTCGCCCCCACATTGAGCGCGCCTACGGCGCGCTCCAAAAGCGAAGTAATAATATACTCACTCTCAAGCTCTCTTAACTCTGCAAACTCTTTTGGTTTAATATACTCATAACCAAGCTTCTCTTTAAGAAACTTAATAATGTAATTCTCCACCGTATACTGTTCGTTGAATTTCATATCTTTACTTATATTATTGCGGTCTTTTGTCTAGATTTGCAACAAATCCTTCTTTTGACAAAATCTCTATTATTCCACGCAACAAATAATTATTCTCAAAAGAGACTGTGTATATTCTGCCATTTTCCTTTATCGGCATGAGCATTTTCTTTTCTTTTAATTTTGTTATGATGCGCGACCTCTGAACAGGCGAATCTTCATTCAAAATCTTTCCTATATCACTAGATCTCACTTGCATGTCTTTTTGGGAAATAATAAATGCCAATATTTTATACTCACGATTAGTAATCCATTCATTTTTGAGAGACAAATTAAATACAGGCATAAGGATTTTATTTATCAAATAATCCTGATCAAGCAGTTTATCTATCTTTTGGATTTCAGTTTTTAATCCTGAGAGTACGTATTCACACCATTCTATTATTTTCTTTGGCTCTCCGGTATCTGCACCGGCGAGCATATCATAATATTTCTTTCTATCCATGCAAAACATTGCAGTTGGGTTCAAGATAGAACCGTTTTTTACTTGGAATCCTTGCTTGATGAGTATCGCATAAGTAAACAGTCGGACAAGACGACCGTTCCCATTATCAAATGGATGAACCCATGTAAAACGATGGTGTGCAAGCGACATAACCAAAAGATCATTCGCTTTCCCCGGTTTTTGATTGACGAAAGAAAGAAGCTCATCAAAATAATTAGGAACTTGTAAATACTCAGGCAGTACTATTGAAGACCCTGAGATTTTCGGATTTATATTACGAAGTTCGCCCGGATTGCGAGACCCCTCACCACCCGGAGGAAGCGTGAGATCTTTAGTTATAATCTTGTGAGCCTCAGACAAAATTGCCCTGCTTATTTCAGTATTTTCTTTAACAGTCTCTTGTAGGAAATGTAGGGCATTTTCTATATTGTTAATCTCTCGTGAACTTTCATCAGCACGCGTCTTCCCTTGGATTTTCTTTTCTATGAATTCTGCCAATGTTGTTCTGTTTCCTTCAATCCTTGCCGAACCTAAACTTTCCAGAATATGAAAAATCTCTTTCAACTGAAAAAAAATATATGGCGGCACACCAACACTACCAAGCCTTTTTGTGCGCAGTTCTTCAAGATCAAAAATGAGTGAAGCGAGCCGAGAACCCCATTCCGGCTTTATAAGCTCAAGCGGTATATACTTAAAGATTTCTTTATCTTTCATAGAATGATTGTACCATTATTTACAATCACTCACAACACTATTTAACATCAGTACTGATAAATCCCTTTGTTTACAACGTAACACACACCTTCCACAAAATAACTATTTAACATCTCCTCAAATATCATTTAACATAGCCTGTATTTAATCTGTAACAAGCTCATCCATACATACTCATTAATACAAGCCCCCACTATCGTATATGGTTCGTTGAATTTCATACTCTTATGGGTTTGGCAAGAAAGTAATATGCTTTTTTTACTGTACTATCAATACAAAATTTCAGTATCGATGGTAACCATTTATCAAAAAGGTGTAACGTGACGATAACGTAAAAGAGAACAATAAGGGTGTTACTTGACATAGATTCTATTACCTTAGGAATCTGTTCACTGTGAGAGTAAAAGCAAAAAAATAATCCTAGGTTAAGAAGCGAATAGATAACTGCCGCATGTTGAGATAATTTATATCCAAAAATATCCATTTTCTTGCTTTCTTCTTCTTTCAGTTCTAATTGTTCATTACTCGAATTATCTATTGGTTTAGTTATATTGCTAGTCTTACTTTTCTTATTGATCTTTCCATTACCTTCAAATATATTATAGGTGTATCTGTCGCCTGAAATAAGAAATAGAAAATAATGAAGGAAATTATATATAAGTTTATAAAGTAATTTTGGTAGTATTATATGCCAGAACCATAATTGTATTCTGACAAATAATCCTTGAATTGGTCTTGTTGTCTTAATATGCTTCTCAAAAACTTCTTGAATGAGACTGTTTGTAGTAATTTCCTTATCGTTTTTTAGAAAAATATTATGTATCTTATCGTAGTAATAGTGATCTATTAAGCATAAAGAACGTACTGTATCCTCTAAAGAAGACAAATCCATTGGATCAGTTCGTTTGATAGGATCGCGAATAATTATGTTATTGCCATCCTTTATACCGTGAGTTATAGAAATATGAACTGGTTCAATATTATTCTCAGATAAATGTAAAATACCAACTTTTATTAGACTTGCGATTTCATCATTAAAAAATTTTCTGATCGCAACACCAATCTCAGGATCTACAAATTTAATGGGAGCAGAAAACCCAAGAGTTTCTACTCCAGAAAAGCTATCTTCAAAATTTTGTTTGAAATTGTCCATATTACTTACCATGACATTTTTTATATTTAATATCGCTACCACAAGGACATTCTTTGTTGAATTTCATAATTTTTGTTTAATCAGTTTCTGAAGAACTTCTTTTATGCTGTCAGATGTTTCGATAAACTCATTTATAAAACCCACGACCTCTTTATCTGTGCTCTTTCTTAAGACAACCCAACCAGACAAATATAGAACAATCACCATGATTTTGTCTATTATCTCCTTAATCTCAGAATCATACCGTGGACTACTTATTTCTAACTTAGCAACCAAATCATCAGAAAGTTCTTTGATTTTAATCGAAAAAGAACTAAACTGCTTATCAAGTTCATTTTGAAAAAAATTTCCAAATTTTTTATTTAAGAGGCCATTAATTAGTTTAGCTTGAGAATTCACTTCCCCATATATACTTAACTGACTTCCGTATTTTTTTGAGACGGCTTCAATATTTACAAACAAAATCGAAGCTGATTTTCTAATTTCTTTTAAATATTCATATTTAATATCAATTTGTTTTTGGCTACGATATAAAAATAACCCAAACAAGGCTAATACAACTCCTGCAAACACAGTTCCAAAAAATGTATTATTCAGAATTGGCAATATCCAACTCATATATTTGTTCGTACCCTCCCACTCAACAAATCCTGCATAAGGCCTTTTTTGAGTTGGGTGAGCTTTGCTTTTAATTTCTTATTAACTGAAATTTTTTTATCAATAGCTGAAAGAATTTCTGCAATCTTTTGTTGTTCTTTAATAGACGGCATCACAAAATTAATAGAGTAAAAATCCCCATGATTAAGATCTGGTATAGTTGTTGTTCCTGCTCTATCTAAAATAATTTTTTGAATTTTACCGCTTCTCAGATAGTACACCAAAAAATCTTTAACTATTTTTTCTCTATCAAAATCAACTAAGAAAAAATTATTGTGGAAAACTCCTGACACATTAGTTACAACAATTCCTGTGTTACCAGTTCTGGTCATTAAAATATCTTCTTTCCCACAGATAACACTTTTGCTAGGATTTTCAATATATTCCACATTATCTAATGCCTTCAAATATTTGAGCGTTATATAAATGAATCTATTTTCCCCGCCCTCTTTAAATCTTTTTTTAATAGGGATTTGTAATCCTTGCCTTACTTTGCAAACATCTTGAAGCTTAACGATTCCCCACCTTTTATCTTTGACATTTGATTTTGAAAAAAGCTGTTGCATTAATCCTTTTTTCAATTTCTCCGTAGCGTCAATCACTTCTTGTGTCTTTGCGATATCGTCATCCACCGCCCCCAAAATCTCTGCAATCTTTTGCTGTTCTTTAATTGGAGGAAGTGCAATTTTTTGTTTTTGATACTGAGAAATATAATAACGCTTATGGGCTCCTCTTGGGAAATTGATTGATTTTATTTTTTCATAAAGAAACTTTAGTTTTGCCTGTTTTTTATCTTTAGATTTCAGAATCTTAATTGCAGATGATTTAACTTTAAAAGGAAAATCTACGTATTTACTGTCTGTTGTAAAATCATCAAAAATTATTACGGGATTTTTTTTATATATATCAAAATCCTCAGCCGTATAACCAAGAACGAAGGCTTTATTTGCTGTCAAAACTGGAATTTTATTATTCTGTGAGTAATTAGTACTTTTGACAATATAATTATCTGGTCTTTCAAAACTAAGGACATCCTCAAAGCACACTTCTCTCCACCCATCCGGAATATTCTGTTTTGTTGTCTCTTTATTTCTCATAAGACTTTTTCATCTCCTTTATTGCTTCAGTGGTCCAGTAGTGTCGCGCTGTCCCACTTTTCTTCAATGGGTTCAAGTATAGTGTTGAACAATATCTCTCCTTATCTTTCATTAGTTTTTTTCTTCTATTAAACTCGTCATTAATCTTGAGATTAGGAATTGTTTTTCGTAATTTTACAATAAAATCTTCATATGAAAATAAACTTCCATTTTCTAGCCCTTCTTTAATACGATTTTCAATTTCTTGTTTTATTACGATGGGTGAATCTTTTGAATGCCTTACTGACAAAGCATAATCTGATTTTGACTTTTCAAATTTTGTCTCCAATCTCAATACTATGTTGTGCTTCTTATTTAAATCGGTCGGATAACTATTAATTTTATTTGAAACGTAAGCAAGAAAATTTTCTTTTTGTTTATTCTTATTACTTATTGAAAAGCTTTCCATTTCATAAGTATGAAAAAAAGACATTGGCATTAGATAAAAATTATATTTTGTCAAATCATAATCAAACCATTCATTCACTAGAGTGACGTAACTTTTAAGCGATGCCGTTCCAATTTCAAGTACTATTTTTTCAAATTCTTTTGAATCATTCATGAAATGGATTGCATTATCTCTAATTTCAACCAATAAATTGATGTTTTCTTTTAGCGTGCCATCTATGTCAAGTAGACTAATTGAAGAAAAAATATCGAGAGTCAAGGCATTACCTGAGCGATTTTTCTTTGGATAAAAACGCTTTAACCTTACTCCTTTTGAGTTCTTTGTCTTCTCTGAGACATATATACTTTTCATTTGGCCTAGGTTATCTAAAAGTATTTTTGCTTTAAATAATAATTCCCATGCGTTAACCATCAGTATAGAGAAAGTCTCTTCTCGATACTTAAAATCAGGTTTATTATAAACTTCGATTGTAGCAATAGCAGCCTGGACAGACTTATCTATTAAATTTTTGTACCGAGACTTTGCCATAATTATTTTTTATAGTTTATTTTGTCACTTTTTTTACGATTTTCTTCCCAGTGTAATGGTTGAAGGTTTCTGTCTTGATCTGAACCTTTATTTGCCTTTGGATTTTTGTGATCTATCTCCCAACCAAACTCTCCAATCGTTCCATATGAACTGTGGCGTATTTTATTTCCATACTTATCCTTGCGCCACACATTAGGATTTTTACCTTTCATTGTTTGTGCATCATCCCAAGTATTTTCAATTTGTTTTTTTGTTGCCATATTATTCTTTTTTATTCTTTAACTTTTTATTTTCTTCATTTTTTAGATCTTCGCTCATAAGTCTAATATTTAGGTTCTAATAAATGACCACAGCTTCATTAAGCAACATTTTATTCACTTTGCAAACTGTGGATAAGTATTGACTTTGCGCATGGCGGGCTTTATACTCTCTTGTATTAGGGCTTCGGCCTCCGAGAACCTCCGCCACTGTGCGGGGGTTCGATTTTTTTATATAAATGTTTTCCATATATTTTGAAGCTCTTTAAAAGAATCTTTACCGAGCACGTCAACCTTTCGCAATAGTCGCTTATTACTAATGACTCTGGCTTGGGTAAGTTTTGCCCACGATACTTTTTGTGCAGTCTTGACTATGTGGTGAAATTTGTCATTCTTCTCTTTTCTGGTAAGGGGAAGCACAAGCATTGAGCGTGTGTTGTAGACACGCATAATGATAACGGGGCGCTCAAAGTTTTCATTCTTTCCATCAGTTTCCACGCCGACGTTAACGCCAAGAGAACACCACCATATCTCTCGCGGATGCGCGAAAGCAGTACCAGGCATTGCATTAAGCTTTTCTTTTAACCCTAACCATTTGGTAAAATCTTTTAACATAATTTAATACTTGAGCTCTTTAAGAAAGTTGGTAACTTTCTTGTCGACTAACTCGCGCTCTCTTTCTATTTCTTTAACATTGCTCCACGCCCTGCTAACGTCAATCACTTCCTCCTCTTCATTGTTATCAACGTAGCGACGTACATTGAGATTGAACTCATTTTCTTCCATTTCTTTTATGTCTACTACATGTGCATATTTTTCAATATTGCGATAATTCTCAAATGCTGAGACTATTTTTTCAATGTCTTTTTTACGTAGGCGATTTTGATTTTTCCCTTCTTCAAAATCTTTCTCTGCATCTATGATGAGAATTTTATTTTTATGATTTTCCGGCTTGTTTTTGTTGAAAATCAAAATCGCCGCAGGAATACCTGTCCCATAGAAAAGCTTAGCGGGAAGTGCGATGATTGCCTCAATCAAATCGTTCTTGATGAGTTGCTCACGAATTCGTCCTTCTGCTCCACTTCGGAAAAGCACGCCGTGAGGAAGCACAATTCCAGCACGTCCATTTATATTCATAGATTTCACCATGTGGAGTACGAAAGCGTAGTCTGCCTTCTTTATAGGAGGCATGTCGTATCCCTCAACTCGTCCGTGTTTGTCGTGCTTAAACATGTCATACTCCCACTCTTTGACAGAGTAGGGAGGGTTCGCAACGCAGATATCAAATATTTTGAGTGAGCCGTCCGGGTTTAAAAATTTTGGGTTTGCGAGTGTATCTCCACGTTGTATATCCGCACTATCAAGCCCATGGAGGAACATGTTAATCTTTGCGATTGCATATGTACCAATATTTATCTCTTGTCCATACAGGTAAAGTGAGCGCGCTTTCTTTTCTCCAGATTCATTTTTAAGATAATGATATGCTTCCAAAAGAAAACCACCAGAACCGACCGCCATGTCATAAATATGGTCTTTCTCGTGAGGTTTCAAGATGTTTATAATCACACGTTCCACTTCTCGCGGGGTGTAGAATTCCCCACCTTTTTTGCCTGCGTCTGCTGCGAATTGCTCAATGAGGTATTCATATGCGTCACCAAGCAAGTCAGAGCTTATGTAATTGTTTCCAAAATTATATTGTGAAAAATTATTAATGAGCTTCTGGAGAGTTTCATTTGGAAATTTGTCTTTATTTGCGAAATCCAGGTCTTCAAAGATTTTGTCTAGTTTTGGACTGTTTGCTTGAGCAAGTTTATCAAATACTTCATTCAGTCTTTGTCCTATTCCTTCTGCCTGTTTTTCGACTGCCTCCCATCTGCAATCTTTTGGGACTTGGAAGCGGTGGTTGTGGTCTGCTTTGGCAATTTCTTCATCATGATACTCATTAAGTATTGTTTTATACTCCTCGTCCCACACGTCACTTATGCGCTTATAAAAGAGAAGTCCGAAGATATATTTCTTGTAGTCAGAGCTATCAATTTTTCCGCGTAGTATGTCGGCACTTTTCCAAAGAAATTGTTTTAGCTGTGTGAGGCTCATCTTGTCATCCTCGCCTGTCTTTGGAAGCCCAAGATCTTTTACAAGACTCATATCACCCATAATCTTCTCGAGGTCTTCATGGCGATATCTTCTGTCACCGCGAGCACCTATGCGCAATGGAGTGATGAGCCCTTTCTTTTCCCAGTTGCGAAGAGTGTCCTGGTGAACATGAAAAGTCTTTGCCACTTGGCTTATTGAAAGTAGCTGATTTTCTTTCTGTTCTTTCTTCATAGCACTAAGTATAGCATGGCTAGCATCCCTCCGTCAATAATTTCAAATATTTCATATCATTTCATAGGTTAAGAAGCTGTACACACATATTCATTCTCCGTGTGAGTAATTGTGTAGTTTACATTGAGGAGTTGTTCACACACACCCCCCTGGCGCGCGAAGCGCGCCAGGGGGGTGTGTAGTTAGAGCTTGAGCGGTGGTTGTATGGTGTTGATGAAATTATACAAAACCCTATTGGGCGCTTGCCTCTTTGCCTTTGTCCTCACCTTCATCTTTCCCTTCCGAGGTTTCGGATGTCCCCGGTGCCTCGGACGCCTCGGGAGCATCTTGTTTCTCTTGCTCGTCGCCACTCTCTTTTTGTTCGTCCTTCTGCTCCATGCTCTGCTTGTCGTCTTTATTAGTGGCTTCCTCCACGGAGGTTTCTGTAGTCGACACCACTTCCACGACAGGTTCGCCTTCTGTAGGTGTTTCTGTTGATACTTCTGTTTCTGGCACTGTCTCCGGCACTGTCTCCGGCGCTGTTTCCGGCGCTGTTTCCGATTCTTCAAGATTTTCCGACTCTTCTTCCTGTGCAAAATCATCTGTGGAGATATTCATCAGCTTCGCATTGCG
>VAPL011007093.1_pt1 | contig 11322 bp, 13 predicted proteins | sample 3395061 | NCBI WGS metagenome assembly VAPL01 (sample SAMN08290444, study PRJNA428436) | hydrothermal vent metagenome | isolation source: Deep-sea hydrothermal vent chimney 2 | place: Pacific Ocean: Juan De Fuca Ridge | depth 2182 m m
CTAGATAAAATAAAAACCCTCGCTTTTGCGAGGGTTTTTATTTTATCAGTTTGTAGGTTTACAGTTGTTAGCTTACAGGCTCCCTGTTTGCCCAAGCTTTGCTTGGATACAAACAGCAGTGCAGAGCCTCCCTGTTTGTCTAAAAGCCACAACGATTAGATACAAACAACAGAGCAGGAAGGTCTTTTCAGACCGAGTCGTGGAAAACACGACCGCCGAAGGCGGTCGTGTTTTTTGCTAAAAGCCGTAACCCGTAAGCTGATAGCTAACGCAGTCACAAGCAACCTTTAGGTTGCTTGTGACTGCGTTTTAAAATACAATAGTGGACATGTTTACAGATAAAATCAACAGTGAAAAGACTCAAAAAATTATTGGAATAACAGTAACTGTGCTCCTTGTCGGCCTTATTGGCTGGTATGTTATGCGTGATATTTCTCCTGTAAATCCTACTGGAGAGCTAGATAAAGTAGGGGGTGGGAGTATAGAAGCTCTAGTTGAAAGCGGTGATGCTGAAATAAAAGAAATACCAACAGGTTTAGACCTTGATGTTGATACAGTAGCGCGACCAAAACTAGGTAGAGCAATTACGTTTCCAGATAGGTTTTCTTCTGAAGCGATTGAAATTTTAGTAAATAATATTGCGACACTTACAACTCAATTAAAAGAAGACCCTAACTCATTTCAAGCTTGGTCTGACTTGGCAATACAATATAAAATAATTGATGACTTTGAAGGAGCTGCTGAAATATGGGGATTCTTAATAATTTCCACAGAAGACAATGTAAATACTCGCATTAACCTTGGTAACCTATATCACTATCAACTAAGAGAGTACGAGAAATCAGAGGCAGTATTTAAAGAAATAATAGACATCGATAGTAGTGTGTCGGGAGCATACACAGGACTTCATGAGTTGTATAGATATTCATATAAGACAGATACAGCACAGGCAATAGATATACTTAAGGAGGGTGTGGTAGCTGTACCAGACGATATTGATATCAGGATGTTACTTGCTTCGTATTACACAAAGATTGATATGAAAGATGAGGCGCTTCTAGTGTATGAAGAAGTATTAGTGATGGCAAACACAGCAGGGAATACAAACTTAGTTACCATAATAGAGTCAGCAATTCAAAATCTTAAATAGAGCTAAAATAACAAATTTGGAGACCTGGTCTCCAAATTTGTATAAAAGATTAAATAATATGCAACGAATAGTAAATCATTCATTTTTCAAATTCTTCGTTGGTTTTATAGCGATGTTACTTCTTAGTTTTGCGATTATAACCATAACTTCACAGATTTCAGAAAAGGAAGTCGACTCCAAAAACCAAACAGCCTGCCAAGATTCAGAAGACTGCTAAACAACAAATGGAGGACGTCGGATGTCCTCCATTTGTAGAAAAGTTATTAACAGAATGACGTGGTTTGAGGTGGTTAGGTTTTTTGGTTGTTGAAGTCAGACTTCAACAAACTTCAACAAAAAATGAGGGACGTCGGAGGTCCAACATTTAAGGAGGGGTATAGTTCTGTTTCAGACTATATGCGTAAGTTAAAACCCAGAATAATAAATTTGGAGACCTGGTCTCCAAATTTAGACTGCTGGTCTAGTTACTTATGTGTTTTGTTGTAAACCACAATCCGGCAATAAAAACGGATATAAGAGATATAAAAACAGGGGGAAAAAGTAACATATACCCTAAAATAATTAAAATAAATTTAGAGTCCTCTCCAAATATTTCAATATATATCCCAAAACTGATAGGGAAAGTTAAAAGAATTAATGTCAGAATGACGGTGATTATATATACTAGTATAGATACAATTCTTGCGAAAACATGTTTTCCTTTATTGAAAATCTTTCTTCTTGGCCATATCGCTAATTTATATCCCAAAAAGCAAGAGAGCGCTAATGGTACAAGGAGCAACATGATGTACTATGAGGTCATATCTGCCATAACTATAGTGTATCATCACAAAAAATGACTCTAGTGCTGGCTCTAGAGTTAATTTTTTTGTGATGGTATAGTTACTTATACATGAAAACTTTCTTTTTAAATGTGTGGAGATATGGGCGGTGGGTTCTATTGGCTGTGATTGTGTTGTATGTGGCTCTCGTCATCTATCGAATTCCATTTGTGGCAGAACAGGAAAGGTCTGACGAAGCTGTTGCATTTATTAATGCGCAAGCTATTACAATGGCAGATGTGACAGGAGAGAATTTGCCACCAGTGCCCGACAAAGAAATAAATGATTCGACTATTGAGGGAATCGACGTAAACAGTAATGGTATTCGAGATGATGCTGAACTCTCTATCTTTGAGATCTATCCATATGATATTAAGATTCGCGCAGCTTTGTTGCAGTATGCAATGGCATTGCAGTTGTATATTACAAAAGTGTTTGATTCGGAGACGTGGAAAGAAGCTGATATTCAAACGTCACGAGGGTACTTTTGTTTATTAAAATCTCTTCCCCAATTAGATAAGAATATTGCAACTAGTAAAGATATCGAAATTTTTTCTGATAAACACGATTTTCTTGTAGATCAAGTTAGAGATCTTGTGATGAATACTGAAATTAGAAAAGAAAAGTATGAAGACATGTTTGTTAAATTTATCACTTCAACTAGCGGAAATGAAAAAGAAGACTGTGATCTAGACCAAGAAGTATTTAGGAATTAATATTCTATGTTTAAAAAAACTTGTGTAATTCTGACTCTCGTAGTAATAGGATTGTCTAACGCTAATATTGCACTTGCTGAAAGTTGTAAAACTGATGGTTATACTGTGGTGTTTGTAAATGGGGTTTTTACAAGTGAAGAAGAAGCTAGGGCTGGAATGGATGAATTTAAAAAGGACTATTTTTTATTAGCAAGTGGTCGTAATAATGTCACATTTAAGTTAGGCTATAACCCATCACATCTAGCGGGGGTCGGGGATATTGCGCAGGCAGTGTCGCAGGTGATGGGGTCGTCGATGAGTGACTTTGATCTACAGACCATATTGATGCAGGTTCATTCGGAGATAACGACTCAGAAGATTCTATTAGTTGGACATTCTCAGGGTACTTTATATACGAATGAGATGTATAAGTATTTGACTACGCATGGTGTGCCTGTGGAGGCTATCGCTGTATATAATCTTGCGACACCAGCGAGTTCTGTTTCTGGAGGCGGTAAGTACCTCACATCTGGTAATGATAATCTTATAAACACAGTTCGAGAGTGGACGGCTAGTGTAGGTGCTCCACAACCTCTCCCTGCAAATGTTCTTTTACCGCCTTCGTCTGCTGACATAGAAGAACTTTTTCGTGGGCATGCATTTTCTCGTGAGTATCTTGCACAGGGTGCAGGAACTATTGTGTCTGATATCGATAATTTGTTAAGTGGATTAAAGACAGGAGGCACGGTTTCTGGAAGCGAGTCTGGTTGTTTCGATTCGCCTGTTGGCACGTTCTCTTATAGAATGCAAAAGTTTGGTTTCGCCATTGCTGACCCGTCTGTTACAGCTATACGCATTGCGGTAGTAAATACAGGAAAGACGATGGCGGCGGTTGGGTCTTCTGTAAAATATCGAGTGCTGACTGTGATTGAAAATGCTCATTTTGGTTTGTTTTCTGGGCAAGATAAGGTCACGCAGAATACAGCGTCAGTGGGGAGTATAGAATATTCTCAAAAGACTATATTTGAGTTGGAGCTTCCGCCTGTTCCTGATGACTTGTTACAAGAAGAAGTTGAGACAGAAGAAGAGGTTGTGCTAGGGGAGGAAGGACCTAAGCTTCGATTGGCAGAAGAAGTGGTGATAGGGGCAACTCGATTAAAAGGCATGTCGCCGCCTTTGGGTACACCTGATTTGGGAGGCGCAACAATTGATAGTTCACCACCAAATGGTCCACCACCACCTGGGGGAGAGTATTAAGTTTATAAACACTTGGGTGTCGGTCTGTGGTCTCCGGACATAATATTTTGCGAAATATCAGACACCCAAGTGTTTTGGTTAGTATTGACTTTTAATTTATATAGTGATATTTTATTTGTGCAACGTGGAAATTCCCCCCCAGTACATGTTGCGTGCGCGAAGTCCATTGCGACTTCGACAACCTAGTGTGGCATCTTTGGGATCTCCCCCCTCCCTGTGTGCCACACGGGGTTTCTTTTTTATATAAATGTGATATATTATTTTTATCTTTTGGACAAGTGGAATGCTGTTCTCTGCCCATGGTTCGTATTCTTCCCCAAGAGTTCTTGGAACCATGGCCTGGTTCCTCCTAGTCCTGCACTGTATTGATGAATTCCCAGGTCCATCAATCTGTGCAGGGCTTTTTCTTTTTCTTATTATTTTATGGCTGTGGATAATAGTTGAGGGGGGTGTATTGGTGTGTTATAGTGAGTGTGGGAGCAGTTCTTTTGTATTTTAAGCACTTAAGTCAGTGTGGGACTGTGATCCTGTATTTGAAACCTTCAATAGGGAGATTCTTTCATGAGAATTTTGTTATATGTCCGAATATCCATGGCCACCGCCACCATCGCCTTGCTTTCCATAGGCCTGAGCAGCAACGCCATGTCAGCGCAGCAATCGCTGTTTGATATCAATCCGCCGACCCAACAGGCCTATACGCCTGACATTGTGGCTGGCTACACCGACATGGCCGACGTGACCATCATGACTCCCGCACGCATCGACACTGACGCTTTGCCGATTGGTCTGACATTTGGACTTTCTCGTGGTGAAGTTGATTCGATTTTGGCGAGCGGCTCTACGCCACCCGACCTCGGCTTCAAACCTGATCCTGGTGACATCACGTTGAAGCCAGTGGCTCTGAGTCTTCCGTTTAAAGATGGTAACATCACGACCGACGTTGGCTCAGCAATCATTACGACGATAAAATCGTCCAAAGTCATCAATCTTGGCCAATATGGATACACTCCATATGCCAGTGTGTCCAGTCTTGTTGCATATATGGCCAATGGCACGTCACTCGGCATCAGAAGCGACGACTTCCTCACATCGGAAACCTTCGGCGGTCATCTTCGCCTCTAGCCGACCAAATCTGGAAAGGGAGTCTCAAGAATGGGACTCCCAATCCTACCACCTCTATATTCTCTATGAGAAGTAGGGGTTTTTGTTTTTTATAATTACAGACTGAACTATGTCCAGTTAACCGGACATAGCAACTGGCAGACTTTTCAACCTGCAAGTTGAAACCTATAAGCTATAAGCTAAACAACATTAAATCAACAAAGCGCGAAGCGCTTTGTTGATTTAATGTTGTTTATATGATTAAGTGTCTTTAGAATATTGTTTTTTAACGCTTTTAACTTCTGAGGAGGGGAGTGAGATGAAGATTCTTAATATTGAAGTAAGGCATACTATTCCAAACGACCTATCATTGTACAGAATGGTCGCTGGACTTATCATTGCTGTGCTTTTCTTGACGATGTCACAAGGAATTGTGTTTGAAGTGACGTGGGTCGCCATATATGTCATCGCGTGTCTTACTGATTGGGCTGATGGACATATTGCAAAAAGATGGCTGTCAGAAGCGTCTGACTTTGGCAAAATAATCGACCCTCTCGCTGACAAGGTGTTGGTAATCTCAATGGTTACCCTTGTATTGTTTGTTGGGAAGGTTGAGCTTTTGAGTTTTGAATCGTTTCTCATGGCGCTCATCGTTGCAAGAGAGGTATTAATTTCTATTGCACGAAAACCATTGATTGGGGATGTAAACATTCTTTCTGTGAGTAAAATTGGGAGGTGGAAAGCTGCTGTTCAAATGATTGCCGTCGGAGTGCTTCTAGGTAGAGACGGTATTATTGCTGGACTCTTTGGCCGAATGGTGCCACACTTATCATTTGAATATTTCGGTTCTTTACTTTTACTCACCGCGACAATTCTTACATTGTATTCAGGGTATGGATACTTTGTTCGCTGGATTAATACGTCTGGTGCAACGACAACTTAAGAAGTATTAACTCTAAGTATGTATACCCGGGCTCTCTTTTGAGAGAGCCCGGGTATTGTTTTTTTATATATATTTTGACTTTTCTATATTTGTTGTATATACTCGCTGTATTGGACTGAAGACAACAGGCGCGATTAGCTGACAGCCAAAAGCTAACTTTAAGACCTGTCGAGGAACTACATGCATTCATATATTATATGTTGGCGTGTCTAACTACTTCATTCAGACCAATTTAATGGTCGGTTTTTTATTGCATAGCCAAAAATTACAATGGCAAAAACAAGAGAACAAAAAACAAAGATATTAGAGAAATTAACCAGTGCTGTGAAAGACGCTGGCTCTGTTGTGTTTGTGAACTTTCATGGGCTTGGTGTTACTGACACTAACAAAATGCGAAGTGCGCTAAAAGAACAAGATGTGAAATATTTTGTTGCAAAGAAAACATTAGCAAAGCGTGCTTTAGACGAGTCTGGCATTGAGGGTGATGTCCCTGCGTTTGATGGGGAACTCGCTATTGTTTGGGGTAATGACCAAATTGCTCCAGCATGCGGTGTTAAAGAGTTTACTGACAAGCACAAAAAAGAACTTTCGATTCTTGGAGGAGTCTTTGAGAATCGATTTCTTGGAAAAGAAGAGATGACAGTTATTGCATCTATTCCACCACTAAAGACTCTTTACGGACAATTTGCAAATGTTATCAACTCTCCTATACAAGGGTTTGTTGTTGCATTAAACGCTATTGCGGAGAAACGAGCGTAGATCGTTTCGGAGTCCGATACCATTTTGGGCGAAGTGCGCGCCGAATAGGCAGATGTAGCACAAGCTCGTAACAAAAAATGGCATTGGGCGGAAAAGAAAGAAGTATAATTTATTATTTTTTAATTTAAAACATTATGTCAGAGGAAGTAAAAAAAGACGATACTACTACTGAGGAAGCGCCTAAAGAAGAAGCTCCCAAGGAAGTAGCTGAAGAAAAGAAAGAAGAGACAGAAGAAGTAGAAATGACAGCTGATCAGAAAAAAATAATTGATCAGGTTGAAAAGATGACTGTTCTTGAACTTCACGAACTTGTTAAGGTTCTTGAAAAGAAATTCGGTGTCTCTGCAGCGGCTGTTGCTGTAGCAGGAGGAGGTGGAGGAAGTGAGGGAGACGGTGAAGAGCAAAGTGAATTCACTGTTGAACTTACTTCAATGGGGGAATCAAAGATACAGGTTATTAAAGCTGTTAAAGAGATTCTTGCTCTTGGACTTAAAGAAGCCAAAGATCTTGTTGAGAGCGCACCAACTCCACTTAAGGAAGGTGTAAAGAAAGAAGACGCAGAAGAGATGAAAGAAAAGATCGAAGCAGTTGGTGGTAAAGTTACGTTTAAGTAACCCACAGGTTTCGATTTACAGGAAAAACATAAAGCCACGGATTGCTAGTCTTTGGACATGATATCTTTCGAGATATCAGCAATCCGTGGCTTTATGTTTTGACGTAATCGTATTTCGTATGGTATTGTGACTAGTAGATACAGTTTGATTGTTAAGTTCGGTGAAATTCTTAGGAGTATTGGCTATGTTGAAATTAATAATTTCGTTTATTTACAGGCTGCTTCCAGCGCCTTTTTATAAGATTCCAAGTGAATCTGAACTCATTCAACGACGTGATAAAAGGGTGCGTCAAATTGTCGGACCTATTTTCACTGCACGTGACAGGGAAAAAGCTTACAATTCAATTAAAGGCGCTGTTTTCTAGACAGCACCTACTCTAAGTTGGATTAGTGCCTGAACTAGCTAGTTCAGGCACTTTCTTGTTGTACATAGTTGACTAAAAACACCTGAATAGTGAGCACTCAGGTGCTTTTTGGTCAACCATTGCACTCTTTTGCTAGGAGAGTACAATACGAACAATATGGATATTCTTGAAAAACTGTTTGGGAGCACTGCTAGAGTCAAGATTTTAAAACTTTTCTTGTTTAATGAGGGAGAGAATTTTGAAAACTCTGACATAGCTAAACGTGTACGCACGTCACCTCAAAATGTGCGAAAGGAAACTCTTATGTTAGAAAAGATTAACCTTATTAAGCGTCGTATATTCTATACAGAAATAATGAAAGGTAAGGGGATTAACAAGAAAGTTGTAAAAAAGAAAGTGCAAGGGTGGACGCTTAATGCAAAATTTGAACACCTGTCGGCACTACGCAACTTCTTGCTCACAGCTACACCCTTAAAAGAAAATAATATTATAAAAAGTATAAGTACTGCTGGAAGACCAAAGCTAATAGTAATTGCTGGTGCGTTTATTCAAGATTGGGATAGTAACATTGACTTACTTGTTGTTGGTGACAACATGAACGAAACTAAGCTTGAGCGTGCCGTGAGACATATTGAGTCAGAGATTGGGAGAGAGCTTCAATTTGCTTTTTTCTCAACTAAAGACTTTAGTTACAGAATGAACATTTACGATAGGCTTCTTAGAGATATTTTTGATTGCAAGCACCAAACGGTACTCAATCGTCTCGGTAGTCAGTATGACGGAGACTTGTTGTCTTTGTAGGGGTCGCTAGGATGTTTATTTTTTAAGACAAATGCTTCGGTAGTTGAAAATTAAGTAGTCTTCACAATAAAAAGTCCAAGACTCACTGCAAAAAGCAGTTCAGACAAGTGGACTTTTCTGTTAAGGTTATCGTGGTTAAGCGATTACGCCTCTGGGCGCGATTCTTTGCGAAGAATCGCCTCGCTCTAACGTAAGGTGTAAAAAATGGAACCCCGCCGGAGGCGGGGTTTTCTTATGGTTTTTTAAAAGCTAGGACTTGAATAAAAAAAGTCACCCGACGACTCACATCGTCGGGTGATGTTTGTTTTGCACGCGGTGTTTAGATAAAGTCGTCGCCGAATTCTTGTCCAGTAGGACCATCTGGTGACAGATGTTGATTATAATATTTCTCAGATAATATTCTGATATTGTTATAATCTGCCTCGTCGGCGATTTCTTTCATTTTTTCACACATTCCGGGGTAAGCTAATAAGATAGCAACCATATCCTTACTTATTCTAATGCCGGCGATTATATTATTGACACCTAAAACGAACACTGGAATGCCCACAGTGTCTTCGTTGTAAATTGTAACGTCGAGATGTTTGGCGATTTCGTGACTTGACATGTTACTGTCGCGTAAGCTGAAGAAGGTTGTTGAACTCAGAAGTGTTCTGACTTCGTCACTTTCTTTTTTCTTGAAAGGTGTAGACATTGTTGCTCTCCTTTATGTAAAACCAACTATGATTAAATTGTGCTTTTATCTGTTGGTGACTGTATCACTGCGGAGGTGATATGTCGAGAGTTGTGGTTTTCTTGAAACGTGAAAATCTTATTAAAAAGACCTAAACCGCCAAAACAACGCTCCGCGTTTTGGCGGTTTAGGTCTTTTTGGGCTCTTTTTCTTGTCCACAGAGGTATATATGACGATAGTTTACTCTAAATGGTATTATGTATATACGCAGATATGCGTAATTTATAAGGTCGATGGTTCTTGGATTTTCTTTGAACCACTTAAATAATTTATAGTATGTGTAAGTTTATTTTGAACTTAAGCATACTAGCCTAGGCTCTGTCGTTAATGTTAGCGATTGCGACGGAAATATATACTATTATGTTATTACAAACATGGACTCAGGTTCTTCAACAATCCGCCCAGGATCTCTGGCTCGGTATTGCTGCGATTGTTCCAAGTCTTGTCGTTGCGTTGATTATCTTCGTGATTGGCTGGATCGTAGGAGCAGTTCTCGGGCGTGTAGTAGCGCAAATTGTTGGATCTCTAAAGATTGATAACGCACTTCGTAGTGCTGGATTTGAAGAAACCTTCAATCGAGCAGGATTTACTCTTAACGCAGGGGGGTTCCTCGGTGGACTAGTGAAGTGGTTTGTTATTATCGTTTTCTTGGTAGCATCTCTCGATGTTCTCGGGCTTAATCAAGTAAATGTCTTCCTTCAGGAAGTTGTACTTCTTTACCTACCTCAGGTAATAGTAGCGGTACTTATCTTACTTGTAGCAGCAGTCATTGCTGAACTAGCACGAAACGTTGTTACTGGAGCTGCAAAGGCTGCAAATATGATGTCAGCTAACTTTCTTGGAAGTGTTTCCAAGTGGGCTATCTGGATCTTTGCTGTCCTTGCTGCTTTAAACCAGCTTGGAGTTGCAACTGCATTTGTACAAACACTCTTTACTGGAGTGATTGTCGCTCTTTCACTTGGATTCGGACTTGCGTTCGGACTTGGTGGACAGCAGGCAGCTGCAGGATACCTTGAAAAACTACGAAGCGAAGTTAAGGAAAAATAATTTTTTCTAAATTAGCTTTTTTAACAAAACCCGTCTGCCGAAGGCAGACGGGTTTTGTGGTTTTATTAATGGATATGTTGACTCTTAAAGCCCTCTTGTGTATACTACTCTTTACGTAATTATGGGTAAATTATTCAAAGAAACACAACAGCGGAGGCGTTAGCCTGGGTTTTCCCCACGACTGACTTTCACCGCTTACGAGCGGTTTTTTTAATGAATTATCTCAACAGGATTGCGCGAACTTTGACAACGTCATAAGGATTTTTTGCAGAATTTATTCTGTAAAAAATCCGCAGGTAAAACAAAAATATAAGTTTTTTCGTTGCAACTCTTGCATTGTGTTGCAGCGAAATGTACATCCACAGATGAAGACTCCGTGGATGTACGTAAGCGGTTTTTAGATTTCTTAACAGGAGATCTAAGAGCGTGTGGTGGATGCCTAGACTGAAAAAGGCGATGAAGGACGTGGCATGTCTGCGATAAGCTCCGGTAAGGTGACTAGCAACCGTTATACCCGGAGATTTCCGAATGGGGAAACCCGGCTGATCTTTGATCAGTCACTTCGACACTTGATGTTGGAGAGTATACCTGGGGAAGTGAAACATCTCAGTACCCAGAGGAAAAGAGACCAATAGGAATTCCCTTAGTAGCGGCGAGCGAACAGGGACGAGCCCAAACCTGATTTCACCTTTACTGTCTGCATAGTCAGATGGTGAAGGTGGTATCGGGGGTTGTAAGACAACAATGTTGTTTTTTATTAAACGAGAAGAGTTACAAATTGTAAAATTAACAGAACAAGCTGGGAAGCTTGACCCTAGAGGGTAACAGTCCCGTAAGTGAAAATTTTACAACTCTTTTGTTGTTGTTCTTGAGTAGCTCAAGACACGAATAGCTTGAGTGAATCTGCCAGTACTAACTGGTAAGGCTAAATACTTTTTCAGATCGATAGTGAACTAGTACCGTGAGGGAAAGGTGAAAAGCAGTCCGGTGAGGACAGTGAAATAGACCTGAAACCGCACGCTTACAAGCAGTGGGAG
>VAPL010265338.1_pt1 | contig 11318 bp, 9 predicted proteins | sample 3395061 | NCBI WGS metagenome assembly VAPL01 (sample SAMN08290444, study PRJNA428436) | hydrothermal vent metagenome | isolation source: Deep-sea hydrothermal vent chimney 2 | place: Pacific Ocean: Juan De Fuca Ridge | depth 2182 m m
CATCTTAAACATATCGAGTTCCGTCAAGAAAGTCGTTATCCTGGTTTCTACTACAGAACCGATAAAAACTTTGTTGATGAAGAAAACTGGCATTGTTTTGTTAACTCAATTTATGACAAAGAATCTAAAAAATGGACATGCTTCAAGCGTGCACATGTAGATTTGGTTGATAAGTCTAAATTGTTTAAATAAGCGAGTCTTTAAGCAATACAAAAAACCGGAATTGAAAAATTCCGGTTTTTTTTTGCATTATCCTTTTAGTTTCAGTAACCCGCCTTAAATCTCGTCAAATATACATCATTGGCAGCTAACAACTTGTATTTAAAGTATTTTATATTAGATTTAATATTGACATGAAACCGTGCTGCTTAATAATTGATAGGATCAAAATCACCAATCCTGTATACTAAACAACGAAGATTTATTTATTTCCATACAATATTTAAGAGTAGTTAAACCATGAGTGATAACCGTTTCCAAGACATTCCGTTTGATAGTCCAGTAGCACCAAACCAGTTAGAATTAGAGAGCACAATCTGCTTCAATTGTCATCCTGGGGTATCGTGTTTCAATGAATGTTGTAAACAAGCGAATATCACCTTGGCACCATACGATATTATTCGTATGAAAAATCGTCTTGGCCTAAGCTCGACTGAATTCTTAAAACAGCACACAGTTCCTTTTGAAATGGACGGACACGGTATGCCCGGCGTTAAGATGCGTACTACCGATGTTGATCCGGTGTGTTTATTCATGGATGAGAAAACCGGCTGTAGCATTTATGAAGACCGCCCGACTTCATGTCGTTATTACCCCATTGCATTATTATCATCACGTCGTTCAGATGAATACCATGATGAACAACATTATGCGCTGATACAAGAATCTCATTGTAAAGGGCATGAAGATGGACGTGAAATTACTGTCGGTGATTACCGTAAAGAACAAGGTGTTGAAGAATATGACTTACTCAATCGTGAGTTTTATCAAATAATTTTAAAGAAAAAATCGGCTGGCCCTGCCATTGGCAAACCATCAACCACCAGTTTTCAATTCTTTTTTATGATTGCCTATGATGTGGATCGATTTAAAGAGTTTTTAGCGTCAAAAAGCTTTCGCACAGTATATGACATTTCAGACGATGAATTTCAGCTCATCAACAACGATGAAATCGAACGACTCAAATTTGGTTACCGACTATTACGCCAAGTACTATTTGCTGAAGAAAGCATTAAATTAGTCGACGGAGCATATGACAGCCGCATGGAAGAACGAAAAGAAATTTTAGAAGCTAGACGTGCAGCAGAAGTAGCCGAACACCAGAAAAAAGATGTCATTAATGAATTAATTGACGACTAATTAGTCGTAACGATCAATATTATGTATCAGCAATTAAAGTAATTGCACCTGCCAGTAATAATGCAAATACAGCTAACATAATATTACGACGATCGTCATCGTGTTTGTGATTGTTAAAAGGTCGATTCATACCCACCTCGATAAAATGTACGCTGTTATTTATTCGTTTTTGACTTTAACTAAAGCATCGCGAGACAAACTCAAAGCACGAATCGCTGAATTGGCTCTATTCAATGATATAGATACTCAAAAAGTAAAATAAAATCTACAAACGGAAAAACTACTTGATAACCAAAAAATATTTTATATTTTTTTAGTTGATACGAAGATAATTTAGAGCTTTACGGATTCAGAAATACTAACAACAGACTGACTAGTTGGGCTATCAGCATAATAAGTTACAGCAGCAGTCAGCGTTAACACAACGAAAGATAAAACAATATTTTTAATTCTTGATTTGGTCGACATTAAATTTTTGTTCCCTTATATATGATTTCTGGTTTTCTTAATTAAAACTTAGTCAATACTAAGTCCTTACTAACAATATGTTCAGTGGTATTTTACAAGTTATCATTGTTAAATAATACCAAACAAAACTCAAGCGGTTTTCGTTAAAATTAAGAAATAAATAAGGTAACAAGCTGAAATATATGGAAATATAATCGGTTTTATTGAATAAATGATACAAATTTGTTGGATTTAAGCATCAACGCCTATAAAAACTAGAATAGCTCTAAATGAGTCGAACAGCGATTAATCGACACTGCTATTATGTTCAAAACCAACAAATTAACAGTAAAAACAAGCAACATTCCCGCAACATTCAATGCGGGAATGCTCAACTAATTTGAAACAAAGATAAAGCCCAATTTTTATTTATTTGCTAAATCTTCAAGTTTTTTAGCTTTAATCAACTGCCCATCAAGACCAGCCTGCTTTCCAGACTTACCATAAGCAACACTCATTAATGCGCTATAGTAAACTACCGGCATTTCAAACTTAGTATTATATTTTTTGTTGATTTGTGATTGATAAACTTCAACATTCGCCTGACATAACGGACAAGGAGTAACGATCATATCGGCACCACCATCATACGCAGCTTCAACAATATCTTTGATTAATGCTTGGCTTTTTTCGGTTTCAGAAAATGCCAACGCACCACCACAACAGGAGACTTTTTTATCGTAGTTCTCTACCGCCTCGGCACCCAAAGTATTCACTAATTTATCAAGATATTTCGGGTTTTCAAACGACTCACCATCGATGCCAAAAGGACGGTTGGTTTGACAGCCTACGTATCCCGCAATTTTTAAACCTTCTAACGGTTTTTTAACATGGGAACCTAACTCGTCAAAACCAAAATCATCAATTAAGACTTCAACCATGTGTCGCACATGCTGTGTGCCACGCACTTTAAGACCGGCTTCCGCCAATGCTTGGTTGGTTTCAGCCATTAACTGTTCATCACTAGTGATACGTTCTTGAGTCTCTTTAGTTGCTAACCAACAAGCGGCACAGGTCGCCACGATGTCTTGATCCGGGTTAGCTTGTTCTGATAAGGCCATGTTTCGTGCCGATAACGCCATTCGCGGCAGTTCACCACCACCAGAGTAACCGATTGATGCAGAACAACAATTCCAATCAGGAATGGTATTTAATTTAACATCCAACACCTCACACATAGTATCAATTGAGGTTTGGTAATTCGATGCGGAAGATCCTTTTTGGGAGGAGCAACCAGGGTAAAATGAATATTCTTTTGTCGCCATGATGTTACTCCTTAGAAACTATCTGCACTTTTGATTTTAGCCGCTTCAATTTCAGCTGCTTTTTTCAAGATTTTTTTAATGTCGCCCGCACCTTTACATTTATGCCCACCAAATAATTCCATTGGTGATAAACGTTTAGTTTTGAATAAACCCAAGCCACTCATGGCCATTGCCATTCCGGTTTTTATGCCTTCGGCGATGCCATTCATAAAATAAACTTTAATGGTTAATGTTAATTCATTAATCCGACCGGTTTTAGCGAGGTTATCCCAAAAGATTTGGGTAAACTTTTCAGTTTGCTGATTCTTGGGAACCATACCCAAGCGTTTAGCATAACTCGCTAAACCATGCATGATATGCGTGATAGGCAATTCACGAGGACAACGCACAATACAGTTATAACACGAGGTACACATCCACATCGATGATGAAGTAAGCACTTCCTCACGTTTACCGGCTCGAATCATCATAAACAATTCTTGAGGCGGATGATCCCAGTGAGGCCCTAGTGGGCACGAGCCAGAACACACACCACACTGCATGCACATTTTAACCCATTCACCTTCTTCAACATTGGCTTCAACTTCTTTCAGAAAACTATTACGATAGCTTTCAATTACATTTGCGCTCATCTTTATCTCCTAAAACTTGAATGGGCTCATGCCGATTTTTTCAATCGTCGCGGCCATGTCATTAATCAATTGCGGTGCTCGTTCGATATCGGTAATTGCGATTTCATAGGTCTCGACACGCTCAGCTTCAAGACTTAACGTTTGCAAAGTATCGGCTACTTTGCTCATACGCTCATGCGCAATTTCAGAACCGCGAACAAAATGACATTGATAATTTTCACCTTTTTGGCACCCCATCAAGATTACCCCATCATACCCCGAGTTCATTGCATCGGTTACCCAGATAAGGTTCACCGAACCAAGACATCGGATAGGAATTATTCGTGTAAATGCACTGTATTCAACCTTGTTCATGGCAGCCATATCCAAAGCAGGATAAGCATCATTTTCACAGGCAAGCACTAAAATACGCGGTTTTTCATCAAATTCATCCGGAATATCAACAATTTTTAATTGTTGGCCAACGGTATCAATCGAGTAATTTTCGAATGAAATAACCCGAACCGGACAAGCCCCCATACAGGTTCCGCAACGTCGACAGCGTGATTCATTAAAGACTGGAAAACGTGCTTCATCTTCGTCAATTGCGCCAAATGGACATTCTACGGTACAACGTTTGCACTGCGTACAGCCTTCTTTACGGAAACTGGGAAAGGATAAATCGCCTGAACGGGGATGTGCGGCACGCCCTTGGCCTGCATTTTCAATGGCCTGAATTGCTTTTAATGCTGCACCAGTCGCATCTTCAATCGCCTGAGGGCCGTCCATCGGACGACGTACTGGACCCGTTGTGTAAATTCCAGTTCGACGAGTTTCGTAGGGAAAACAGATAAAATGCGAGTCATTAAAGCCATTTTTCAAATGCGGAATATCTTTACCTTGACGATAATCCAGGTTCAAAATGGAATCAACGCTGATAGAAACTGAATTAGTTGCTTCAGCATCATTGGCAGGTGGTTTGGCTTCGATATCAACACCAGAATTAGGAATCATACCCGTTGCTAAAACGACTAAATCTGCTTTTTCAACAACGTCTTCACCCAAAATTTCGTCTTTAAACGATACTTCTGCACCGGCACCATTGGCTTTTACACCAGACACTGTACCTTTGGTGAAAGTCACGCCTTTCATCTGACCGGAGCGGTAAAAATCTTCGCCCATCGCACCCGGTGTGCGTAAATCCGAATAAATAATATTGGTGTCGATATCTGGATTTTGATCTTTAAAATACATCGCCTGTTTAATTGAGCTCACACAGCAGTGACCAGAACAATACGACAAATGATTTTCTTTATCACTTCGTTGTCCCGCACACTGTACAAATACCACCGAATTAACGTCTTTTCCGTCTTTAGTTTTGATACCAGAACCATCAGCTGCTAGCGCTAATTCGTCTAATTCCGATTGCGTAACGACAGCTGTTGAACTGCCATAACCTAATTCTGGAAGTTGATTCGCATCATAATCTGAATAACCGGATGCTTGCACGATGGCACCAAAAGTTAATTGTTCAGTAGAACCACTTTCTACTGCGATGTCCACCACAAAACGACCCGGCGCTCCACCGGTATTCGCTAGTGTCGAATTTAAATGCACGGTGATATTATTATCCGCTTCAATGGCACTGACCATGGTTGCAACACCAGTATCTTCCGGATCAGCATACGGTGATTTTGTTGGTAACCCTTTCCACATTTTAGCGGCAGCGCCACCTAGGGCACCTGATTTTTCCACTATATGCGCAGGATAACCCGCTTTTGACGCTTCAATAGCGGAGGTCATGCCACTAACGCCACCACCAACAATTAACACTGTTTTGTTGTAAGCGGTAGCGTCATCATGCGAGCTTGGTGACGTACTAAATTTTGCTTCAGTAACCGCCATACGAACATAATCGTCAGCCATTTCCTGCGTTGTTTCACGCGCTTCGTCCGTATCCGGACGCACCCAAATAACGCCTTCGCGAATATTGCCACGCGTCACGGCGACATTATCAAACTTAAACGCTTGAACTTTTGCGCGACGTGAACAGGCACAAATCGCAACACGATTAACGCCCTCATTATCAATATCATCTTGAATCATTTTAACGCCAGCTTCAGAACACAAAAATTCATGTTCTTTAGCGTCAGCTGCTTTAGTATCACGCTTGGCGATTTGTGCCATTTGAGCCGTATCAACGCGATCGCCAATACCACAACCTTTACAAATATAGGCATGTATTTTAATTTCATCAGCCATGTTCTATCCCTCCGCTCTTGCAACGCGATTAACAACTTGAATCGCTCGTAATGCACTGGCTGTTGCACTTTGAACCGCACGGTTAACGTCGAGCGCATCGGATGCACAGCCCGCCGCAAAGATGCCACCGTTAGATTCATCTTGTTCAATAAACCCTTCAACATTCACTTTAACTTGTATCGGAAAATCGTTCGACGCGACACTCGGTTCCATTCCAACGGCTAATACGACTAGGTCATGTTGGTTGTCATAGCGGTTATACCCTTCAGTATCTACGCCACGCAAAATTGGATTACCTGAGGTTTTATCTTCATCAATACGTGCTACTTTTGATTTTACAAAAGTAACGTTTTTATTGTCTTTTACTTTTTGATGGAAATCGTCAATTCGGTCAATCGCACGAATATCAATATAATAAATAGTTGATTTACCATCATCGCCATAGGCATCTTGCACATAATGCGTGTGTTTCAACGATGCCATGCAGCAAATTCGTGAACAATGTTTTAAATGGTTTTGATCGCGCGAACCCGCACATTGGATAAAAGCAACATTCTTAGCTTCAGCACCATCGCTAGGGCGAAGTAATTTTCCCCCGGTTGGGCCGTGTGGATCAGCTAAACGTTCAAATTCAACACTAGTAATCACATTCGCGATTCTGTCGTAGCCATAAGGTTGTATCTTTGCCGCATCGTACGGCCGCCAACCAGTCGCCCAAATAATCGCACCAACATTAATGGTATTGCTGACTTCCTGCATGTCGAGATCAATCGCATCATATTGACAGGCATCTTTGGCTTTTGTCGCGTCATCACTGCCGATAATACTCGGATCAAGAACATAACGCTGAGGATAAGCCATGGCGCTCGGTAGATAGGCTGCTTTACGATTATTTAAACCATAATTTTGTTCATTTTTAATTTCCGAATCAATTGCATCAGCACAATCACCGCAAGCAGTGCAATTTTCATTGACATAACGCGGTGCAGTTTTGAGCGATACACTGTAATTGCCTTCTTCACCGGAGACTTCCGACACTTCCGTTAGTGTTAACAGGTGAATATTATTATTGCCCATTAACCGACGTTGATTAATTTCCATGCCACAGCTGGGATGGCACATTTTGGGGAAATATTTATATAGGCGTGAAACACGACCACCGATAGCGGCTGATTTTTCGACCAGAATGACTTGTTTACCGCATTCTGCTGCTTCAATTGCGGCTGTCATACCACTAATACCACCACCTACGACTAGAATGGTTTCATTTGTTGCGACGATGTCTGACATCGACCTTCCTCCTTCACGAGTATCACTTTGGTTATTTAAATAAATTTTAATAAAGCAAAATTATGTAATCGTTGATGTTGACTCTTGTTTCATCATCATCTAAATATAATAGATGTAGAGAATGATTTATTGCCAAAAGACCAACACTAAATTTTTTATTATCTATATTAGTATATTTATATATACTAGCGTTAAACTATCCTCCATGCATTAACTCGAATTGAATAAGTTTCAACGGGGTTAACCTGTCAACAAAATAATATCAAAGTTCAACCGCGTTACAGTGAACTATCTATTCACGAAAAACAAGTTAGAAAAATCTTATCGTCTATAAAGTAAATTTATTTTAAAATGGAAATATTTATAGTGATCTACATCAAAATTAAAGACCTTAATTTAAACAAGGTATTTATATAGACTTCGCAAAATAGAAAAATCGCGAATAGATTTCATTTGAAATACTATGACATGACAAAGAGTTTGTTATAATCACCACAGTCACAAAACATTATGTATAAATAACATACAATTATAAATGTCATTTAATTTTTAAATACTAAAGATGAATGAACACAAACAAACATTTTTGAGCTCTATTTTATTAATTTTAAGAACGGTTTAAGCAATGAATTTTGATTCTCTCATGTGGGCAGTTTATGCCATCCCGATGATAATTATTATTACCTTCATCTGGGGTCGAAGACGCAATTACAACAAAGTACAAAAAAGACTTGACGACTATATCGATGCCGGCATGACCGAGCCGGCATCGTTGCACCCGGTGATCAACCCCAATCGCTGTGTTGGTTGTGGTGCCTGTGTCCCGGCCTGCCCAGAGGGAACCATTATCGGGGTGATAAAAGGTAAAGCGCAATTACTCAACCCGACCAAATGTATTGGCCATGGGGCGTGTAAAGTAGCCTGCCCATTTGATGCAATAACACTGGTTTTTGGCACTGAATCACGCGGTGTCGATATCCCCGACGTTGGTGAAAATTTTGAGACCAATGTCCCCGGTTTATTTATCGCCGGCGAACTTGGCGGCATGGGTTTAATTCGAAATGCCATCACCCAGGGAACCCAAGCAATCGATTATGTCGCAAAACACGGCAACCCAGAAAATAAAGAATTGGATGTTGTTATCGTTGGTGCCGGACCATCCGGTTTCGCCGCGACGCTTGGTGCTCATGAACGCAAAATGAAATATAAAACCTTTGAGCAAGATTCCCTCGGTGGCACGGTTTATAATTTTCCTCGCGGCAAATTAGTGATGACCGCACCGGTTGTATTACCCATTATTGGCACCGTCAAAATGTTTGAAACCACCAAAGAAAAATTATTAGAGCTTTGGAATTCAGTCGAAAAGAAAACCGGTATAAAAATAAACTACCGTGAAAAAATGGAAGATATCGAACCCAATGGTAAAGGTTACACCGTCACCACCAACAAAGGTACCTACGAAACCAGCACAGTACTGCTAACCATCGGGCGTCGAGGCTCACCCAGAAAACTCGGTGTTGACGGCGAAGACGTAGAGAAAGTCGTCTACCGATTAAATGATCCGGCAGATTACATTAATAAACATGTGTTAATTGTTGGCGGCGGTGATAGTGCACTCGAAGCGGCCACCAGTATCGCCGAGGTTGAAGGTTCTGTGGTAACAATATCCTATCGCAGCCCGTCTTTTTCTCGAGCCAAACAGAAAAATCAAGATAACATCAAAACCATGGCAGCAAGTGGCGAATTAACAGTATTGATGTCTTCAAATGTAAAAGGCATTACGCCTGAAGAAGTTGAAATTGAACAAGATGGCGAAAAAAGTGTCATAAAGAATGATGGTATCATAGTGTGCGCAGGTGGTATTCTGCCCACCCCATTTTTGAAAAAAATCGGGATCGTTGTTGATACAAAATTTGGAACATTATAAACAACAAACTATCATTTGCTACTGACAGGAAAATAAAAAAAACGCCCTAATGAAAACACACAAACTGGTACTAAATGTATTAATCGCCTCACTACTATTTAGCGCACAAATTACAGCCCAAGCTGCTACCAACAGCCGAGCCTATAATGAAGCACGTCGTGCAGTACGAATGCAAGACTACCAAAAAGCGGTATTACTCTACACCAAACTCGCCAAAAAAGGTGACAAAAAAGCACAATATGATCTTGGCGTGATGTACCGCACCGGTCAAGGTACCAGCAAAAACAGCAAAAAAGCCTTCAAATGGTTTAAAATGTCGGCTAAACGCGGTTATGACAAAGCCCAATACTCCGTTGCCATGATGTATTTGAATGGGCAAGGCACTAATCAAAGCGAACAAAAAGCAAAGTTTTGGCTAGAAAATGCTGCCAAACAAAAACACCGCCGCTCAATCGAGCAACTCAACCGTATTCAAAAACAGGGCCACTTAAAATTCATTCCTGAAAGTAGCTCAGAACGAAATATCGGACTCTATACAGCAAGCCGAAAGGGCGATCTGGATCAAGTTAAACGCTTAATCAAAGCCGGTGCCGACGTTAATCATGCAGCAAAATACGGTAAAACGGTATTAATGGATGCGGCGGATAATGGTCGAGAACAAACCGTAAAATACTTAATAAAAAAAGGCGCAAACGTCAATAAAAAAAATAATAAAGGTGAAACCGCTTTAATGTTAGCCGTCAATAGTGATCACTTTGCAACATCTAAAGTATTAGTGCGTAACAAAGCTAACGTCAATACTAAAGACAATAATGGTAAAACAGCGCTAATGCTCGCCGCCATTAACGGTAATCTCGATGCAATAAAACTATTACTCAAAAACGGCGCTAAAATAAATGCCCTTGATAAAGGTAAAAGAAATGCCTACGCCTTTGCCGTAAAACGTCAAAAAAATAAAATTGCTAAATACCTGCTCGCCAAAGGCGCGAAACGAACCAACCGCGTCAACAGAAAAACCACCAATGTTGCATTAACAAAAAAAGATTTTTCAACATCGGGTAAAAAAGGCGATGGCGTTTTTGATAAATGGTCAACGTTAATGGTGGCATCACTGCGCGGTCAAACTAACGTTGTTAAAGACCTGCTTCGAGGCGGTGCAAATGTCCACGTTAAAGATGAAGATGGACACACAGCGCTGAGCCGTGCAGCGGAAAAAGGCCATGCCGATATTTTAAAAATGTTAATTAAAAAAGGCGCAAAAGTTAATATAAAAGCAAAAGATGGCTTAACACCATTGATGCGCGCCGCACGATTCAAACATTTTGCCGCTGTTAAAGTTTTATTGCAAAACAAAGCCAATCCAAACGTAAAACTGGCGAATAATGCCACCGCATTAAACTTTGCAGCAAAACACGGTGCCACAAAATCAGCTCGATTGTTAGTACAGAGTGGTGCCAAAATGAATGTTAAAGAAACAACCGGGATGAATGCTTTTCTATGGTCAGCAAGCAATGGTCACACCGAAATCACCAAGTTTTTCTTACAAAAAGGCAGCAACATCAATACTAAAGACAGCAAAGGTCGAACCGCATTATGGTTATCAGCAATTAATGGTCATAGTAACGTTTTTAAATTGCTGCTGGCTCAAGGTGCGGACATTGAAGCCAAAGACAAAAACGGCTATACCTTACTGGCTCGCGCATCCACGCTTGGTAATTTGAATGTGGTTAAAGTACTAATTAATAATAAAGCCAATATTAATGCTAAAAGTAAAACCCTGAACACCCCACTAATGCTAGCCGCAGATAGTGGCCACCCCAAGATCGTCAGTTTATTAATTAGTAAAACCGCTGATATTGACACCAAAAACAGCCATGGCAATACCGCCCTTATGTTGGCTGTTACCGGTGGTTACGTTAATACCGTTAAAGTTTTATTAAAACACAATGCGAATATTAAAATTCGTAATGAGCATCGTAAAAATGCCGTGTCCATGGCTGAAAGTGCAGGCCATAAGAAAATTCTGAAACTATTAAAAGACCATAAATCGAGCGGTAAGTTCTTAGGTATATTTTAAATACGTCGATTTAGGTGGGG
>VAPL010035814.1_pt1 | contig 11316 bp, 7 predicted proteins | sample 3395061 | NCBI WGS metagenome assembly VAPL01 (sample SAMN08290444, study PRJNA428436) | hydrothermal vent metagenome | isolation source: Deep-sea hydrothermal vent chimney 2 | place: Pacific Ocean: Juan De Fuca Ridge | depth 2182 m m
CAGGAATTTAAGTTCCGGGCCATGATCGAAGCCGGTCAGCGCCAGCCGCAATGGCCGGAACAGCTCTTTTCCCTTGCGCCCGGTGGCCTCCTTGACCGCATCGGTCCAGCTTTTCCAGGTGGTCTCGTCCCAGGGACCGGGCGGCAGCAGGGCGGCGGCGGCGGTGATAAATTCATGGTCTTCGATGGTCGGGTCGATCCGCCCGAAGCAAACCCGGTGCCACAGCACCGCATCGTCGAACCGGGTCAGGTTCGCCCTGACCGCATTCCAGAATTTGGCATCCCTGTAATCGATACCCAGCCCGGCCAGACGGTCGGCCACAACGGCATGGTCAAGGCCGTGCAGTACCGCCGCGTTCAGGGCCTTCAACTGATCAGGATCGAACTTGGGCGTACCCCGCCCGGTATGGCCGATCTGAAAATCCCGGGCCAGTTCGGCCAGGCTGCGGCGGGCCTCGATAGTATCCGAGGTACCGATATAGGTGAGATAGCTGTTCAGCGCCATGGCCTCGACGCCGTCTTCCCGCAGCGACGCCACGCTTAGCGATCCGAGACGCTTGGACAGGCCCTTGCCGCCCAGGTCGGTCAGCAACGGGATATGGGCGAAGACCGGCGGCGTGGCGTCCAGGGCCTGGAACAGCTGAATTTGCACGGCGGTGTTGGCGACATGGTCTTCGCCGCGAATCACATCGGTGACTTTCATGTCGATATCGTCGAGGGCGGACGGCATCATATAAAGGTAACTGCCGTCACCGCGAACCAGCACCGGGTCGCTTAAATTGGCGCCGTTGAAATGAACATCGCCGCGCACCAGATCGGCCCATTCAATATCGTCATGGTCCAGCTTGAACCGCCAGTGGGGCCGGCGCCCCTCGGCCTCGTATTCCTGGCGATGACGGTCGGACAGGATCAGTCCGGCGCGGTCATAGATCGGCGGCTTGCCGTTCGATAACTGCCGCTTGCGTTTGAAAACCAGTTCTTCCGGCGTCTCGTAACAGGCATACAGGCGGCCCTTGCCGCGCAGTTCGTCAAACGCCTCGCGGTAACGGTCGAGCCGCGCCGACTGCCGTTCCAGCCGGTCCCAGGTCAGGCCCAGCCATTCCAGGTCCCGTTCAATGGCGGCGGCGAATTCGGGGGTCGAGCGCTCCGTGTCGGTATCGTCCAGGCGCAGGATAAAACTACCGTTCCGGCGGCGCGCATGAAGCCAGTTGACAAGCGCCATGCGGGCGTTGCCGACATGCAGCAGGCCGGTCGGGCTGGGGGCGAAACGGACTATGGTCATTTGCTGTTTGTGTCTCTTTTTAAAATATCGCCGGTGAAACCGTTGGTGATTGGATAACGCCGGTCGCGACCGAAGGCGCGCGATGATATCTTGACCCCCGGCGGCGCCTGACGGCGCTTGTATTCCGCCCGGTCGACCATCCGCCAGACCCGTTCGACGGTCGCCACGGCGTGGCCACGGGCGGCCAGATCGCGCAGCGACTGTTCGCCTTCAATCAGGCCGTGCAGAATATCGTCCAGCACATCGTAAGGCGGCAAGCTGTCTTCGTCCTTCTGGCCGTGTTTCAGTTCCGCCGATGGCGGCTTGGTGATTACCCGGTCCGGCATAACCACGCCACCCGGACCCAGGACATCGTCCGGGCGGTTTTCGTTGCGCCAGCGCGACAGGGCGAACACCGTGGTCTTGTAAATATCCTTCAGTACCGAATAGCCGCCGCACATGTCACCATACAGGGTCGAATAACCAACCGACATTTCTGATTTATTGCCGGTCGACAGGACCATATAGCCAAACTTGTTGGACAACGCCATCAGGGTCAACCCGCGCGATCGCGCCTGAATGTTTTCTTCCGTGGTATCGGCGGCATGTTGAACAAAGGATTCCCTGAGCATCGAATCGAAGGCCTCCATGGCCGGCCGGATGGATATCGTGTCAAGCCGGCAGCCGAGCAGCCGGGCGACTTCGGCGGCGTCTTCCAGGCTTTCCCGCGACGTATAGGGCGAAGGCATCATCACGCAGTGGACCCGCTCGGCGCCCAGCGCATCGACCGCGACAACGGCGCTCAGGGCGCTGTCGATACCGCCCGACAGGCCAATCAGGACGCCGGAAAAGTGGTTCTTGTTGACATAATCGCGAAGGCCCAGACAGATCGCCCGATAGACCGCTTCCATGCCGCCGGGATGGTCATCGACCACACTGGCCCGACAGGCCCATCGTTGCCCGTCGCGGCGCCACACGCTATTGGATACCAGTTGGCGCCAGGACGGCAGGCGGGCGCGCAGCGTTCCGTCGCCATGCATGATGAAGCTGTCGCCGTCGAACACCAGTTCGTCCTGGCCGCCGACCTGATTGACGTAAATCAGGCCCAGCCCCGATTCCGTGGCCCTGGCGCGGGCATAATCCAGCCTGGCGTGCTTTTTATCCATTTCATAGGGCGATCCGTTGATGACAACCAGTATATCCGCCCCCTGTTCGGTCAAATATTCCGCCACTTCCGGCCGCCACATGTCTTCGCAGATCATGACCCCCAGCCTAAGCCCCCTGAAAGCCACCGGTTCCGGTAAGCCGGCGGCGGTGAAAACCCGCTTTTCGTCGAATACCCCGTAATTGGGTAGTTGGTGTTTGTAGCGAATCGCCGCTATTTCACCGTTTTTAAGAAGCAGGGAGGCATTATACAAATTACCCGCATCGCGCCATGGCGCCCCGATCAGGAGGGCCGGCCCGCCGTCGCCGGTTTGTTTGGCAAGCACGCCGACACGGTCCTCTATAATATCCAGAAAAGCCGGTTTCAGCACCAGATCTTCCGGCGGATAGCCCGATACGGACAGTTCCGTGGCGACCATCAGATCGGAACCAAGACGCCCGGCTTCGTCCCGGGAGGCCGCGATAAGGGCGATATTTCCGTCGATGTCGCCGACCGTCGGATTGATCTGGGCCAGGGCGATATTCAGGGTGTCTGTCATCTGGATTTATTGCCCAAGGAACGGCTCATTTTCAGGATGCCGCACCCTATGCGCGGTCTCGATTGCTGTCAACGCCGGGACCTTCAGCCGGAAAAAATTGCCGGCTGGAATTTTACGGCGTTAGCACCTATCTTAGCGGCACTATGAACGACAAATCCGCTCCGGCAAAAAATCCCGCCCTCAAGGTACAGGCGGCAAGAGAAAAAATCATGTTTGGCGCCCCCGTCAAGGCCGCGCCGCAGCGGGCCGATATAATCATGCCGGGCAAGGATAACGCCTATGGCGACGTGAAAAAGGGCGGCGTCACCACCAGGCAGGCCCCGGCCAAGCCTGTTCGGGCAAAGAAAAAAGCCGCCAAACCGGCGGCCAAGAAGGCAAAAAAGAAAAAACTGACCCCGGCCCGGCAAAGCAAGGAACTGGCCGAAGGGCTGGTGTTGTCCTTCACCTACCGGCTGATCGATGAAGCGAGAGCCAAGGGCGGCTATCTGTCGGTTGCCGACCTGAAAAAACTGAACAAGGATTTCGAGAAAAAGACTACCGAACTTGAGGTGGCGATCGAAAAATCATTGGATGACTACGTCCTGGATCATGAACGCAAATCCTGGCACAATTCGCGAAAGCGACCGTTCGACAGGATGATCGTCAAGACTTTTTCACATTTGCTGGAAGACGAAAGCCACAGAATACGGCGCTCGGAACACGTCTCCAGGCGAATGCTGCCGGGGTTTTTTATCGCCCTGAATCTGATGCTGGGAACCGATATAAGGGATAGCAATCAGGGAAAATGCCGGGCCATAGTCAAATTGGTCAGCCGGCAGAACGGCAACAATTTTGACTGGGATCATATCTACGAAAATGAAGACACCCGGGCCATCGTGTTCGATGCCCTGATCGATATCGCCGGGAATTTTACCGATCTGGACAAACGCCGTGACTGGTTCATAGATCTGGTCAACGCCCACCAGGAACCCCTCGCCGGCGGCGCCGATGATGAGACCGAACCCTGGGTTATGACCCGGCAGGGTTTCGACGAATTCTTCGAGGCCCTGATGTCGGAACTGCGCATCGCCGTTTCGATGGCCGCCGGCCGGTCGTTCATCGCCCGCCGGCGCGATGCCGAAACCTCGGCAAACCTTGTCAAGCTGATGAAAAAACTGGAATCGACCGCGGCTTAAGAAGCTATGGCGGCGCGGTCGTTATCCAGAAAACGCTCTTCCTTGAGGCCTTCGGCCAGCAAAAAAGCCAGTTCCAGGGACTGCTTGGCGTTCAGCCGGGGGTCGCAGTGGGTATGGTAACGGGCACATAAATCGGCTTCGGTAATGGCCTGGCCGCCACCGACGCATTCGGTCACGTCCTGACCGGTCATTTCAAAATGCACCCCGCCGGCATGGCTGCCTTCGACCCGATGCACGGCGAAGAAACGCCGCACTTCTTCCAGGATACGATCAACCGGGCGGGTCTTGTAGCCGTTCGAGCTTTTGATGGTGTTGGCGTGCATGGGATCACAGGCCCAGACTACCTTGCGGCCTTCCGCTGCAATAACCCGGATCAACGGCGGCAGCAGGCGTTCCACCTTGTCGGCGCCCATACGCACTATCAGGGTCAGGCGACCGGCTTCATTGCGGGGATTGAGCGCATCGGTCAGGCGAACAAGGTCATCGGTCGTCATGCCCGGCCCGACCTTGGCGCCGACCGGATTGGCGATCCCCCTCAGGAACTCGACATGGGCGCCATCCAGTTGCCTGGTTCTGTCGCCGACCCACAGCATATGGGCCGAAGTGTCGTACCAGTCGCCCGAGGTGCTGTCGATTCGGGTCATCACCTGTTCGTAATTAAGCAACAGGGCTTCGTGCGAGGTGAAAAAACCGGTTTCCCTGATTTGCGGGGTGGATTGTGCGGTAATGCCGCAGGCCGCCATGAACGCCAGCGTTTCGGCCAGGCGGTCGGCCAGGTCACGGTAGCGTTCGGCAAACGGGCTGCCATCGACGAAATCCAGGTTCCACTGGTGCACCTTATGCAAATCGGCATAGCCGCCCTGAGCGAAGGCCCGGAGCAGGTTAAGCGTCGCCGCCGACTGGTTATAGGCCTGTTCCAGGCGGGCCGGGTCGGGGACCCGTTGTTCCGGCGTGAAGTCCATGCCGTTGACCATGTCGCCACGGTAACTGGGCAGGGTAACGCCGCCGATGGTTTCATTATCGGCCGAGCGCGGCTTGGCGAACTGACCGGCCATGCGCCCGACCTTGATTACCGGGCAGGCGGCGCCGTAGGTCAGCACCACCGCCATTTGCAGCATGACGCGAAAGGTGTCGCGTATGTTGTCGGGGTGAAATTCGGCGAAGCTTTCGGCGCAGTCGCCGCCCTGCAACAAAAACGCCTTGCCCTCGGCGGCGTCGGCCAGGGCGCGACGCAGCTTGCGGGCCTCGCCGGCAAAAACCAGCGGCGGATAGGATTTCAGGCGTCCTTCGACATCGGCCAGGGCGGCGGGATCGGGATATTCCGGCATTTGCCGGGCCGGCAGGGAACGCCAGCTATCGGGCGACCATGTTTTGGTCATGTTCTTTCTCGGTCGATACAGGTTACGTTGGGCCAAAGCCTATAGCCGCTTGGCGCAATAATTTCCAGTAAAACCGCCACACTACCCGGCGTGACCGGGTCGTTTTTCGGTCAGGGTGACAAATTCCTCGGCCGCCGAGGGGTGAATGCCGACGGTCGCGTCGAACTGCGCCTTGGTCGCCCCGCATTTAAGCGCAACGGCCAGCCCCTGCACTATTTCCGGGGCATCCATGCCCATCATATGGCAGCCCAGCACCCGGTCGCTGGCGGCATCGACAACCAGCTTCACGAAGGTCTTCTCGTCGCGCCCGCTCAGCGTGTGTTTCATGGGCCGGAAGCTCGATACATAAACGTCCACCCGGTCGACTTCGGCCCGGGCCTGATTTTCGGTCAGGCCGACGGTGCCGATGGGGGGCGAGGAAAAAACTGCCGAAGGAATGTTCGAATGATCGATGCCGGTCGGGTTGTCATTGAACAGGGTTTCGGCCAGCGCCGCCCCTTCGGCAATGGCCACCGGGGTCAGGTTGACCCGGTCGGTAACATCGCCGACGGCCCAGATGTTATCGACGGACGTACGGCTGTAGGCATCGACCACGACGGCGCCCTTGTCGTTGGTATCGACGCCGGCCTCTTCCAGCCCGATGTCCGCCGTGTTGGGGCGGCGACCGGTGGCGTACATCACCAGCCCGGTTTCGATAATTTCGCCACCGGCCAGTCGCAGGCTGTATTTATCGCCGTTCTTTTCGATGCTGCGCACCACCGATTCCGTTCGCAGGTTAATCCCCCGCTTGGTCATTTCATCGGCCAGGGTCAGGCGCAGGTCCTCATCGAACCCGCGCAGGATTGTATCGGCCCGCAAGACCAGCGTGACATCGACGCCAAGGGCGTTGAAAATTCCGGCGAATTCGACGGCGATAAAGCCGGCCCCGACGATAACCATGCTTTTCGGCAAGGCTTTCAGGTCGAGCGCCTCGTTAGAACTGATAACGTGTTCGATGCCGGGAATATCGGGCATCGACGGCCAACCGCCGACAGCGATCAGAATGTTCGCCGCCGTCAGGGTCCGGCCCGCGACTTCGACCGTGTTGCGGTCGATGATGCGGCCCCTGCCGGCCAGCAGGTCGACCTTGTTTTCGCTAAGGATACGCAGGTAAATACCGTTCAGACGGTCTATTTCCCGGTCCTTGGCGGCGATCAGCTTCGACCAGTCGAATTCGACTGGGCCGGGGGTCCAGCCGTAACCGGCGGCGTCTTCCATATCGTCGGCGAAATGGGCGCCGTAGATCAGCAGTTTCTTCGGCACACAGCCCCGGATCACGCAGGTGCCGCCGACCCGGCTTTCTTCGATAACGGCGACCCGGGCGCCCATCTGGGCCGACCGGCGTGACGCCCGAACGCCGCCGGAACCGGCGCCGATGGTAATCAGGTCATAATCGAAATCAGTCATTTTCCCGTCCTGGCCGGGCCGCCCTCGCGGCTAACCCCGGCGTTGTCGAAGCCGCACAGTATAGGGTATAATCACAAGAAAATAGGCTTGCTTGCTATATATTTCCAGATCAGCTTGACCTTCCAGTAGCAGGAAAGGCTAGAACCCGCCCATATGGTCTTATTATTTCCAGGATTACCTTCATGCCGTCAAAATCCAACCTGATTTTCGCCATCGTCGTCGTCGTCGCGCTGGGCGGTTTGGCCGCCGCTTATATCAACGTTATCGGCGGCGGCGGCGCGGATGCCACCGCCACCGCCACCGCCAACCCCGAAGATGCCGAAATGGTGGCGCGCGGAAAAGCCAAATATGGTGAAAATTGCGCCGATTGCCACGGCAAGAATCTGGAAGGTCAGCCCAATTGGCGGGTCAAGACGGCGGCGGGCGTTTACCCGGCCCCGCCCCACGACGCCACCGGCCATACCTGGCACCACGCCGATCAGGTATTGTTCAAAATCATCAAGCGCGGCGGCCAGGCCGGTGCGCCGACCGGCTATACCAGCGGCATGCCAAGTTTTGCCGAAAACCTGACCGATGAGGATATCCTGGACGTGCTGGCCTTCATCAAATCCCGCTGGCCGCAGGAAATTCGCAAACGTCAGGCCCGGATGAACAGCAAGATGGCCGGGCAATAATACCGGGCAGCGTTTTATTCCACCGTCACGCTTTTCGCCAGATTGCGCGGCTGGTCGACATCGGTGCCTTTCAGCACGGCGGTGTGATAGGCCAGCAACTGCACCGGGATCGAATAGAGAATCGGCGTCACAAACGGGTCGACCACCGGCAGGGCCACGGTGGCGGCGGCGAGGTCGCCCAGGGCCTTGACGCCTTCGACATCGCTCATGAAAATGACCCGACCGCCGCGGGCGATGACTTCCTGCATGTTGGAAGCGGTTTTTTCGAACAATTCATCCTTGGGGGCGATGACTATTACCGGTACATCGTCGTCGATCAGGGCGATCGGCCCATGCTTCATCTCGCCGGCGGCATAGCCCTCGGCATGGATGTATGAAATTTCCTTGAGCTTCAGGGCCCCTTCCAGGGCGATCGGGAAACTGACCCCGCGCCCCAGGTACAGCACGTCACGGGCCTCGGCCACTTCATGGGCCAGTTCCCGCAGTCGTTCGTCATGGTTCAACACCTCGGCGGCGCGGGCCGGCACTTCCGCCAGCGCCCCGGTCAGCGCCGCCGCCCGGTCGGCCTCGACCGTGCCCCGGGCCCGGCCCAGCGCGATGGTGAAACAGGCCAGCACCGTCAACTGGGTGGTAAACGCCTTGGTTGAGGCGACGCCGATTTCCGGACCGGCGTAGGTTTGCAGCACGGCGTCGGATTCCCGCGCTATTGTGCTTTCGGGCACATTGACGATGGACAGGATCTTCTGATTTTGCCGCCGGGCGTAGCGCAACGCCGCCAGGGTGTCCAGAGTCTCGCCGGATTGCGAAATAAACATGGCCAGGCCGTCATCCGGCATATCGGCCGCCCGGTAGCGAAATTCAGACGCCACATCGACTTCAACCGGAACCCGGGCCAGCCCCTCGATCCAGTATTTGGCAACCAGCGCGGCGTAGGACGACGTGCCGCACGCGATAATGGTTACCTTGCCGATTTGGGCCAGATCGAAACCCAAATCCGGCAGGGTTACCTCGCGGGTCGCCGGGTTGACATAGCAATGCAGGGTATCGCCGATGACCTGCGGTTGCTCGTATATTTCCTTGAGCATGAAATGCCGGTAACCGCCCTTGCCGACCACCGCCCCGGACAATTCGGAAGTGCGCACCGGGCGCTCGATCGGGTTGTCGTCTTCGTCAAACACGGTTACCCCGGCGGAGGTCATCACCGCCCAGTCGCCGTCTTCCAGGTACATGATTCGGTTGGTCAGCGGCGCCAGCGCCAGGGCGTCCGAGCCCAGATAGGTTTCGCCCTGGCCGAAGCCGATAGCCAGCGGCGTGCCGCGCCGGGCGGCGATCATCAGATCGGGGAAACCGGCGAACAGGATGCCCAGGGAAAATGCGCCTTGCAGGCGTTTCAGGGTTTTCGACGCCGCCGTGCGGGGATCGTCGCCATCCAGCAGATATCTGGTGATCAGGTGGGCCACCACTTCGGTATCCGTTTCCGACGCCAACACCGCGCCGCCGGCCATGACTTCATCCTTCAGTTCCTGAAAATTCTCGATGATGCCGTTATGCACCAGCACCACCCTGTCGGTGGCATGGGGATGGGCGTTAGTCTCGTTGGGCACTCCGTGGGTCGCCCAACGGGTATGGCCGATGCCGGTGACGCCGCTCAATGGCTGTTCATTCAGGCGGGCTTCCAGATTGACCAGCTTGCCTTCGGCGCGGCGGCGCTGGATACCGTCCGCGACGATTGTCGCCACCCCGGCCGAATCATAGCCCCGGTATTCCAGCCTTTTCAGGCCCTCCAGCAACAGCGGCGCCGCATCGCGCTGGCCGATAATTCCGATAATGCCGCACATTGACGCCTAGCTCCTGTTGTTCTTCTTCGCGTTTTGTTTGTCGCGGTTGGATTTGGCCCAGCCGCCGACCTGCCGGTATTCGGCCCGCGTAATGGCCAGCGCGTCGGCCTCGACATCGCGTGAAATGGTCGATCCGGCGCCGATCACCGCCCCCTCGCCGATTGTCACCGGGGCCACCAGCGCGGTGTTGGAGCCGATGAAGGCGCCCTTGCCGATGATCGTTTTCGATTTGAAAAAACCGTCGTAGTTACAGGTGATCGTGCCGGCCCCGATATTCGCCCCTTCGCCGATTTCGGCGTCACCGATGTAGCTCAGATGCGATACCTTGGCGCCGGGATGGACCGTGGAATTCTTGATCTCGACGAAATTACCGACTTTCGCGCCGGCCCCCACCACGGCCCCTGGCCTGAGTCTGGCGAACGGGCCGACCGTCGCCCCGGCGGCGATTTCGGCCCCCTCCAGATGGCTGAACGCCTTGATGATAGCGCCGTCGCCGACCGTTACCCCCGGCCCGAACACCACATTGGGTTCAACCGTGACATCGCCGCCAAGCACCGTATCGAAGCTGAAAAAAATGCTGCCGGGGTCACGCAGCGTCGCGCCATTTTGCATGGCGCGAGTGCGCAGGCGATCCTGCATAATCATTTCCGCCAGGGCCAGGTCGATCCGGTCATCGACCCCCAGCAGTTCCTCCTCGTCGCCTTCGACGACGACACAATTGCGACCGTCGCCGCGGGCCAGCGCCACGATGTCGGTCAGGTAGTATTCACCCTTGGCGTTGTCATTGCCGACCCGGTCGAGCAATCCGAACAGGGCCTTGCCGTCAATCAGCATGACGCCGGAATTGCACAGGCTGACTTGCAGTTGTTCCGGGGTCGCGTCCCTGGCCTCGATAATGGCGCTGAGCGAGCCGTCATCGGCGGTTATCAGGCGGCCGTATAAACCGGGGTCGGCGGCCCTGAAGCCGAGCACGACGACGCCCGGATCGGCGGCGGAATCGCGGGCGTCGAGCATGGCCTCAAGAGTTTCCAGCCGAATCAGCGGGTCGCCGCCGAACAGGACAAACACATCGCCGTCGAAATCAGTCAGGAATTCGCGCGCCATCAGCACGGCGTGGCCGGTGCCCAGTTTCTGTTCCTGCGCCACCGCCGGATACGGCGCCACGGCCTCGCTCAGGGCGCCGAACCGCTCGCCGACCACCACCACCACCTCTTCCGGGTCAAGCTCGCCGACGGTCGCAAGCAGGTTCTGGATCATCGGTCGCCCGGCCAGCGGATGCAATACCTTGGGCAGGGCCGACTTCATGCGACTGCCCATTCCGGCGGCCAGGATAACGACGGCGGTTTTTCTATGGGTCATTATTAGTGCAACTTGGTATGGGTTATTATAGAAACGCAGTGAAACACGCCCGGAATGTGCCACACGGCGCATGGTTCACCAAGTCAAAGATTGTTACGGAGTTCATCCATATGCCGGCCCTGTCCACCGCCCCCAAAATCCGGACCGTACTGTTCGATCTGGACGGCACCCTGGTCGATAGCGCACCGGACCTGCACGCCGCCGCCAACAAATTGCTGGCCGAGGAAAACCGCCGCCCGGTGACACTTGACGAAATCACCATGATGATCGGCGATGGCGTGCCGAAACTGGTCGAGCGGTCATTGGCGGCGACCGGTCCGGCTGTTGACGGCGACCGACTGGCGGCCCTGGCCGAACGGTTCCTGGAATTCTACGAACCCCACGCCGCCGACCTGACGGTAACTTTCCCCGGTGCGCCGGATTGCCTGCAACGCCTGAAAAGGCAAGGCTATGCGCTGGGCTTGTGCACCAACAAGCCATAC
>VAPL010048492.1_pt1 | contig 11312 bp, 8 predicted proteins | sample 3395061 | NCBI WGS metagenome assembly VAPL01 (sample SAMN08290444, study PRJNA428436) | hydrothermal vent metagenome | isolation source: Deep-sea hydrothermal vent chimney 2 | place: Pacific Ocean: Juan De Fuca Ridge | depth 2182 m m
ATTCTGTAGAACCAACATAATCTGCTTTCTGACAAACTTCAAAAGAACTTTCAGGGTGAGCAATGATTTTAGTTTCTGGATATTTAGCTTTGAAATTATCAATTTGCTCAGGTTTAAACATTTGGTGTACAGAACAAAAACCTTTCCATAAGATGATTTTAGCTTTATTAATTTCTTCAGCCGTTAAGCCACCCATGGGTTTGTCATAATCCCAGATCACCATTTCATCCAGAGGCAGCCCCATATTAAAGCCTGTATTACGCCCCAGGTGTTGATCAGGGAAAAACAGTATTTTTTCACGCTGACCAAATGACCATTCCAGCACATCACGCGCATTGGTTGATGTACACACTATGCCGCCATGACGACCACAAAAGGCTTTTAAATCTGCCGCTGAATTAATATAGGTAACCGGCGTGATTTGCTCATCCGGTTCTAACACCTCAGATAATTCACGCCAGGCTTTTTCGACATTGGCCAAATTTGCCATATCTGCCATGGAACAACCGGCTGCCATATCAGGAATAATGGAGATTTGATCAGGACGGGAAAGTATATCCGCCACTTCAGCCATAAAATGCACACCACAAAATACAATGTATTCGGCATCAGATTTTGCAGCTTTATGGGATAACTTTAATGAATCACCGGAAAAGTCGGCATGTTTGAACACCTCATCACGCTGGTAGTGATGTCCTAAAATAACCAGCCGATCACCCAGCTGCTCTTTTGCAGCGAGTATTCGGTGTTCACACTCAATATCATCTAGTAAAGCATATGGCTGTATGGCAGCGGCATTCATTTATTTAGCCCAGGAAGGATTTGATTTAGATACTGTTTAATATAAAGCCTAAGCAATCGAATTCAACTATCTCTAAAGAGTAAGTTACAAACAACACAGGTGTCGGAGTCAAAGTTATTTACTTTTATGCCCATCCTGACACATTAATGAACAACTTTGACTCCGACACCTGGGCTTAGGCAACTTACAACTTATTTCGCCGGTTTATGAATCCGCACATTCAACTCGCGCAACTGCGCAGCTGAAACCGCCGATGGTGCATCGGTTAACAAACAGGCAGCTGTTTGTGTTTTCGGGAAAGCCATTACATCACGAATCGAACTGGCACCTGTCATTAGCATAACCATACGATCCAGACCAAAAGCCAGACCTGCATGAGGCGGACAACCGTATTTCAATGCATCCAGCAAGAAACCAAATTTATCTCTGGCCTCTTCTTCACCAATGCCAAGGATCTCAAATACTTTATCCTGCATGTCTGTGGTATGAATACGCTCTGATCCACCGCCCAGCTCACAACCATTAAGCACCATGTCATAAGCACGTGACAACATTTCACCCGGCTTGCTAGCCAGCTCTGCGGGATCTTCTGTATTGGGTGCAGTGAATGGATGATGCAGTGCATCCCAGCGATCTTCTTTGTCGTTCCATTCAAACATGGGAAAATCAACCACCCATAAAGGCTTCCAGTCACGAGAGGCTAAACCACGATCATGCCCCACTTTTACTCGCAGAGCACCGATAGATTCATTAACAATAGTGGTTTTGCCTGCACCAAAGAACAACAAATCACCCGACTCTGTGCCTGTGCGCTCAATAATGGCATCCAGCGCTTCATCCGGCAGGAATTTAACAATAGGTGATTGCAGACCTTCACGCCCCGCTTTCACATCATTAACTTTAATCCACGCCAGGCCTTTAGCGCCATAACGGCTTACATATTCTGTATAACCATCGATTTCTTTACGGCTGAGTGTTGCGCCCCCTGGCACACGTAAAACCACCAGACGACCATTGGGATCTTTGGCAGGTTCTGCGAAGACTTTAAATTCTACATCGACCATCAAATCGCCAATATCAACCAGTTCCATATCAATACGTAAATCTGGCTTATCTGAACCGTAACGGTTCAGGGCTTCTGTGTGAGTCATGCGTGGAAATGGATTAGGCAAGGCTTCTTCTAAAACATTGGCAAATAAGTCACGAATCATATCTTCGGTAATTGCCATTACCTGATGCTGATCCATAAATGAAGTTTCTATATCGATCTGGGTAAATTCCGGCTGACGATCTGCACGCAAATCTTCATCACGGAAGCAGCGAACGATCTGATAATAACGATCCATTCCCGACATCATCAGCAATTGTTTAAATATCTGTGGAGACTGCGGCAGGGCAAAAAATTCACCGGGATGAGTACGACTGGGCACCAGATAATCACGCGCACCTTCAGGTGTTGCTTTGGTTAACATAGGTGTTTCAATATCTAAGAAACCATTGTCATCCAGAAAGTTACGAACAAAACGCGTAATCTGCGAACGCATGCGCATACGCTGCTGCATTTCATCACGGCGCAAATCAATGTAACGGTATTTTAGACGATTATCTTCATGCACATCGTCATCTAACTGGAATGGTGGTGTTTCTGCTGCATTTAATACCGTCAGTTCCAGCGCCAGTATTTCAATAGTGCCCGTTTTAAGATTGGGATTAACAACCGATTCATCACGCGCCCTGACTTTGCCTTTAACTTTGAGCACATATTCATTACGAATACGTTCCGCTGTGGAAAACATTTCAGGATTATCAGGATCAAACACTATTTGCACCAGACCTTCACGATCTCGCAAATCCACAAAAATAACCCCGCCATGATCACGACGACGGTTAACCCAACCACAAAGTTCTACTTCCTGGTCGATAAGATCTTCTTCAACCAGACCACAGTAATGACTGCGCATAATATAAATCCAAGTTAATTAATTTATGAAACCATCAAAGAATCAGTGACTTAGCCTGCAAAAAAACTACCCCCTCACCGAAAGAAAAGTGAGTCTATCCGCTTTATGGCGCAACCAGTCAATACTCGCAAAAATGGCGAAACATTATATAGGCAGGACATGATTCTGCCAAATAAAAAAGGGAGGCCAAGCCTCCCTTACAACAAAACACATAGTATCAGAATTAAACCCGCTGGTTAATCTCATCAATCATCTGCTGCACCTTCTCACGCCATCTGAACTTTGCATCTGAGTCAATCACTGTCTGCAAATACTTACGAGCCTGAGACTTGTCACCCTGACTATAATATACCGAACCAAGATGGTAATAGATAATAAGTCGATTAGGCGCAAGTTGATCAGCCTCTTTTAAAGCAGATAATGCCTTGTCAAAATGACCATTTTTGAAATACACCCAGCCTCGGGTATCCAGCAAACCCGCATCTTTCTGGCCTTCAAATTTTGTTACCAGTGACAGAGCTTTGTCTTTACTGGGCTTATCATCATGATATTCAACCAGTAACATCGCCAGCTTATTTGCTACGGTGCTGGATTCAGGTTTTTCTTTAGCCATTTCATCATAGAGAGCTATCGCTTTATCAACCATGCTTTCACTTTCATACAACATAGCCAGATTAGCCATCAGCTGATCATTCTTTTTAGCATTATTAATACCGTCTTTATATGCGCTGATGGCTTTATTATTTTGTTTATTAAGCATATAAGTTCCCGCAAGATTTCTATACGCTATCCACCAGTCCGACTTAAGTTCTAGCGCTTTTTTAAATGCAATAATCGCTTTCTTATATTTTTTCTGGCTAGCATACACCTCACCTTTTAAGTTATAGGCAACAAAGTAATCCGGCACTATTTTTATCAGTTTATTAAGTTCTTTAATAGCTACTTCTGGTTTATTTGAAGCCAGTGCAGCTCTAACCATCATATTCAAAGGCGCAATCGCCTTCGGCTGTTTTTTCAGCGCGGCTACAAACCGTTTAATTGCATCCGTATTTTTTTTCTGTAACTGAAGCACAAGACCGTGATAATACTCACCTGTTATTTCTTCAGGTTTTGCTTTTTTTAAGCTTTCAGCAATCTCTAATGCCTGCACATAATTTTTTTCATTTAGATATGATTTAAATAACAAATCTTTTGCCGAATAATTATCCGCCTCAATTTTAAGAACAAGCTGTAATTGCTCGATAGAATCTGAAAATAATTTTTGCTGCTGTAGCAATCTCGCCAGACCTAATCTAACCGAAACATCCAGAGGCTTTAATGATAAAAATTTCTTTAATTGCTCCTCTGCAAGTTCCGGCTGGTTAGCAAGCAGATAAGCCTGAGCAAGATATTTTATCGACTCTTCCGATGCCGGCATTTCATTCAGAATGGTTCGAAAATCTGCTATTGCAATTTCTGCATTGCGATCACTAATAGCAATACTTCCACGCAGGGATAATCCATCAATATGTTTTGGATTTTTTTCCAACAGTGCCTCTAACACAGGGCGCGCTTTATCGATATGTTTTGTGCCAACCAGCAGTCGAGCAAGTTGATACTGAGCCTCAGAAAGAGCCGCTTCATCATATTTATTAATAATGTCTCGGTATATTTCTTCCGCTTTATGATAATCTTTTGAAGTTGTATATAGTTTTGCTGATATAAGTTTCAGTTCAGGATTATTAACATCCTCTTTTTGAAACCGGGAAAGCTCAACCTGTGCAAACATAAGATCACGATAATTGGCCAGATATTCAATGAGTGCTTTTTTTGCATCCATATTTTCAGGCAAATCAGCTATCGCTTTACGAAGTTCTATTTCAGCCGATTCATTATCCTTCATTGAAGAATAGAGTCTTGCTTTCTGCAATCTAAAACTAAACTTATCCGGATGCCGGCTTATTAACTTCTGCATTTCAATAACAGCAAGCGAGTAATCTTTGTTGCCTTTATACAGCTGAATAAGCAAAGCAATCAGGCTATCATTATCAGGCTGTTTCTGAAGTGCATTTTTTATTAATGACTTTGCTTTATCGGCCTGATCTTTTTGCACATAAATACGTGCCAGCAGTGCAAGACTGCTAACATGATCTGGATCTATATCCAGCGCACTTCGAACATCTTTTAGCGCACTGGCAACTTCGTTTTTCTGAAACATTCCACTGGCACGTAGAACTAACGCATCAGTATATTGAGGATTTGAAGCCAGCACCTTATTGGCATTTTCAATAGCTTTATCTGCTGAACGAGCACGCAAATAAATACGCCCTGCCCCTACCAGCGCATCTATATAATCGGCTTTAATCTCCAGCGCTTTTAAATAGCCACCAAAAGCCTTTTTATACTCACCCTGGCTTTCATTAACCTTAGCCATATAATAATAGCCATCTACCGATTTTGGATCAATTTGTAAAACATTTTTAAATTCCAGCAACGCCTTTTCATAGTTATTAGCGTCTAATAACGCCTTGCCTTTTTGCAGATAGCCTGCTTTTCTTTCTTCCGCACCACCACATGCCACAAGCGAAACTATGGAAATTAGCAGTAAAAATTTCTTTACTATATTTAACATGATATACACCAGTAAATTTTATAAATTAGACTGCAATTCTGCATGCGTTGCCTCAACCCGAAGATCATCCAGACGGTACTGATAATCATCAACCAGATTTTCAATTTCCACCTGCTTTAACCCTGTAAAGGGTTCAGCCTGTGATAAAGCCCCCCAAACACCTTTACCTTCATATTTACCCAATAACTGACGATTTATTGTATAAAGCTGTTTGTTATTGGATACACATAAGTCAATAACACCCGTCTGTTCAGTTGCAAGATTAAACAGCCGTTCTTTTTCATTGGTCATTGCATACAATTGACGATCTGTTTCCTTATGCGCTTTTATTTCTCCATTTAAACGTTCACCAAGTTTTTTAATGCGTCCATTCATAGCAGAAGATTTTTTCGCTGATTTTTTAGTTAATTTATTATATTTTTTTTCAAGCTTTGAAAGCTTTGTTTCTAATTCTTTTTTCTCTACCAGCAGTTTTCGATTTTCTGAAGTAAGCTTTACCTTCTCAGCAGATGCCTGTCTCAACATAAACTGGGCTTTAGCCATAGCCGCATCTTTATTTGCATAAGCCGTACCTGTACCTGTTATTTGAAATAACATAAAAACAGTCAAATATAAAATTACATGTTTCATTTTAAATATCCTTAAATTAGAAGCTTGCTACCAGATCAAACTGCAAAGTATCAACCCCGTATGTGGGGCCATCAATCTCATCAGCGCTTATTAATTTAACGCTCATCCACGTATTATCATCAATGGCATATCGTCCTTTTAACCACCAGCCTTTTGAATCTGTACCACCATTTCTAAAATCAGAATCAGTAAAGGCATCAAGCACAGCATCTCTTTCAAGGTAACGATAAGCCATCGCCATATCCCAGTTATTGCGCTGCTTTAAACTGGGCCAGCCAATTTTTATCATCAATTGATAGCCGGTTACTTTTGCACTGCTATCTGTCGGGCTGCTTTGAATACAGGGCGTTTCCAAACACAGTCTGGGCGTAACAAATTGATTACCCGTTCGAACCAGAATTTCACTTTCATCGTAACCTACGTTTTTAACGAAGTCGGCTTTGATTTCAACATTAATGGGAGCAAACTGAGCCATCTTGTAACTGATAATAAAATTAACCAGATCATAATCAGATACCAGCGCCCATAACTGATCAGTCGCTGCTGGGTCTACTGGATTGGCAATATTAAATAACGTATTACCATTTTGCATAAAACTCGATGCGGTATAGTCATTTAAATTTGAACCTGTGGTATTCGCTTTACCTTCAATATTTTTATAATCATAGTAAGCAATGCCTATATCAAATTTATTCTGGTTAATAAATTTCCAGTTAAAGCCTAATTGCAAACCAAACAACCATTTATCTTTAGAAGATAATGCAACCTCCTCTAATGGAAAAGCGCCCAATGTAATTGATGTATCAAATATTCGTTCATCGTTATCCATATCATCAGACTGTAATGGTCTGTATTTAAGTGCAAAGCCATCAAAGTTAAGATCTTTATCCCAGACAAGATCAGTGCTCATCCAGGGGTTAGGCATGCGTCCACCCCAGAATGTTAATTCTTTATATTCAGTTTCAATTTTAAGATAGGCTCTATCCAGAATAATTTTGTAGGGCTGAAAACTATTACCCATAGTTTGATTAGTAGAAACAGGATCATTAAATTTACCTGTCGCCAGACGCATGCCCACTTTTATGCCCTGAGTTACTTTTGCATCCATTGCCAGACGCAGACGTGTTCTAAATCGATTACGATCTTCCGTTATATTTTTTAGTGTTGAAATATCATCTTTATTACCTGCGCTATTGACGGCCATAGAATTAAAATACAGGTTTTCAGAGAAGCCTCCAACACCAAGGTTATCCGCAAAATAATCACCCTGATAACGTAACCGTAGATCACCCTTAAATTTAATACGTGACACCCATTCTGGCATAGCACCTGGAACACCCCATCGCTCATGCCGAGCCTTGCCAATTACATCACCCACTACTTCTTCACGCAGGCTAAGACGAACCTCATCTCTAATTTGATTTTTAATAAACTCTGGTACATAAGGAACACGTACCAGTTTAGGATTTATTGCTGAATCACCCTGATTATTTTTTAGCTCTTTAATTTGCTGTGCTGATTTTTTAGATACAATTTCCTGTAGCAAATCATTGGCTCGCTGCTGAGTTAACACACCCGAAGTGACTAACATATCAAGTAAATCAATTGACGAAAGAACTCGGTTATCAGGATTTATTGCAATCTCTTTGGTCACAGGTGAATCATCATTTTGGTCAATGACTTCTTCTGCAAAAACAGATTGCATAGACAGCAACACAAACAGGAATGTTATTCTTAACTTCATCATTTAATTTCTTATCAGCCAGTTAAATCGTTGATGTTATTTTTAACGTAACCACAGGGGGCATTTTCCCCGGCGGCATGCGACTGAACTTGTCCAGACCATTTAACGCTGAAAGCAACATCTCATCTTTTTCTTTATCCCCGGTGGTACTGACAAGCAATATACGCTCAACCGTGCCATCGAAGCCTACTTTTAATTTTATTTTAAAGTCATATTCTTCTGACTTCAGTTCATCAAGACCTGATAATAAATCCTGTATCTCACTCACCATCACACCTTCATACCAGGCAAATGGGCTACCACTTAATAAACCCCGGCCCCCTTTTTTACCAACCAGACCAAATCCATCTCCCGCACCAGAACCATCCGCATCCACACCAAGATCAGCACCTGCCGGCTCACTGCTTTCTTCTAGCATATCTTCAACTATTTCTTCTTCTGGTGGCTGTTCAATTTCCTCTTCCACTTCAGGCTCGGGGGGTTGCTCCTCCGGTGGAGGTGGCGGCGGAGGGGGTGTAAAAATAGTGACCTTCTGAATAATTTTTTTATGTGTCGGTTGATCATCTGCCAGCCAGTTTTTTAAAAAGTAAACAAAACCACTTGCAAACAGCATTACAACAATCACCGCTATTGCAGGTAATAGCTGCAATAACTTTTTCTGCTGACTGGCGTTTATCATCTAACCAGTTTCTGTGTAACCAGACCAAGCTGTGATATTTCCAGTCGCCCCATCACACCCAGTACATCGACCACACGCTGATACTGAATTTGTGCATCCGCTTTAACAACCACAGGCAGCTGTGGATTAACCGCCTTGTACTGTCTTAATAAAGATTCCAGTTCTTCAAGACTTACCGGATAGGTATCCAGATAAATTGTGCCATCCTGTGTGATAGTGACTGCTTTTGTCTGTGGTTTTGAAAGACTCGGAGCCTGACTTGCTTTAGGGAGATTAACCGTAATGCCCTGCACAGATGCAGTGGTCATAATAATAAAAATAATAAGCAACACATAAGCGACATCCAGCATGGGCGTTACATTAATATCATCATAGGGTTCGTGTTCAATTTCAGCAGACATGATTTATTTCCTGTTAACTTAACTATGGTATTCAGCAATTTTGGTAATGAATTCATCGGTAAATACCCGCATGTCCGACATCATTTCTTTGACGCGCACACTTAAATAGTTGTATCCAAACAACGCGGGGATGGCCACAAACAAACCAGCAACGGTAGTCATTAATGCAGCAGACACACCTGGCGCAATAGCATTAATATCGACTTCACCCGATGCCGCCATAGCCGCAAAAGTAACCATTACACCCAGCACTGTGCCTAATAAGCCCAGGAAGGGACCGCCACTAATGGCTATTGTTAACAACACCATTTTTCCATTTAGTTTCTGCGCTTCACGAACAAGTGATGCATCAAGAACGGCACGAATAGAACTAATCGCCTGTGATGACAAAGCATTATTAGCTTTAGCTCCCACCGATTTTCCAACTCGCTTGTTTAATTCCTGAACACCCTGATGATATAAATGATAAAGCGGTGAACTCTGATAATGATCATGCTTACCAAATACCGCGCTTATGATGGGCGAGTCATCAAACTGATCATCATTCTCTGCATCCAGCACACCGGGATTATCATTTGGAATTTCTCTGAAATCTTTAATAAAAGACAGGTTGTCTTTATGCATGCGATTTAACATCATGGTTTTAACAATCATTACCAGCCAGCTAATGGCTGACATAACCATTAACAAAGCAATAACAACCCAACCATCCAGTGACACATTGCCTAATACAATCGTGAAGTAAGATGTATCATTGCCGCCACCTAATTGTTCACCTTCTGATAAAGCGATTAACTGTGATTGCTGTGATTCACTAACAACCTTAAACGCAAACCAGTTAGGCTGGCGTGACACAGATGAAAAATCAACTTCATCCATTTCACCAATAAATTTATGGCCTTTTTCATTGCCACCAATATAAATTTGTTCTGCCTTAAAATTAGGCACGGCAACATTAATCGATGCCAACTCTATACCATTTACAAACACCGCCAGTCGTTGATCATCCAGATTTAAGGCGACATGCTGCCAGCTATCTGGTGTTAATGGCGCTGTTATGGGTGTTCTAAAAGTATTACCTTCTGTATCTTTCCATTGCGCATATAAATTACTTTTATCAATACCTAACACCAGTTTTCCAACGGTGGATTGATAATCAAGTAACCATGCATCCTGCTGACTGCCCAGAGGTTTTATCCATGATGAAAATGAAAAACCTTTACCTGCAAGATACTGTAAGGAAGGTGAGGGCGTTATCTGAATATAAGCATCATTATTAAATTTAATGCCTGAACCAATTAATGAAGCCGGCTGACGCTGCACATTAATCAGCGTTGCTTTTTGTCCATAAGCACTGCTATCAATAACTATATTATTTTGACCTTCAAAATGAAAAGCGGCTGTACGGTTTACATCAAATGTGCCGCCCTTATCTTCAGCCTGCACTGCTTTGCTGTTTCCATAATACATCCAGACAAAGTCTTTATTATCTTTAGCAGGAAGCTGAGGAGCTTTTACCCAGACAAACATCAATTGATTAACAAGATCAAATTTTTCAACATGATGTTTAATCGGCATAACATCATCGGCAGCAATAAAACGAAGATCACCAATATCCTGATTAAAATAGAAAAAATCTGCAAAGTTAGCGGTATGCAAACGCACTAAAACATTGGCATCCTGCACCGACTTCTGAGCTACTGAGTTAGCAGTCTGATAATTAATATTAACTTTAACGCGATAAGGCCAGTCTTCATTCCACCATGCCTGTGCGATACCAGGAAGAAAACAGAGAAGAAATAATATATTACTAATGCGCATTGGCATATTTCCGTAGTCATCATTTATTTGAGTGCCAATATTATTGAGGCATTTGATGACAGAAAAATGATGTCGGTATTACAGAAATATTACAGAAATATTTTGGGGCTTATAAATACAGGTAATTAAGAACGCACCAGAAAAATATTTTAGTTAAAAATGAAATAACTATTTTTTCTGATTGTTTTTTTAAAATTTATTGTCCATATTTTATTTTTTCTGGCAACTCATATCACGTTTGGCCGTAACAGAGCCAAACTGATTTTTCACCTGCAAATTTTGTCCATCAGCAGAAAGTGTAATAGAATCAACCAGTGGCCATTCAATAATCCAGTTAGTTCCTGCTTTACGCCACGCTCCTTTCAGCAAACCACCGCTAATAGTAAAGTCGGGTTGAACTACCGCGGTAATCCCATTACCCCATAACCAGGTTCCAACCAGCTCAGTTGCCGCCCCCGATTTACGAGTGGCCACAACCGGAAGGTTAAAATTATTTTTACCACTTAGAACATCACCATCCGCGGAAAGAGATAAGGTATCAACAAAAGATGGCCAGATCAGTGTATAAAAATCTCGACTTAGGTAGACAGTTTATACTGTTATTAGCCTATTTAGGAGTCGGGAGTTATGAATCGAAAAGAACAGCATGATATTTCTAGAAAG
>VAPL010564797.1_pt1 | contig 11309 bp, 7 predicted proteins | sample 3395061 | NCBI WGS metagenome assembly VAPL01 (sample SAMN08290444, study PRJNA428436) | hydrothermal vent metagenome | isolation source: Deep-sea hydrothermal vent chimney 2 | place: Pacific Ocean: Juan De Fuca Ridge | depth 2182 m m
TCTCTTCAATTATTTGCACTATCTGAATATTCAGGACATGTAAAACCAATACAACGATTACGTCTACAAAGAACACTTACAGACAGACTTCGAGGAACAATATCTGCAAAAACTTTTAAAGACACATTAGGGCTTTCTCGTTCAAAAGGTGGTATTGGTTTTTCAATTAGAACTACTCAACATATATCTGACAAAATAGAAACCGTACTGTCTCTTGGGCACACACAAAACATTGATGATATTGCAGCAAACATATCCTCAATTACTTAATTTATTATGAACAAAAAACACAAGATGTTATTTATAGACCTTATACGATTATCTTTTCGTATTTTTAAAACAAAACCATCAAGGACAGCTCTAACAATACTTGGAATGTCTATAGGTATTAGTGCTGTTGTTTTTCTTGTATCCCTTGGGTACGGACTTCAGTACACACTCATCGGTAAACTCGTAACAACAAAAGATTCTTTAATAACAATCTCAGCTTCTTATCCAAACAAAAGCGGACTAAGTATAAGTACGTCGACAATATCAAAAATAAAAACACTTCCAAACAGTACAGAAATTAGTGGCGTTGCAAATCTTACTGGAGTTCTCACTGTTAATAGTTCCTCAGGATTAATACCAGATATACGAATAGCAAAACCAAACATGTTTCGATTATCTGGAATAAGTCCAGACATAGGGTCTGCTTTCACAAAAAAGAAAAAAGGTATTGTACTTTCTGAACAAGCATTAAGATTAGTCGGTATAAAATCAAGCAAAAGCGTACTAGGTAAAAAAGTATATGTAAACTTATATTTTCCAAATCCAGACGGTACAATGCACACAGTTGAAATTCCTACACCATTACCAATTATAGGAATAATATCTAACAAACAAGAACCTCCAATTGCAATAATACCTGCATCTAGCGTACCCGTAGAAATTGCCTCATATAAAAAGATTTTTGTAAAAGCAAAAAATGCAAAAACTTTAGTAACCCTACGAAACACACTAACAAAAAAAGGGTTTGTTATTTCTGCAAATATAGACTTTGTAACTCAAGCTGAAAAGATTACAAACGTCATAACAATAATACTCTCTGTATTTGGTATTACCGCACTTGTTGTGTCGGCAATAGGTATGTTCAACACTATGTTAATAGGATTTATAGAACGTACATACGAGGTTGGTGTAATGAAATCAATAGGAGCAACAGATGCGAATGTACGAAATCTATTTTTGATGGAGTCTGCAGTTATAGGAACACTAGGTGGTATTGGGGGTATTCTCATAGGGTTAGGTTTAGGTAAATTAACAGACGCTGTACTTAGTTTTATATCAACACAGGTCGGAGGTGCTCCTCTTCAAATTTTTATGCTTCCATTATGGTTTGGAATAGTTGTGTTTGTGTTATCAATAGCAATAGGAATTATTGCTGGCTTACTGCCAGCGTTACGAGCTGCAAAACTTTCACCAAGAGAAGCGTTTACTAGAAAGTAAACTAGTTACGTGCAAGTGTTACGACGTGCTCAAGAAACTCTGACATTGACACTCCAACAGAACTAAGTGACTCAGGAAGTAACGAGCTACTAGACAATCCTGGGAGACTGTTCGTTTCGATGTAGTAAATGCCGTTTTGAGAAACTATAAAATCACTACGTGAATAATGTCTTAGATTAAGTGCTTTGTGCATTTCACGAGCGTATTGCGTTAACTCACCAGAGACTTCACTAGGTAAGTGAGCTGGGCAGGTTTTTTGTGCTAAATTATCTCGTTTTATTTCATAAGAAAAATGGTCTTCTTTTTCTGGAGTTGTTATTTCTATTACTGGAGCTGCGTACAACCTCTCTCCACGCAAACCATCTACAACACTAACAGAGACCTCTCTACCTCGAACAAACTCTTCAACAAAAACACCTTTTGCGCCGCTTGCGATAAGCGATACAACTGAATTATATACTGGCACATAGCCACCAACGACAGACACTCCAATTGACGAACCACCAAATACTGGTTTTACAATTACAGGCTGCATATATGTACGCACAATTTCACATACTTTTTCTTCCACATCATCTTCTGCTTCAATTAGTGTGTATTTTGGAGTATTTATACCTAAAGAAATAGCTTTATCTTTTGAGAAAATCTTATGCATTGAAATAAATGATGCAAACGAATCAGACCCAACAAACGGCACGCCGTGCATCTCAAATAGTTTCTGTACTTCACCATCTTCCCCATACTCTCCATGAAGACAATTATATACAACATCGACCTGTCTAAGTATCTTAAATGGTTCTATTGGTTTACCAGACACATGCCAAATACCGTCTTTATCAATAAAAATATCTACTGTTAAATATTTTTCATTAGATAGATTTTCAAGCACTGTATTGCCAGTAGCAAGTGATGAGTCATATTCATTTGACCTACCTCCTCTAATTACTCCAACAACTGTTTTCATACTACACATTATACAGAAGTTACGCGTATGTTTGTTAAAACACACGTGCAAAACTATTGAAATAGTACAACTACTTTATTTTTCGTTTTGCGCGATGACGAGAAATTGCAAAACGGTGAGCTTCGTTATTGGCAAGTATTATATCAAACTCTTTAATTCCAGTGCCACGAGAGCCTATAATTTCTCTTGGTTTATGTTTAGAATCTTTTACAACCGCAATAATTGGAATAACAACGCCCGCATCAAAAAGTACTGATTCTGCAGCTTTTTTATGAGTCTTTCCACCATCTACAACTATTGCACGAGGCAGCTCCCATTCTGGGTGTGACAATCTTCGTGAAATAACTTCTTTAAGAGATGCAATATCGTCATTACCAGAACCTAAAATATTAAATGTCCTATACGCTTTTTTAACAACGACACTTTTATCAATTACAACCATAACCGCAACAGTATTTGTTCCAGACAAATGAGCTGTATCATACGCTTCTATACGCAAACCATTTATCACGTCCGTGTCGTCTTTAATAAGCGATACATCTTGTATATGACCTAACGTGAAAATCTCTCTTTTATATTCTGCGGCAGTCTCAAAGTTTTCATCTTTTGCGGCACGTCTCATGTCAATTTCTAACTTTTTTCGCAATTCCTTAAATCTTCCGCCCAGAAGAAGAGCTATCCTATTTATAGACCTTTTATATTCAGACTGATTAATATTTACAGGATACTGCCCTATTTGACGATTAAACTCTATTTTTGTTTTTATATGTTTGCTTTTATTTGTTACAGGTCTTTCTGTATCATAAAAAGGAAAAATCCTACGAACCAGCCGCAACGCTTCACGAAGTTGTGAAGCATTCGGGAATGGCCCAAATATTTTAGTAACACTAACACCAAGCGCGTACTTTTTTTCAAAATCTATGTCTTTACCACGAACCATAAGCACTCTTGGCCAATCTTCTTTTGTTAGAACAACATAGATAAAAGTCTTATCGTCTTTACCTTCTACATTTGCACGCGGATAATACTTTTTTATTAAAACAGATTCTCTAACAAGTGCTTCTAAAACAGTTTGAGTAGTTTCAAACGAAACCTTATCTGCACGAGTAACCATATCTACAATACGAGGTCCACGGGTTGTTATTAGGTCATTATCAAAATACGAACGAACTCTATCTTTCAGATTCGTTGCCTTCCCAACATAAAGAACCGTTCTCCCTTTTTTGAATAAATATACACCACATTCATTCGGTAGATTGATTTTATTTAGGTCGTTTTTTTGCATAGCGTTTTACTAAGACCTTTGCAAGATACTCACCAGTATACGAACCGTCTGTTTGCGCAACTTCCTCTGGTGTCCCTTTTGCTATTATCTTTCCGCCACCAACACCTCCTTTTGGTCCAAAATCAATTATGTGATCTGCGTTTTTAATTACATCTAAGTTATGCTCTATAACTACAACAGTGTTACCTCTACGAACAAGCTCCTGCAGAATATCTAACAATTTACGAACATCTTCAAAGTGAAGACCAACAGTCGGTTCATCAAACAAATATATTGTCTTCATTGTTATAGGTCTGTATAACTCACTAGAAATCTTGACTCTCTGAGCTTCTCCACCAGAAAGCGTTGTTGCTGATTGTCCAAGAGTAAGATACTCAAGTCCAGTAGAGGCGAGACTTGAAAGTCTGTCATGTACAGCTGGTACGTCTTTGAAAAAAACAATACCTTCTTCTACTGTCATTGATAACACTTCAAATATATTTTTACCGTGATACGTAACATCTAATGTTTCTTTCATAAACCTAGTTCCATTACACACATCACAAGTTACGTATACCGTAGGCAAAAAGTGCATTTCAACAGCAACAGACCCATTACCCTGACACGCTTCACAACGTCCACCTTTTACATTAAAAGAAAATCTTCCAGGCTTCCAGCCTCTTGCGCGAGCCTCGCTAGTTGCTGAAAATAAATCACGTATGTGAGTAAAAGCTCCAGTATACGTCGCGGGGTTTGAGCGTGGAGTGCGTCCTATTGGAGATTGGTTAATCATTACAACTCGTGATGCATATTCTGTACCAGACATAGATGAACAGTGAACAGCTTCTGATTCCCGTTTTTTGAACCGCGCTGCTAAGTTTTTATGTAAAACATCATAAAGAAATGTTGATTTCCCAGAACCAGACACGCCAGTTATACAAACAAGTTTTCCAAGAGGTACATCTATATTCAAATTTTTAATGTTATGCAGTGTAGCACCGCGAACTTTTATTTCTCCTTTTTCAGAACTTCTACGTTCAGTAGGTACTGGTATTTCTTTTTCTCCACGCAAATAATCGAGCGTTAGTGATTTTGATGTATTTTTATTTGCAGAAAGTAATTCAGATAACCAACCTTGTACCACAACGTCTCCACCGTGTACACCAGCGCCTGGTCCAATATCTATAAGATAATCAGAAGCAAATATTGTATCTTCATCATGTTCAACAACAATAATCGTATTTCCAAGATCTTTAAGAACGAGTAGTGTTTTAATAAGTTGGTCATTGTCGTGCTGATGAAGTCCAATTGTAGGTTCGTCGAGCACATACAACGCACCAGTAAGCCCACTACCAAGCTGCGACGCAAGACGAATACGTTGTGCTTCACCTCCAGAAAGAGTCGCACCAGACCTGTTTAGCGTTAAGTAATCAAGCCCTACGTTAAGCATAAAACTAAGCCTGTTTTCAATTTCACGAATTATTGGTAACGCAATCTCAAGTTTCATATCAGACAATTCAAGAGAATCTATAAAATCTTTTGCTTCTGAAATAGATAAATTCGTAAAATCTATGATATTTTTACCAAGACCGCTTTCTTTTCCCTTCAAATAAACACGCAAACTCTCTTTCCTAAGACGAGCGCCACCACAATCTGGACAGACCTTTTCAGAAAAAATTTCTTCTGTACCAAGACCATTACATGTTGCACATGCTCCATATGGGCTATTAAAAGAAAAAAGACGCGGCTCCACCTCTGGAAATGGAGCACCATCATCTGGACATATAAAAGCAGATGACAATGTTTCATTTGAACCATCTGCATGTTGTATTTTTACCAAACCGTCACTTTCCTTAAGTGCAAGCTCTAGCGCTTCAGAAAGACGCTCTCTCGCAGCATCTGGTGATTTTTCAAACTCAGATACAAAAATACTATCAACAACAGCTTCTATATCGTGACGTTTATTTCTATCCAATGTTATCTTTTCTCTAAGTGATTGCTGTTTACCGTCTATCACTACTTTTTCATAACCTTTTCCAAGCAAATCATATAGACGCTGATAATATTCACCCTTACGTCCAACAACAATTGGAGAATAAATAACAACAGCACTCCTATCATACGGAACACCCATTACTGAATTATTTTTTTTAATTGTAGATTTACGCGCTTCGTTTTTTTTCTCTACTTTAGTTAAAACCAAATGAATCATTTCTTCTTTTGATAATTTTTCTATACGTACGTCATGATTTACACAATACGGCTGACCTATACGTGCATACAAAACGCGCAAGTAATCATAAATCTCAGTTACTGTAGCAACTGTTGACCGTGGATTATTTGAACGACTTTTTTGATCTATTGCAATCGCAGGGGATAAGCCTGTAATTTCGTCAATGTCAGGTTTAGACATTTGGTTTAAAAATTGCCTCGCATACGCAGAAAGCGATTCTATATACCTACGCTGACCTTCCGCAAAAATTGTATCAAATGCTAGTGAAGATTTGCCAGAACCAGAAAGTCCTGTAACCACAACCATTGCCCCACGAGGCAATTTAACAGATATGTTTTTTAGATTATGAGTACGCGCGCCAACCACAGTAAGCCAATCGCTTCCGTGCTGATGTTCATGTGCTGAGTTATTCTTTTTTATGCTCATAATTAAAATATATGCGCAATAAACGCATTATCAATCGTACTATACCAGTATTGACAATATAGTGCTATATGGTGGAAGAGTCTTGTTCTTCTGTACTACTTATATGTAAATTATCTTCGACTGAGTCAGAAACTATGTTATTTGAACCTAAAACTTCTTTTATTTTTTTAACAATTTCTTCAACAGAAACCTCAGCCTTAACTAAGTAACCGGAAGCACCGAGAGATTCGGCTTTATCTTTATCTTCTTTTTGACTTATGTTTGAAACTATTATAATAGGTACACCCTTAAAAACATCTTCATGTTCGTGCGTTTTTTCTAAAAAAGTAAAACCGTCCATGTCCGGCATCATAAGATCCAAAAGTATAACTGATGGTTTATTGTCCTGTGCAATAGCAAGTGCCTCTGTACCATTACTTGCGTAAAGCATGTGATACTCCCCAGAAAGAGAGTGACCCAATAAATTTTTTAGAATTGGGTCATCCTCTACGACAAGTATTGTTATTTTCGATTCCATATATTTTTATAGTATACCGTATCAACACTTATGTAACCATCGGTAATGAAAGAGTAAAGGTTGTTCCAACACCTTTAGAATTTGATTCAAAACTTAAATTACCTCCATGATCTTTTGCAACGGAACGTGCTATGTAAAGACCAAGCCCATTACCTTCGTTTTCTTTCGCAATCGCATTTTCAGCACGATAAAAACGTCCAAAAATATCTGGTCTGTCAATTTCTGGAATACCAATTCCAGTGTCATGAACACGCACAAGCATTTTATTATCAGAAACCTCAGCCCAAACATCAACATGACCACCTTTTGGTGTATATTTAAGCGCATTTTCAATCAAGTTATTCAATATCCAAGTTATACGCTCTTTATCTACACGAACCGATTGAAGAACCTCACTATATGACCTGTATTGCAGTTTGATTTCACGTTTATCAGCTAAATATTGCAAACCACCTACGACTTTTGCAAGTAATGACTGCATGTTAGTTTGTATAAATTTATATTTATACTTACCAGCTTCTATACTTGAAGTATCAAGTAACGTGCTAACAATAGCTACTAATTCTTTACTTTTTTCTACAGCAGTCGTTACAAGTAAATTATCATCATCAGATAATTTTTCTTTTTGCAAAGCCTCAAGAGCCCATCTGATACTTGTGAGAGGAGTCCTAAGTTGATGCGCAGCTGTAGAGATAAAGTCTGATTTTATACGTGACACTTCCACATCACGCTTTCGAGACCTATCAACACGGTCTGCAAGTTCCATAAATGACAAAATTAAAATCTTCACGTCATGTGGGGTTGTAAATGATATTTCAACCGGAACATGTTCATTGTTTTTAGAAAACGCCTGAATTGATTTTGTAAGTTCTTTAATCGGAACACTCACAGAACGCATGGCAATATAAAACAAGATTGCAATTATTATCAACAGTACAGATACAAAAATATTTGCATCTAAATACGCGTAATTACTAGCATATACACTGTTATCTAAAACGAATTTTGAATACAACCATACGATGCTATACCCAGAAATAGCAAACACGAATAATGTTCCTAGAAAAATCTTACGCAATGACATACACACAGCATATCAGACACTTTGTTATGAGTGAAACTCATTGTTTTAAGTAAGGCAGATATTATTTTGAAGAACCGTTTTCGAGTATCGCAATTTCATCTCGCAACAATGCTGCCGTTTCAAAATCTAGACTTGCCACCGCATCTGCCATTTGTTTTCTTTTATTTTTTATGAACTTTTTTGGACTTTTTTTGTAAAGCTCTGAATCTATACTAATCATCGAGCTGATTGTCTTTTCATGTTCACTACGCATATTTTCTGCTATATCTTTAATTTCTTTTTTTATTGTTTTTGGTGTAATTCCATGTTTTTTATTGTATACAAACTGTACTTCTCTACGTCTGTCTGTCTCTTCTATTGCGCGAGTTAGAGACTTTGTCATCACATCTGCATATAAAATTGCTCGTCCATTTACATTTCTTGCTGCACGACCAACTGTTTGTATGAGCGAAGTCTCACTACGCAAAAAACCTTCTTTGTCTGCGTCTAATACACCAACCAACTCTACTTCAGGTAAATCCAATCCCTCTCTAAGCAAGTTCACACCAACAAGAACATCAAACACTCCCCTTCTAAACTCTGTAAGAATTATTATTCTATCTATGGTTTTTATATCACTATGAAGATACTCAGTTTTTATACCTTTCTTTTTTAAGAAATCCGTAAGGTCTTCTGCCATAACCTTTGTAAGTGTTGTGGCTATCGCACGAGCACCATTTGCAATAGCTATTTCTGCTTCTTTTATGAAATCAGCAATCTGCCCAGGGTAGTTATCAGTACCTATAACTCCGTGTACAAAAAGTTTTGGGTCTAGTAGTCCAGTCGGTCGAATTACCTGTTCGACTATTTGACCGTCAGGAGACACAGAATGTTCCTTTTCATAAACGCCAGGTGTTGCACTTGTATAAAGCACTTGGTCTACACAATCTTCAAATTCATTGAATTTGAGTGGCCTATTATCGAAAGCTGAAGGAAGTCTAAATCCGTATTCTATTAATGTATTTTTTCTGGAACGGTCTCCTGCGTACATACCACCTATTTGAGGTACAGTTACGTGCGATTCGTCTATAACAGTTAGAAAGTCAGCGCTTCCATCTTTTTTGTGTGGAAAATAAGAGAGTAAGGTATGCGGCGCCTCACCAACAGAACGTCCATCAAAATGTCTTGAATAATTTTCTATACCTGTTGTGTACCCTATTTCACGAATTAGAGACATGTCATGCATAGTTCTACGCTTCAGGCGCTCTGCCTCAAGATTTTTACCTTCTCTTTTAAGTTTTGCTAAGTGTTCGTCAAGCTCAATTTTAATACTTTTAAGAGCGGTCTCTCGTTCTTGTTCTGATGTAACAAAGTGTTTTGCTGGAAATATAAAAAGAGAATCTGGTTTTCCTATTTGTGCTCTTGATATTGCATCAAGGGTATATATTTCTGAAACTCTACCAATTTCATCAAAAGAAATTCTATAAAGGATTTTTTCATTTACAGGCATTACTTCCACACTATTACCGACAGCCCTAAACTGACCAGGCATTACATCTGCATTTGTACGAGTAAAATATATGTTTACAAGTTTCCGAACCAATATATCACGTGACAATTCTTCACCAACTATTATTTTTGCATGCATTTTTTCATAATGTTCTGGAGAACCAAGTCCATATATAGCAGAAACAGACGCAACTATTATCACATCCTTACGAGTAAGTAATGACTGTGTTGCAGCATGACGAAGCCTGTCAATTTCTGCATTTATCATCGCTTCTTTTTCTATATATGTATCTGAATGTGCTATATATGCTTCTGGTTGATAGTAGTCATAATACGAAACAAAATAATGCACCGCATTTTCAGGGAAAAACTCTTTGTACTCTTGAGCAAGCTGTGCAGCAAGCGTCTTGTTATGCGCCATTACGAGAGTTGGCTTGTCATTTTTGGCAATAACATTTGCAACTGTATATGTTTTACCAGAACCAGTTACACCAAGAAGTGTTTGGTGATGCAATCCATCTGAAAGACCTTTTGATAAAGCCTTGATTGCGTCTGGTTGGTCTCCTGCTGGAGGAAACGGGGTGTGTAATTTAAATACTGCCATAATAATTTTGCCTAAAATTATATCTGTAACTATTAAAACTTCCTTCAATTATCGCTTTTCTTGCGCCGTCTACAAGCGACAATATAAAACCAAGATTATGCATAGACGCAATAGTAGGACCAAGCATTTCTCCAGACTTGAACAAGTGCGACAAATAAGCGCGTGTAAACTTTTCCGTTCCTAAAACGATAGTGTGCGAGTCTAACGGTGTAAAATCATTTTTATATTTTTCGTTTGTAATATGAATTAGTCCTTTTTTTGTATACAGTGTTCCATGTCTTCCTTGGCGCGTAGCTGCAACGCAGTCAAACAAATCCATTCCTTGAGCTATCCCATCAAGAACATCTCCAGGCTCCCCTATACCTAAAAAATGCCTTGGTTTTTCTTCTGGCAATTCTGTTGCTGCTGCTTGTAGTGCGCCTTGCATATCTTCTTTACTAAAAGAACCACCTATACCAAAACCGTCAAAATCCATACTAGATATTTCACGAGCACTTTCACGACGCAGGTCCTCATGCCGCCCACCCTGCACAATTCCAAAAATAGATTGTGTTTTGTTTGCTGACAAATTTTGTCGATGTGTTTTCAAACTCCGAAGTGCCCAACGATGCGTACGCTCCATAGCTTCTCTTTGGTAAGACTTTTCTTCTGTTGGTGCTGTACACTCATCGAATGCAAAAAACATATCTGCCCCTAAATCATGTTGTATTTCAACAGACCGCTCAGGAGTAAATCTATGTAACGAACCATCTATGTGTGATGTAAAAGTAACACCTTCGTCATCTATAACAGCAAGCTGTCCGTGCTGGCTCGCCACACTTTCGTCATATACAGAAACACCATGCTCTCTTGGTGCTTCTTCTCCATGTGCAATTTTTGTTATATTTTTTCCATAAGCAGCACCAAGTGAAAAAACTTGGAATCCGCCAGAGTCAGTAACAGTAGGTCCACCAAACCCCATGAACTCTCCAACACCACCAGCAGACTTCACAATATCTTCACCAGGACGAAGATAAAGATGGTAGGTGTTTGCAAGAACTACCTGCGCACCAAGAGCTGGAAGCAAATCAGGTAAAACACCCTTAACAGTTGCTTTTGTGCCAACAGGTATAAAAGCTGGCGTATTTATTACGCCGTGTTTTGTGTGAATAGTACCAGCGCGCGCCGTACCACACTTAGCATTTATAGAAAAAAATTTCATACGTACGTGCAGCGTACCAGTAAAACCAACACCGTGCACA
>VAPL010074315.1_pt1 | contig 11304 bp, 11 predicted proteins | sample 3395061 | NCBI WGS metagenome assembly VAPL01 (sample SAMN08290444, study PRJNA428436) | hydrothermal vent metagenome | isolation source: Deep-sea hydrothermal vent chimney 2 | place: Pacific Ocean: Juan De Fuca Ridge | depth 2182 m m
GGCGGCGATCATATCCGGTTCGCCGTGTTCGGTGAAAAGTCTTTCCAAGGCGGCTTCGATGTCGTCCACGCACAGGCCTTTTTCCCGGAGTTTCAGACGAATCAGGTGTGTGGAAGCGCCTTGCGTGAGCAGCGCGCGGGCACGGTTCTGTGCGTAAAGCCGATCGTTGAGCAGGCCGATGTCCACAAAACGCCCGATCAATTCTTCGATCCAGCCCTGGGTTTCGCCGCTGTTCATAGCTTGGTCTGGATCATCGTGAAGGCGGGCTGCTTTGTCCACGCGCCGTTGCAGCACGCGCCTTAAATTTTCCGCTGAGGATGCGTAGCGTTCCAGATGACGGAGCGCGATGGCGTTCAACCGCTGCGCTGTGAGCGCGCGGGGGGAGCGTTTTTCCGCTTTGCGTTTGCCATGGACCATGGGCCGCGACTATATAAGATGCGGAAGACGGCACCAAGAGAGAGCTAAAATTTATGAAGCAGGTAACGGCCAGCAACTGGCTTGGGTTATACACGCTCTATGTGCGTGAAGTGCGCCGCTTTTTGAAGGTCTATACGCAGACCATCATCGGTCCGTTGGCCACTACGTTGTTGTTTTTGGCGGTCTTTTCGCTGGCCTTGGGGGGGGCTTCGCGGATGGTGGGGACGACGCCGTTCCTGGAATTTCTCGCCCCCGGCCTGATTATGATGGCGATGGTGCAAAACGCCTTCGCCAACACGTCAAGTTCCATGCTGATTTCCAAGGTTCAAGGCAACATCGTCGATACCTTGATGCCGCCGCTTAACGCCCATGAACTGACCTTCGGCCACGCCATGGGCGGTATGACGCGCGGGGTCATGGTGGGTTTGGTGGTGAGTTTGGTGGTTGCCGTCTTCGTGCCGATGAAGCTCAGCCATGTCGGTTTTATTCTCTTTTTTGGCGTTGGGGCGTCTTTGATGCTCTCGTTGTTGGGCCTCATCGGGGGGATCTGGGCCGATAAGTTCGACCATGTCGCGGCTCTGACAAATTTTATCGTGACCCCCTTGTCATTCCTTTCCGGCACGTTTTATTCCATCGAACGACTACCGGAAACGGCGCAGGGGATCGCGCGGTTAAACCCGTTCTTCTACATGATCGACGGGTTTCGTTATGGTTTCATCGGCCAGGCCGATGCGCCGGTGTGGATCGGCGTGGCCGTGGTTGCTGGCGTAGACATGGTGTTGTGGCTGATCTGCTGGCGCATGTTCGATACCGGCTACAAGCTGAGGCCGTAAACAAAAACTGCCCGTTGACACAGGGGCCTTCGATTCCCATAATCCTCGGCTTTCCGGGCCGAGCGACCCTTTTATCGCGCGCCCGGTTTTTATTTTTACGCCGAAGATCAAGGAAACATTCACAATGTCCGCGCTGATGCCGACATACGCGCCTGCGGATCTCGTTTTTGAAAAGGGCGAGGGAGTTTATCTGTTTACGCACGATGGACGCCGCTATCTGGATTTCTGTGCGGGCATCGCGGTCAACGCCCTGGGCCATGTCCACCCGCATCTGGTGCACGCGCTGAACGAACAGGCGAAAAAGGTCTGGCATGTGTCCAATCTGTATCGCATCGCGGGCCAGGAAAGGCTCGCTCAACGCTTCGTCGAGGCCAGTTTTGCCGATCGGGTGTTTTTTTGTAACTCCGGTGCCGAAGCGCTGGAAGCCGCCATCAAGATCGCGCGCAAGTATCATGACGACAATGGCAACCCGCAGCGTTACCGTGTAATCGGTTGTGAGAACGCCTTTCACGGACGCACCTTGGCGACCATCGCGGCGGCGGGCCAGGCGAAGCTTCTGGAAGGCTTCGCCCCGGTGATGGACGGCTTCGACCATGTGGCCTTTGGCAATTTGAACGAAATGCGTGCCGCCATAACCGACGAGACGGCGGCCATTCTGGTCGAGCCGGTGCAGGGCGAAGGCGGCATTCGCGAGGCCTCTTCGGACTACCTGCAAGGCCTGCGCGAGATTTGCAATGAATTCGGCATCTTGTTGATGTTCGACGAGGTGCAGTGCGGCATGGGCCGTACCGGCAAGCTGTTCGCCCATGAATGGGCGGACATCGCGCCCGATGTGCTGGCCACCGCCAAGGGCATCGGTGGTGGATTTCCGTTGGCGGCATGTTTGACGAACGAGGCGGCTGCGGTGCTGCGTGTCGGCAACCACGGCACCACCTATGGCGGCAATCCGTTGGCCATGGCGGTGGGTAACGCGGTGCTGGATGTTGTGCTGGGCGAGGGCTTTTTGGACGCTGTGATCGAAGTCGGTAAAAGCCTGAATGGGGCTTTGAACGGATTGGTGCGTAAGTTTCCCACCATCTTCACCGAGGCACGCGGCCACGGCCTGATGCAGGGCCTCCAACTCAAAGACGCCATCAACAACCGTAAATTCAAGGCGGAACTGGAAAGCGAGGGCCTTCTGGTCGCGCCTGCGGGCGACAATGTTTTGCGTTTTTTGCCGCCTCTGATCATTACCGATGAACATGTGGCGGAAGCCGCCGCGATCCTGGCCACCGTGGCGCAACGTTACGTTTGAAATCAAAAAAGGAGAGCCATGATGACGGCTCCGAAGCATTTTCTCGATTTGCACGAACTGAGTTCCGAAACCCTACGCGGCATTCTCGATTTGGCTGCGAGGCTCAAGGCGAAGAACGATGCCCACGTTTTAAGTGGAAAAACGCTGGCGATGATTTTCGAAAAGCCCTCGACGAGAACGCGCGTGTCCTTCGAAGTCGGCATGATGCAGTTGGGCGGCGGTGTGGTGGTGATGGACGATGAAGGCAGCCAGTTGGGCCGCGGCGAGACCGTGGCCGACACCGCGCGCGTGCTTTCGCGTTATGTTGACGCCATCATGATCCGTACCGGCGACCCGCAAAAGCTGCGCGACCTTGCGCAATACGCCACCGTGCCGGTGATCAACGGTTTGACCGATGCCAGCCATCCGTGCCAGTTGATGGCCGATGTGATGACCTATGAAGAACACCGTGGCCCCATTGCGGGCAAGAAAGTTGCGTGGTGCGGCGATGGCAACAACATGGCGGTGAGCTTCGTCCATGCGGCGCAGCGTTTCGGTTTTTCTCTCAGCCTCGCAGTGCCCGAAGACCTCAGCTTGGATAAAAGCGTCATGGATTGGGCGCGTGAACATGCTGCGGACATAACCATCACGCACGACGCGGATCAGGCCTGCGCGGATGCGGATCTGGTTGTCACCGACACCTGGGTATCCATGGGTGATGAAGATGCCCAGCGTCGTCACAGCCTGCTGGCACCTTTCCAGGTGAACGAGAGCCGGATGAGCCTAGCTCACGCGGATGCGCTGTTCATGCACTGCCTGCCGGCGCACCGCGATGAAGAAGTGGCATCGAGCGTTATCGACGGTCCGCAATCCGTAGTCTGGGACGAAGCCGAAAACCGTTTGCACGCGCAAAAGGGGATTTTGGCATGGTGCATGGGCTAACGACACCCAATAGCGCCTGCGATTTCGCCCGAACCTTTCAGATTGAAGGCTTGGACGTGCGTGGCCGTTTGGTGTGTCTGGGGCCGGAACTGGCCCGGGTGCTTGATGCTCACGATTATCCCGATTGCGTTGCAAAGATGTTGGCGGAAGCCTTGACGCTGGGCGTTGTGCTGGCCAGTGCGCTCAAGTACGAGGGCCAGTTTACATTGCAGGTTCAAAGTGATGGACCGATTTCAATGTTGCTGGCGGATGTCGGCTCCGACGGGGCGATGCGCGCCTACGCGCGCTTCGATGAAGATCGTGTGAGGGCTGTGGAGTGTGAGAGCGGTGCGTCGGCGCCGCGTCTTCTGGGCAACGGGCATTTGGCCTTCAGTGTGGACCAGGGCGCGAATATGGAGCGTTATCAAGGCATCGTTGCCTTGGAAAGCGGGACCTTAGCGGCTTGCGTGCAGGCGTATTTTCGCATTTCCGAACAGTTGGAAACGGCAATTTTTCTGGCTGTTGAAATTGCCGAGGTTCCACGCGCCGGGGCCATTATGGTGCAGCGCATGCCCGGGCGGGATACGCACGATAGCGAAGATGGATGGCGTCGCGCGGTGGCCTTGATGGCGAGTGTGCGTGTCGATGAGGTGCTGGACCCCGAGCTTGATCCCGAGCAGCTTCTCTATCGTTTGTATCATGAAGATGGCGTGCGCGTGTATGAACCGCACATGCTGTTTCAGCGCTGTCGTTGTTCGCGCGCACGCGTCGCCGGGACGCTCAAATCCTTTCCGCGCGATGAAATTACGGGCGAGGACAGACACGCCCGGGTGGTCTGCGAGTTTTGCAAGGCGGATTACGATTTCACGCCCGTCGATCTGGACGGGTTGTTCTTAGTGTCTTGATCCCGTCACAATCTCGCGCCACCATGGGGCATGGATCGTCGAGTCTTTCTTCTTTCTCTCGGGGCCCTTGCAGGTCTTTCTGCATGCGCGTCCGAGCCACCCCTCTCGGGGCCCTTGCCGCGGATCGGGTTTGCGAATTTGCCCATGCTGTGGTTCAAGGCGGCGCGCATTGATGTGCGCTCGCTTTATAAGATGAGTCTCGATCCCCCCCATGCGGAATACCGCATGCCGACCTCGCCGGAGCGTGCTTTACGCGATTGGGCCTTGAGGCGGCTTCATGCTGCCGGTGGTGAAGGTGACGTGGCACGCGGTGAATTCGTGATCGAAGACGCATCGGTCCTTAAAACGCGTCTGCCGAAGTCCACGGGCCTTAAAGGCCTGCTCACCTATGAGCCGACGGTGCGCTATGTTGCGCGCGCGACGGCAAGGTTTACTTTGAAAAATCCCCTCACCGGTTCGGGCGGTTCTGTGCGGGCGTCGGCGAAGCGCTCCATCGAAATTCGCGAAAACGCCACCCTGGCGCAACGCGAACAGGCATGGCTGGGCCTGGTGGAAAGCCTGATGGCGGATTTTAACGCCCAGATGGAAAAAGAAATCCACCGCTATCTGGCAGCGTGGCTGCTGAGGACTTAACCCCCCCACAATGCCGATGTTGAGATGATGAACACCCCAAGGCCCACCGTGGCCGTGCCGGTCAGCATCTGAAGAACCTGATTGGCGCGGGTCAAGAATCTGGCCGACAACGTCAGCGGCACCGCGATCAGGATCGACAGGGAGGCCATGCCCAAAATGGATCCCACACCGAACACCGCTACGTAGGCAAAGCCCTGAAGGGGCGTCGGTGCGGTGGATGCGGTGAGAACCAGCAACGCCCCCGATCCCGCCATGCCGTGCATCATACCGACCAGCAGGGACCGCACGGGGAATGTCTTGTGATCATGTTGGTGGTGGGCGGGGTTATGTGTGTTCGGGGGGGCTCCCGTATGGCTATGGGCATGAAAATGCTGTAGGGAATGGCCCCGTCCATCATCGTGGGCGTGGGCGTGAAAGTGAACGCGGTCCCGGGTCAAACGATACATGATGTGTCCGCCCAGACCGATCAGCATAATGCCGACGGCAACTTCCAGCCACTGCGTGAAATGCTCCGGTACGGTCGCGTTCAGGACAATCACCGAGCCCGCGAACGCCATCAAGGTCAATGTGTGCCCCATGCCCCACACCGCGCCGGTGCGCACGATGTTGCGTGTGGAGGTCTGGTTCGAGGCCAGGGACGATACGGCGGCCACGTGATCGGCCTCCAGGGCGTGTCTCATGCCGACAAAAAAAGCGAGCGTAAAAAAAGAAAGCATTGTGAGTGAATCCTAACCGCGCCAAAAGGTGCGGGAGAATAACACCAGGACCGTGAACAGTTCCAGCCTTCCCAGCAACATGCCGCCGGCGAGTAGCCATTTGGCGGCGTCGGGCAGGCTTTGAAAGTTTCCTGACGGTCCGGCGACGGCGCCGAGCGCCGGGCCGACATTGGAAATCGCGGTGGCGGCGCTGCTCATCGCGGTGACGAAATCAAGCCCCAAGATGCCCAGTCCCAACGTCAATGCCGTGAAAGTCAGACCGAACACGAAGAAAAACGACAGCACCGAAACGATGACTTCTTCAGGGATGGGGCGGTGGTTATAGTAGGCGATGAAAACGCCGCGCGGCTGCAACAGGTGGCGCACCTGGACCCGCGCGGCGGCATAGAGGATCTGGAAACGGAACACCTTGATGCCGCAGGTGGTGGACCCCGCGCAGCCGCCGATGAACATGATAAAGAAAAACACCGGCAGTGCGAATGTGCCCCACACCGTGTAGTCATCGGTGACGAAGCCTGTTCCGGTGATGATCGACACCACGTTGAAGGCGGCGTAGCGCAGCGCTTCCAACGGGGCCATTCCCATTTTTAACCACAGCATGATCGCCACAAGAAGAACGAAGCTTCCGGTAATGGCAAAAAAGCCCTGGACCTGTCCGTCACGCCACAAGGCGGCCGGTTTGCCGCGCAAAGCTTGCAAGAACAGCAAGAACGGCAATGCGCCGACGATCATGCCAAGCGTAATGATGTCGTCAATCAGTGCTGATTTAAAATGTCCTACCGAAGCGTCGGAGGTCGAGAATCCTCCTGTCGACAAGGTGGTCATGGCGTGAACCGCGGCTTCGAAGGGGCTCATGCCAGCCTCCCACAGCAAAACCGCCCACAACAAGGTGAGCAATGTATAAATGCTCACCAGCGCGACGGAAATCTGCGCCGCGCGGGGGAAGGCTTTTTCGCCGGTGTCAAAGGCCTCGATCTTGAACATCTGCATGCCGCCGACACCCATCATGGGCATCACGGCGATGGCCATCACGACAATGCCCAGGCCGCCCAGCCATTGCAGGATGCCCCGCCACAACAAAATCCCGGGCGGTGCGAAATCAAGTCCGGTGATGACGGTGGAACCGGTGGTGGTAATGCCGCTCATGGCTTCGAAAAAGGCGTCGGTGTAACTGAGCTTCAGTTCCGAAAAGGTGAACGGAAGGGCTGCGAAAAGGGTTAGCACCAGCCAACTCAGTGTCGTCATGACAAACGCCTGGCGCACGTTGAGCCGCACCCGACCGCTGGTGTTGACCAGCACCAGAGAGATTCCGACGAACAACGTCAGCGCGCCGGACAGGGCGAACACATGCCAATTTGGATTGCCGAGGGAGGCATCCACCAGCGCCGGAATGCCCATGCTCAACGCCAGCGTGGCCAGCAAGATACCCAGGATCATCAATATGGGGCGGAAATCCATCATGAGAGGGCCTGCATGCTTCCCCGTCACGGCGTTGCGGTGGGCCGCGGTGCACTTTGCAGGCACTGTCCCTGCGGAACGTACAATTGTCCCGGCTTATGGCCTTGGGTCAAGGGGAAAATCAGACCATATCATATGCGGATGCGGAAGGATGACTGACCATGGAGAGGAATTCGCGCCGGGTGCGTTCGTTATCGCGAAATGCGCCGACCATCTTTGAGGTCACCATGGAAACGCCGGGTTTATGTACGCCGCGGCATGTCATGCACTGGTGTGCGGCCTCGATGATGACGGCGACGCCTTCGGGATGCAATACATCGTTGATGGTGGCGGCGATCTGAGCGGTCATTTTTTCCTGAATTTGCAGGCGTTGGGCATACAATTCCACCACCCGGGCCAGCTTGGAAATGCCCACCACGCGGTTTGTCGGCAGATACGCCACATGAGCCCGACCGATGATCGCGGCCATATGATGTTCGCAATGGGATTCGAAACGAATGTCCTTCAGCAGGATCATTTCGTCGTAGCCCTCGACTTCCTCGAAGGTGCGCTGGAGGATTTCTTCCGGGTCCGCGTTGTAGCCTTGGTAATATTCCTCGTAGGCCCGCACCACGCGCGCGGGCGTGTCCAGCAGGCCCTCGCGGTTCGGATCGTCGCCGGCCCACTGAATTAAGGTGCGCACGGCGCGCTCCGCTTCTTCACGCGACGGGCGCGACGAGGCGGGGGCATGGACGACGCTGAAAGGTTTTCGATGCGCCACGGCTCAAATCCTTCCGAATTTCAATGGAGGCGGCGCATGAGATCGGGGCTGTCGAGGGAAAAGGTTGGAATGGAGGCCTCGAAGCGTTCGCCCTCCGTTGATTGCATCACATAGTACCCGTGCATGATGCCTGACGGCGTGCCCAGCGGCGTCCCGCTGATGTATTCGAAATGGTCGCCCGGCGCCAGCACCGGCTGTTCGCCGACAACGCCTGTTCCAGAAATCTCATGGACGTTGCCCAGTTCGTCGATGATATGCCAGTAGCGGCTTTTCAGCTGCACCGTTTGCGTGCCCTGGTTTTGGATGCGCACGTGGTACGCCCACACGAAACGGTGTTCGTCCGGTTCGCTCTGGTCTTCGAGAAATTCAGGTTCCACCGATACGGTAATGAAGTGCGTGGTCAGCGCGTACACGCCTTCGTTTGCGGGGGCAAGCTGTTGCATGTCGGCTCCTTTCGTGTTCCTTGCTGTGTGCGTGCTTTATTAGGTGGGTCTTTTATCTGAAATGTCCAGATGTTAAGCGCAAGTTTGTCATGGTTTCATGCAGCGCACGACGCTCCGCCCAGAACGCAGAATTTAGCGCAATGCGGATGGTTGAGGCGTACCGCTTCAAGGCTTTCACCGAGGGTTTCCCCCATATCGAACGCCTCATCGTAGGGCAGCAAAGTGCACGAAACAACCGTGGGCTTTGTTTCGTCCTTGCGCCGCGTCACCATGCGCGATGTCGCGCACATCTGGGCGTCGGGGCGCACCGCCAGCAACGCCCAGCACGCGGTGGTGATTTCGGGGACGTCGCGGGTTTCATCCATTTCCGGAAACAACGTCAAACACGCCGGGTCGGAAGCATCGAGGGGTAAATCCCATTTTGCGAACAAACGGCGATACGCGGCACGCGCGTCGTCATCGTGTTCATACCATTGGGAACGTCCCGCGATCTCAAGGGAGAATCCGTGGGTGCGCAGCCATTTCACGCCACGCTCCATAGGTGCCCAGGAGCCTGCGCCGCGTTCTTGTTCGTGGACGTTGGCGCTGGGGTGGTCGATGGACACGCGCAAGGTGAGGTTTTTGGCACCATGGCGGGCGATCAAGTCAAGCAGGTCTTTGCGTTTGTTCCACAGGGGCTTCATGGCGTTGGTCAGGACCAGGACCCGAAAGCCACGCTCAAGGGCCTGATCCAGCATGGCGATGATGTCGGGGTTCATGAACGGTTCACCGCCGGTGAAACCGATCTGGGTTGTGGGCAGATCACGGACGCCGATTTCGTTGAGAAAGCCTTGAACTTCATCCCGCGAGAGATACAGCAGAGCATTGTTCCTGGGGCTTGAGTGCATGTAACAATGGCGGCATTCAATGTTACACAGGCTGCCGGTGTTGAACCACAGTGTCTCCAGCGCCGTCATCTTTACCCACGCGCGGGTTTCCCCTGTTGCGGTGCTCACGGGGTCTTTAAATTTCGCGGGATCAAGCGGCGGAAATTCGTGTGAGCCTTCGGGCATGGTGCACCTGTTTATCCAGCTGACTTCACTTTATCATGACGCAATCGTACATTTTCTCTTTATGATTTTATCCTGTACGGCGGTTCGGGTAACGTACAATCTTGCCACGATGGTCGCCTTGGCCTATATCAGCGCCTGAGGCGGGTGTAGCTCAATGGCAGAGCAGAAGCTTCCCAAGCTTACGACGAGGGTTCGATTCCCTTCACCCGCTCCACAACGTCCATATTCCCGCACAGGGATGCTGCTGAGGCTGCGTGGAAATTTTGCATTACGGCGTTGCTTTTGCCTCAACGGGTAAAATTGCAGAAACAATACGCCGACTGATAACGATGGGTCGGGTTGTTTTTTTGCCAACACGTGGTTGCACGCCATTGGAATCCACGAAGTATATCGCTGTTCGGGAAATCAGAAGAACATTGACCGGCACTGTGGATATTTCCGTTTCACCATTTTTGGTGCAGAGCGCCTTGTCCTTGACAAATTTTATCAAGTCTTTGCTGCAAAAAGGCGCGGCTTTTCCCACGATCTGCATCGGGATATTTCCCCCAGCCCCCAAAAAACGCAGCGCTGCATCGCCTATTGCGACGCCACCTGGATAAATAAAAGACAATAACAACGTAGCAAAAAACATAGAAGGTAAGATGAATTTTATTTTACTGTTATTTATCGCACGCAGTAACGATAATTCAATTAGAATATAAATAAATTCAGACGCTACTATTAAGAGAGTCGTTTCTTCTTCTGGATAAGACGGGAGATGCGCTAAGTTTTTTACTATCAACACAATAGCATAGATTGCTAATATCGCGAATATACCAATAAATATATTTACAAATATTGATAATATATAAAAATAATCAAATACTCGTGCGATGCGTGCGACAATATATGATACAAATAGCAGTGGAATAAATATTAACGTCATTCCAAAATAAATAGAATTATTTAGAATGTCAAATATGTAAATATTAACAAATATGACAGATGGTATTGTATTTATAACAAATAAGTATAAGTACGAAATGTTGTGTTTGATATGTAGTTCTTTGGTAATTGCTAACGGGTAGTAAAATATTATTGAAAAATATAATATAGCTATGATAAATATCACAGCCATAATCCAAACGTAATTTCCTGTGCTGGTTATAAAATCAAAATAATCAATACCTCTATAATTCGTATAAAAAGATAAAAGTGCAAAATACAGTACAGTAATAATAAATATTATGATTGGTATCGTTGGTTTAATATCAGCAACTTTTATTTCTCCACCAATCCATGGTTTTGTTATGTCAGTGAAATTATTTTTATTGCGTTCCTTGTTGGTCTTGTCGAGACGTATTTTATGAGGTCGCGTGGTTTTCATGTTTTTCTTCTTATATTGCGCGCGTTTCACATCGGATCTGTGGTTGCTTATGTGGTGTACTTGTGATTGTACCGTTCGGAATGATTGATCGCCAGGAAGATTAAGCGGATCAGGAAGATCAATGGGATAAAGCCATCAACTCGGTGGTTCGTCGGCGTGGGACTGAAAGTCTTAAATCTGAATCGGATGTTTCGCTTGGTGTCTTGCCCGCACAGCCCTTGACTTCCGCGCTTTTGCGGGTATATTGCCGCCTTTCCGGCCCGTGGGCTTTGTGTGCCTCGGGGGTTTATAATGCGCAGTTCGAGGCTGGCTCCCATGGAGCCGTGCAAGTTCGCCGTCTTCGAAGTTTGAGACGGGCGACGCCGCAGGACGCGGAGATAAAAAGAGAACAAAACCATGTTCGCAGTGATCAAAACCGGCGGCAAGCAGTACCGTGTTGCCCCCGACGACGTACTGGTCGTCGAAAAGCTGGCGGGTGACTCCGGTGCCGCCATTGAATTCAAAGACGTTTTAATGATCGGTGAAGA
>VAPL010022860.1_pt1 | contig 11301 bp, 10 predicted proteins | sample 3395061 | NCBI WGS metagenome assembly VAPL01 (sample SAMN08290444, study PRJNA428436) | hydrothermal vent metagenome | isolation source: Deep-sea hydrothermal vent chimney 2 | place: Pacific Ocean: Juan De Fuca Ridge | depth 2182 m m
TATTCAAATAATCAGAAATTTAGTCCCTCTGAAGAAGCTTAAATCAACTCATACATACTACTTTTAAATAAAAATGAGTTTGTGCGCAAACTCACGTTAGCGCTAAGCAAAACACACGAACTACATCTTATCTTTTAACATAGTTTTCGCATAGTATTCCCCCCAGTTAGTGATACTTTCTATAACAGGACTTAGACTTTTCCCAATTCCGCTTAGTGAATATTCAACAGTTGGTGGAACGGTTGCATACGCCTTTCTGATGACTACTTTTTTGGCTACTAAATGCTTTAATTCTTTGACTAACATTCGGGTTGAAATATCAGGAATTGCTCTTTCCAATTCTTTATACCGTAAAGTACCTTTATCTAAAAGCACATATAGAATGGCAAACTTCCACTTTCCTTCTAAAGTATTCATCGCTAAATGAAATGGACAATTTAAATATTCTTCTAAAGTTTTTTCTTTCATAAGAAACTGATTTTCAGTATTACTAACAAATGTGTTATTACTTACCATAAGTGTTACTACTTTCAGAAGTAAAGTAATTGCTGTAAACTTGCAACTCAAATCTTAAAAAACAAAACTATGAGACTTAAAAACCAATTAAAAACAGCATTTATCGCCATAGCATTCGCTTCGACTATTGTGGGATGTAATCAAACATCAAAAAACACAGAGACAAAAAGTGAAAACACACTTAAAGTTTATAAAGTAGCATTGAACGAAAACAAAAAAATAGTAAATGAATTTATAGAAGCTATGAAAACTTCTAATGTGGATAAACTTAAAACAATGATTACAGCCGACTTTAGTTGGTGGATTATTGGAAAACCTGAATACTTGGCTACAGCAGGAGAACACGATACAGCATATTTTCTTGGATTTTTTAAAGGCACAGCATTGTTTCCTGATGGAGCCGATTTCAAAACAACTTCCATGATTTCTGAAGGTAACGTAGTTGCTGCCGAAGCGGAATTTAGAGCTAAAACGGCTATGGGAACAAATTATGAAAATTATTATCACTTTCTCTTCATAACAGAAAACGGAAAAATCAAAAGAATGAAAGAATATATGGACACCTATCACGCTAAAGTTACATTTGGGCTATAATCAATATTAGAAAAATGAATTGGACGACAGGAAATTTAAAAGGCCAAAAAGGCAAGACCATTCTAATCACAGGAGCGAATACAGGGCTTGGGTTTCAAACAGCATTGGAATTGGCTAAAAAAGATGCTTTGGTAATAATAGCAGGAAGAAATTCAGCTAAAATAAATCAAGCAATATTAGATCTTAAAAAAGAAGTGCCTACTGCAAAATTAGAAGCAGGAATTGTGGATTTGTCGGATTTGAAATCAGTAAAAATATTTGCTGAAAGTATAACAAAAAAGCACCATCAACTGGATGTCTTAATCAATAATGCAGGTATTATGTTTCCGCCGCCGAGCAAAACAAAAGAAGGTTACGAACTACAGTTTGGTGTGAATTTTATGACTCATTTTGCGCTATCAGCTTATTTATTTGAATTATTAAATGCTACAAAAAACAGTAGGGTTGTCACCTTGAGCAGTATTGCCCATAAAAATGGAGCGATTGATTTTGATAACCTAAAGTTAGAAAAGCCATTTGATAAGTTCAGAGAATACGGACAAAGCAAAGTGGCAGATTTGATTTTCACTTTAGAATTGCAAAGACGTTTAGAAAAAATTAATTCTACAACTATATCTGTTGGGGCACATCCCGGGATTAGTAAGACCGAATTGTTAAGGACAGATAGCCCTGAAATGATTGATGAATTTCCTCATATGAGTGCAAACCAAGGTGCGTTTTCAAATTTATATGCCTCTACTGAGCATATTGAAGGAGGAAGTTATATTGGGCCAAATGGTGAAGGAGAAATGACAGGCTTTCCAGCACCTGCTTTTATTGCAGCATATGCAAAAGATGAAACTGTCGGAAAGATGCTTTGGGAATATGCTGAAAAAGAAATCGGCGTTAAGTTTCCAGATTAACGTAGGACAGCCTACCGTTAATAAAGAGAAAAATAAAGTGCCTGCCTGTAATAGCCAGACTTAACCCAAAATTTAGAGCCTTTTATATAGTCCGTAAAATTTACAATTTTGCGGACTATTTATTTTATCAATGAAGACTTTTCTATTTCTGTTCCCCATTTCTCCATTTGTGTTAATACATTCTTGAGACTTTTGCCAAATTCGGTGACAGAATATTCAACTCTTGGAGGAGTTTCATTAAATTTTTCCCTACTTAACAAACCATCTCTTGCAAGTTCCTTTAATTGTTCGGTAAGCACTTTCCTGGAAATCGCAGGAATACGAGCTGAAATTTCTCCAAACCGCAATGTTTTGTTATCAAGTATGTAAAGGATTACTGTTTTCCATCTTCCTCCTATGTATCCCAGTGTTGTAGTTATCGGACAATCACTTATTTTTTTAAAATCTGTCATTTTATTAGTTACTAAATGGTTACCACTATTTTCATTGTTACCAATTGGTAACAGTTACAAATGTAAACTATTATTTGTTTCTTTGCGTAACAGATATAATTTATTAATTAAAGAACAAAAAAAATGATTTTAGTTACAGGTTCAACAGGAACGTTTGGAAGTGCTGTTTTAAAAAAACTTCAAGAAAAAAAAATTGCTAACAGAGCAGTAAGATTAGACATCTCTTTTGATTGGAATAAGCCCGAAACGTTTGAAAAAGCATTAAGAGGAATAGAAAAAGTATTTTTAATTTCTCCTCCCAACTATGCCGATTTTGACAAAAAAATTATTCCCTTTATTGAGGAAGCAAAAAGAGCAAGTGTGAAATTTATTTTACTTTCAACCTTGTATGGCACAGACAAAAACCCTGAAAGCACCTTAGGGAAATCTGAAAAAATAGTAGCCAAAAGTGGAATAAATTATGCCATCGTCAGACCAAATTTTATTTTTCAAAATTTCATCACCTATGATATTTTGGCTATAAAAAGTGGTAGTATCTATTTGCCAACAAAAGACAGTAAGACCTCCTACATTGATGTAAATGATGTGGCTAATGCAAGTGCTATCATTCTGGAAAATCCAAAAAAGCATTTTGGTAAAACTTATACCCTTACTGGCAGAGAATCATTAAGTCACAAACAATTTGCAGAAATTTTTAGTAGTATTTTAGAAAAGAAAGTAACCAATATTGCACCAAGTAATGACGAATACAAAGCCACTTTACTTAGTTACAATTTGCCACTAGAGCTGGTTGACTTTATGGGCTACTTATACGCAGAAATTGAAGTAGGCACTTTCACATCTACCACTAACGACTACGAATTGATTACAGGGGAAAAACCAATAACTGCAAAAGAATTTATTGAGCTAAACCGTTCTGTTTTCATTGACTAATTTTTTCCCCGAACGCTTTCGGGATTAAACCCCCGATCTGTATCAGAGCAGGCTAAACCTAAATGGAGTTATTGGCAAGTGTCTGCCTGTGTTTTTGACATTTCATTCTTCATAATTTTATATTATGAAGAATTTAACGATAAACTATCTAACTCAAAGAATTGCTACCTTAAGCTATGATTCAACAAACAAATGATTTGTGAATCTGCTACGGCTTATTAGTATCTAAGTGTAAATTTTCACTTGCTTATTGTTTATTGAATGTTGAATGTGTTTTTTCAATTCAGCAATGAGAAACGATTACTGGATTATATTTAACTAACCGGGCCGGCTGATGGTATGATGTCCAATTGCGATTTTATCAAATCTCTCACCTCCTCAAAAGGTGCGATATTATTTTTATGAATTGGTTCAGAAGGAGGGAGGACAATTTTTAACGCATCAACCTGAACGCCATTTTTCCAAAAACGATAGCAGAGGTGATTTCCCCTTGCTAACCCAGTATTTCCTACAAACCCTATAGTTTGACCCTGCTTTACTTTTGCACCACGCCTGATTCCGGAGGCAATTTTACTCATGTGCAGATATTGGGTCGAATAGGTCGAATTGTGTTTTACCTTCACAAAATTTCCATTAAACTTCGAGTAGCGCGCTTCCACAACAATACCGTCACCCACCGATCTGATTGGCGTTCCTCTGGGCGCAGCAAAATCTGTCCCGCGATGCGCTTTCCATCTTTTTTGTACCGGATGATATCTATTGCCCGAATACCGCGAGCTGATACGGGTAAAATCCAATGGATACTTTAAAAATGCTTTTCTCAAACTATTTCCCTCACCATCGAAATAATCTATTCCGCTGCCCTGATCATAATAGTAGGCATAAAAATCATTGCCAAAATGTTGAAAGTAAATACCCTTGATTTTCCCAATGCCGATGGCTTCTCCATCCACTTGCTTTTCTTCATAAATCAATTTGAACATGTCACCTTTCTGTAGCCGAAAGAAATCTATCTGCCAGGCAAATACATCTACAAAATCATTGGTGAGTTGTGGACTTGCGTCTAGTTCTGACATCGTTACGGCCAAAGACAGTTCAATGATGCCTGCCAGTTCTTTTTCTACTATGTCAATTTCCTTTTCTACCTTTTCTACCTTTACCGAATCGTCAAGATAAAATACCACATATTCCGTAGGTCCGGGCTCATAAATCATGGCTTTGGCAGTATGCAGAGAATCGGGATAGCAAATAATGGTGTACTTACGATTTGCGACAACTTTCCGCACATCAAAAACAGGTTTGGAAGCGATAGCTAGTTCATGGATTTTTTGATAAGAAATATTATATTTTTCCAGTATTTCAGATATGTTCTGATTTCGTTTGATGCGGTCTTCTACCACCACCATCGAGTCCACCTCAATTCCAAAAAGTAATGTAGGTTCAAAGATTTCCGTGACAACAGAATCCTGTTCTGCCCATTCGGCATTCAATTCCACCTCTTCATTTTCGAGTTTTGCTTTGTATTTTCCAATGGCAAAATAAAAAACCACTGCAAGCACAATTGATATCACCCCCCAAACAATTCCCTTTTTCATATTACTACTTTTCACGCTTCACAAACCTGCTTTTGGGTCAGACTTGCTTCATTCTGCAAAGATTCATTATTATCCACTATTCGCAAAATGATACACGATATGAAAAGTGATATATCAATTTTTTATTTGTGTTTACAATCAATTGGTTTTATTATAATAAATTGGTTTGAAGTCGAAATATTATTAACTTGTTAATAGTAACTAACATTATTAACCTATATACTCCGGTATTCTTCCTATGAAGAAATCCTTAAGCTATGCAATAGTCAACAAGATAGCTTGTCATCTAATTATGCATCATTTGATAGGTAAGCTTGAGGAAAAGATATTACATCTGTATATTTTAGTAATCACCCCATCTTTATATTTTATAAAACAATTACCACAAAAATTTGCAATGTGGTATTTCGCTAAACCACAATTTACTTTACCAACTTGAACCCATTATTTACCTTAACAATAGTTAATCAAAAAATTTAATTTATGAAAAGTACTAAAAGAATTTGTAGCCAATTATTATTCTTTTCTTTGCTTGTCTTCTTCTCGCAGTGTTCGAAAGATGAAATAGAAAAGGAAATAGAAAACCCGAACACTCCTTTGATCAATGATTTTTTTGAACCGATTCCTGATTGGGACAACACTACAAAAGCTGCAGAGCCAGACGAAATCATAGATGCTGAATTAATTGTAAGGGATGGTAATACACCACACAAATGCCAAGTTGTAGAAAAGAATTTGGTAAGGTCACTCGGTAAAATTATTTCTGTAGGCACCAATAAAGGAAAGATATGGCCAGGGGCCATATTTCAAGGCATTTCACTTGAATCTGGAGAATTTGAATTAATCAATATCGACAAAGCACCAATCACAATAACTGTCGACTTACCTATAGATAAAACGTTTCGCGAAATTGAAAAGCCAAATAGTGTTACGCTTCAACAAGCAATATCAGAAATGCAAATTGAAGCCGGGAATTTGAAAGAGGGGTCACAGGCAGGTGCTGGCATTATGAATTTTGAAATTACTGAAGCATCATCATTCAAACAAACTATGCTGGATATGGGAATTACTGGCGGATTTACAGAACCTCAATCAGAGGTTGGTTTAGAAGCATCTGCCAGTATTTCAACAGACAGATCGGTGAGGGAGCATACGGTAATTGCGAAATTTATTCAAGAAAAATTTACCGTTAGATTGGCAGATGATCTTATCCCGACAACAGCAGATTTTTTTAAGGACGACGTAACGGTTGACGAATTAGAGGCACTTGAAAAAGATGGAGTTATTGGAACAGATAATATACCCTTATATATAGAATCAGTGACCTACGGTAGAATATTATTATTTACAATGAAATCTACCGAAGTTAATAACTCAAACGAACTATCAGCTGCTTTGAATGCATCTATGGCAGATTATGTGGAAGGTGGAGCAAATTTGACACAAAGTGAACAAACAATACTGAATAATAGTGAAACCACAATTTTCTCAGCTGGAGGAACTGAAGAAGGGAGCAATGCCGTAATAGCAAATTTAGATTGGAGTAAGTTTTTTTGTGGAAGCCCCTGTTTCAACTACGGTACCAATCTCTTTCACCGCAAAAACTTTAAAAGGAAAAAAATAGTGAAATTACATAACAATATAAGTTATGAAATGAGGGATGATTGCATGGAGCCAAGCACATATGATATTACAGTCACCTTAGATCAAGCTATCCTTACATCTGGGGTTTGCCTAGTTTGTAGTTACAACTTTCGGATGAGTGAAGATGGAAGTCTAATACCTACCCCAATTGCTTATGGGAGGATATGGTTGGTATGGGACGGGTATGGAATTGGGTCTGGAATTTATCAAATGATTGATAATGCCCTTGGCTCCTCTTTTACGGTAAGCTCTTCAATTTGTACCTCAGCAGGCTCTTCTCCGATTATCTGCGCAGCTCAAAATGTCCTAAGCAATAAGTCGAATACCTACAATTTTCCATATGATAATTTAATAAGCGGTAACACGAAAATCTCCCATAACTTGACTTCTGCATTGAGGTCTGTACGGCTTGATTATACCATTAGAAAAACAGCCAAATACCAATGAATTAATCAATTAGACTTAAAACAAGAAGGAAATTCCACTATAGTTTATTTAGAATAAAACTTCAAAGCATATTTTTTGATATAAACTCAAATTTATTAAATGAGTCCACTTCGAAAAGTATAAAACCAACGAACGCTGACTTTTCGGAGGGAACTCAGAAGGTACGGTAAAGAGCATTACCGTAAAAAGCAGGCTCTTTTTTTGAGCGCAAAAATTCATGTAATGAGATTAAGCCTATATATAATAATTTGAATAGATAGTATAAGCTGATGTTTGATATTTTAGCTAGGTTGATTAACTTGACAAAAGTTTAGAAAATATGTCTATTATAGCACTTAGTGAAATTGTAAATTATAAATTAAACAACTGAATATCAATTCATTAACTTTAAGCTAAATTGCCAGGTAATTAGCTAACCATCACATAGGTAAAAAAACACCGTACCATTGTATATTATAAATAAGTAAATAATCTTCAGTAAATATTTTTCACATGAAACAGCAAATAAAATTTAAATTAAACGGACAGCAGAAAGATGTTTTGCTTGATGAAAACAGCACACTTCTATGGGTAATCAGAACAGATTTTGAATTGACAGGAACAAAATACGGCTGCGGACTGGGGCAGTGTGGAGCTTGCACAGTCTTGATAGATAAAAAACCGGAACGGTCTTGCATGATTTCTGCAGACCTCATCGATGGCAAAGAAATCGTAACTATAGAAGGGTTAATGAAAAATGGAGCATTAAACCCGGTTCAAAAAGCCTTTGTTGATCATGAATCCTTGCAATGCGGCTTTTGTACTCCCGGTATGATCATGAATGCCACCGGGTTGTTGTATGAAAACCCAGAGCCATCACGAATTGAGATCATTGATGTAATGGAAGAAAATCTCTGTCGGTGCGGGTCATACGGAAGAATAATTGATGCAATTCAGTCAGCATCCATAGCTGTGAAAGGAGGGGTTAAATTATGAAAGCTATAAATGATATTTCATTTGATTCTAAGAGAATTCCAGAAGGCGTGAGCCGTCGTAGTTTCTTGAAACGATTGGGAGGGGGAATAACAATTGCACTTTCTGTTGGTGGGTATGCAGCAATTGGAGGGTGTACCAGCTCTGATGCCAAAGAAAAGGATAATTTTAATGCCTACTTAAGAATTAAGGAAGATGGCAGGGTTGACTGCCTTGTTGGTAAAATAGAAATGGGCCAGGGTGTTTACACCTCGTTGAAGCAGCTGCTTGCAGAAGAACTGGATGTTGCAATGGAAAGTGTAGATATCATTATGGGAGATACACAACTTTGTCCATTTGATGCAGGAACCTGGGGTTCATTGAGTATAAGATCTTTTGGAAAGGACCTGAGAGCAGGGGGAGCAGAGGCAAGGGCAGTTTTATTACAGCTGGCTTCTGAAGAGCTCAAGGTGCCCTTTGAAAATCTCAAAGTGTCAGATGGAATTGTATATGCTAAAAACGATAGTGCTAAAAAGATTTCCTATGTAGAATTAACAAAAGGAAAGCAAATTGTAAAAACTGTTTCAAATGCTGTTCAATTAAAAAAACCTTCTGAATTTAAGGTACTTGGAAAATCTATCAAAAGGCACGATGCCACCTGGAAAGTGACAGGTGAAGCGAAATATGCTGCCGACATTCAGTTGCCGGGTATGCTCTATGCTAGTATTGTGCGACCTCCCGATCACAGGGCAGTAATGATAAATGTTGATACTTCAGCTGCTGAAAAAATTTCCGGAGTTTTGGTTGTCAATGAAGATGGATTGATTGCAGCCTTGCATCAAGATCCGGAAGTGGCCAGCATGGCTAAATATAAAATAAAAGTAAAATGGGACTATCCTAAGAGTGACTTAAATGAGGGAAACATTTTTGATCATTTGGAAAAAACAGGTACGAAAGAAAAAATTGTAGAAGAACAAGGCAAACCTGGTTTGAAAAATGGCGATGATGAGATTGTCGTCGAAGAACGGTATTTGGATGGTTATAAAGCCCATGCGCCAATCGAACCTCATGTTGCTACAGCAATGATGGAAGGTGACAAACTGGTAATGTGGGCATCGTCCCAGACTCCCTTTGGCAGCAAACGGGATATTGCCAATGAATTGGGTATGCCGGAGGAAAAAGTTCATCTGAAGCAAATATTTCTAGGTGGAGGATTTGGCGGGAAAATTTATAATCCTCAAGCTATTGAAGCTGCGAAATTGGCAAAAATCACAGGTAAGCCCGTTCAGTTGGCCTACACGAGAAGGGAAGAATTTTTCTATGATTATTTCCGTCCGGCTGCGGTAGTGAAAGCTAAGTCGTCTGTCAACAAATCAGGAATAATCCAGTCATGGAATTTCGATGTTTATTATGCGGGAGCAAGAGGAGCAAGCTTTTTTTATGAAACTCCAAACAAGCTCATTAAATCTTTGGGAGATGGTGATGATGGAGAAAAGGGACATTTATTCCGTACAGGAGCATGGAGAGCGCCGGGGAATAATACCAATACCTTTGCCCGAGAATCTCAGATAGATGCAATGGCCAGTGAAATAGGTATGGATCCGTTGGAATTCAGGTTGAAAAATCTGAAAAATAAGCAGATGATCAGGACGCTAAAATTGGCAGCTGACAAATTTGGATGGAAACCCACCAAAGGCCCCAGTGGAAAGGGATGGGGAATCGCCTGTGGTTTTGATGCAGGTACATGGATTGCTGTAATTGTTGAAGTAGAAGTTGATAAAATTACAGGAAATGTGCAAGTAAAAAGATGCGTTTGCGCCCAGGATATGGGTTTGGTTGTTAATCCTCATGGGGCAACCATTCAGTTGGAAGGAGGAATTACAATGGCTTTGGGATATACACTTACTGAAGATGTTGAGTTTCAAGGAGCCAAAATAAATTCTCGAAATTTTGATTCCTATCATATTACAACGTTTTCTATGACGCCAAAAATCGAATCCTATTTTATAGATGACCCTGATGCTGCACCTCAAGCAGGGGGAGAGCCTGCCACCATTTGTTGCGGAGGTGCTGTAGGAAATGCAATTTTTGATGCATGTGGAGCGAGGATGACAAGGATGCCTATGATTCCCGAAAGAGTATTGGCTGAGTTGCAGAAGGTTTGATATTAATAGTGGTATTCTTATCTCTTAAAACTTGCAAATATTAACTACCAAAGCTGATATTTGCAAGTTTTTTGCTTTAACACAATCGCAGTTATTATTTTATATCCATAATAAAATAAGTATATTACACTCTATAATATAACTATTATTTCAAATTGACCTTGAGATGACTGAATACCAAAAGGAATTATTTTAAATAATAGTTAAATGATATCCATAATTATGGGTTTAAAATCCTGTTAAACAACTGCACTATTTAACATGGCACTAACCATAGACAATAACCATTTATTGCAGGGTGATAATGTAATTCACCTGATAGCAAAAAAAAATAAAGTTAGTTTTAATCCAAGTGCTCTCGATACCCTTATTGTACACTACACAGCGGGAAGAAGCGCCGAATCTTCCGCTAAATATCTTCAAAGACCAGACATCAAAGCTTCCGCACATATAGTAATTGGTCGGGATGGTGAAATATACCAATTGGTACCTTTTAATAATATAGCATGGCATGCAGGGGAAAGTAGCTATGGTGGCCGCACATGGTACAACAATTATTCTATTGGGATAGAGCTTGATAATGCCGGCTTGCTCACAAGAACTGGTGAGGAGTATCAATCGTGGTTTGGTAAGAAATATATGCAAAATGAGGTGCTTGAAGCTGTACATCGCAATGAAAACGAGCCTAGGTTTTGGCATATTTATACTGAAACCCAACTGGAAATAAATGAAGAAATTACAAGTTTGATACTTGCGAAGTACAAAGAAATAGTAAATATATTGGGGCATGAAGAAATATCTCCAGGCAGAAAGAAAGACCCCGGACCAGCATTTCCGCTAGATAAATTCCGTTTGTTGATGTTTGGTGATAACAGGATTGATAAAGCTCCAGAAACGAAAGTATTGCCTGCTGGAGGCACTATAATTCCAGGAAAATTAAATATTCGTGCTGGAGCAGGACCGTCATTTGAAAAAGTTGCGAAGCCACTAGTCGGAGGTCAAGATGTGAAAATACTCGAAGAAGAAAATGGATGGTATCGTGTGACTACCGAAATTGAAGGATGGGTTAGTAAAGGATTTGTAAAAACAAAATAGAATGAAA
>VAPL010047932.1_pt1 | contig 11294 bp, 13 predicted proteins | sample 3395061 | NCBI WGS metagenome assembly VAPL01 (sample SAMN08290444, study PRJNA428436) | hydrothermal vent metagenome | isolation source: Deep-sea hydrothermal vent chimney 2 | place: Pacific Ocean: Juan De Fuca Ridge | depth 2182 m m
CCAATTTCAATTACTTAAAAGAAGGTCTAAAATCGTGTGAAGAATTTTTGATTTTACCCGAAGCCACCAAAAACGCAGATCCCTCCTGGTTTGGTTTCCCATTAACCCTGCATGAAAAAACTGGCATCAATCGCATCGATTTATTAACCTTTCTAGATCAAAACAAGATTGGTACGCGTTTATTGTTTGCGGGTAATTTAACTCGCCAACCCTATTTTGAAAACGTGAATTATCGGGTTCATGGCGAACTGACCAATTCGGATAGAGTGATGAATCAGACCTTTTGGATTGGGGTTTATCCGGGGCTGGAGCAAGATCATTTGAATTTTATTATTGAGAAATTTGAAGAATTTTTTGGGTTGAATTTTTAATGATCGATAAAGCATAACTTACTTTTTGGTTGCTTTGAATTACAACCGAAAAATAAGCAATTTTAAAATTTATCCAACCTCTTTTGCCTTCAAGGAAAAAATGAATAAACGTGCATTGATCACAGGGGCAACTGGATTTACTGGTTCCAATCTTGCCAGGAAATTATTGAATCACAAATGGAAAGTGGATGTGATTGTACGCCCATCTTCAAATATGCGATTAATTTCAGACGTTCAGAACAATTTAACAGTATTTGAGTTTGATGGGGATACCGAAAATCTGATAAATATTGTTTCGAAATCAAGTCCTGATATAGTGATCCATATTGCTTCACTTATTTTGTCAGAACATCGCTCCGATCAAGTTGAATCATTGATTCGTAGCAATGTTCTTTTTGGTACCCAGTTGCTAGAAGCCATGTCAATAGTTGGAGTACGATCCCTTATAAATACAAGCACCTTCTGGGAACATTATGAAGGCAATAATTATAATCCGGTAAATTTGTACGCAGCGACGAAGCACGCATTTGGAAATATTTTGAAGTTTTACGTCGAAGCAAAACAAATAAGCGCTATTACTTTAAAGTTATTTGACACTTATGGTCCAAATGACCCTAGGCCAAAACTGTTGAACTTGCTGTTGAGAGCCGCAGAAACTGGTGAGCCACTTGCAATGTCGCCGGGCGAGCAACAAATCGATTTGGTGCATATTGATGATGTTGTGCAAGCATACACAACGGCAGCACAGCGACTGCTAGATGGTAAGGTCAATGGACATGAATCATATGGAGTAACTAGCGGCAATCCTATATCGCTTAAAGAATTGGTCGCGCTACTTGAAAAGCAAATAGGGAAAAAGATCAATATCGCTTGGGGAAAGCGGCCATACCGAACTCGCGAAGTTATGCAACTGTGGAGTCGTGAGGGTACGATTGATGGCTGGTCACCAAAAATCAAGCTGATTGATAGGCTTCGGCAACTGATTTGTGAAATATTATAAAATTAATATTTCACAAATCAGTGCTTCCTCCATTGTTTCTACTAGAAATGAAATCACCCATGGATCACATCTATTCTCAAAGCCACAATCACGGAGGATTAGCACCATCCCAGTCGATCAAATGGGTGATGTAGATGATGAGGGCGATATTTCAAACCAAAGCGACATAATAATTAGGCGTGCTGGCCTCGAAAGCCGCACCCTCATCGCTGAGGTTTTTGCAGAAACTAACAAAGTTATCCACAGACCAAAATCTAACAATAATTTTATGATTTATTTTCCATTAATATTGATGATAGACCTCTTATCTTTTCACCCCTAAAATAAATGAAAAGGTCACAAATGAATTCATTTGGTGTTATAAATAAAGTAGTTAAAAAGATTTTTCAGTCTGTTGGGTTAGATATCATCCGAGAAAAAAACAGTCCGAGGGTTACGTTACTAGGGCTCCGTGAGTTGCCGTTTCGTACCATTATTGATATCGGTGCGAATACTGGTCAGTTTGCCAGAGAAATTTCCAACTTTTTCCCAAATGCCAAGATTTATTGTTTCGAACCTCTGCCCGAGCCCTTTAACGAGATATCTGAATGGGCCAAAACACAATATGGAAAGGTAGTGCCCTTCAATCTCGCTATAGGTAATACAGAGGGCAAGGTAGAAATATTTCTTCACGAAGATCATACTCCCTCATCATCGCTACTGGCGACTACTGAACTTACCGAACAGTATTACCCTCTTACTAAGGGGCAAAGACGCATAAGTATAAAGCAAACAACACTGGATCTCGCTCTTACGGAAGTGAGAGGTGAACTATCATCCAAGACACTAATTAAACTTGATGTACAAGGATACGAAGACCGAGTTATTGCTGGCGGCAGTGAAACATTCAGAAAAGCATCGGCATGTATTGTAGAGATTAATTTAGATGCGTTATACGAGAAACAGGCTGGGTTCATGGAACTACTAACAATGTTTGATGGTTTAGATTATCAATACGCAGGCAATCTTGAGCAGACTTATGCCGAAGATGGCCACTGTATTTATTTGGATGCTGTTTTCCTGAATAAAAATAAGTAAACCACCCCATGAGGGGTGGTTTTGGAATAACCCCTAGAAAGTTATCCCCAGTTAAATATTAAATTGTGCTATTTCAGCTAAAAGTCAAATTGGCTTTGTTCAACTGGCCGTTCTTTTTTCTCCTGATACAGCACATAAAGGCGAATCTTTTCTGCATCTAAACCAATGGTATCGCAACAGAATCCTCTTGCCCAAAAATGATTACCCCAATAGGGCCACTGCTTGAGTTCCTTGAACACACGGTATTGCCGTGCACCCTTTCACCGTACCGACATAACTCGACACCGCTATTTTTGGCGGAACCATCGCAATTAAATGCATGTGATCGAGTTGGATATTGAATTCCACTACTGCGCATTTTTGCTGTTCTATCAATGCTCGGATACACCAGTCTACGTCTCATGCCACATGGCCCAGTAAAATTCTAAATCTCCCAAACGATATGATATTGATGAGGTCAGAGTGTATGCGATAACTTACGGAATCGACTCATTGCTATTCCTCTTGTTTGTTGTGAGGGCAGCATCAAGCAATCGTTCAACCGGCAAAACCGTTGAACTCTCACCATGTGCTGAGCTCGTGGTTTTTTATATTATGAATAAAATTTATACGGATTCCATCCTACGGATACGAAAAACTCACAGAAGCCACTGCCGACAAGACCCGAGCAAAACTAATCGCTGAAGCCTTAAGAGGTAGCGGAAGAAAAAGCGGCAAAGGCTGAAAATACCGCCATCCAAGCGAATGTACGAGAATCAGAACTTTATGGAGAGCAATAGAGTGAAAGTTAAAGCTAGAACAGTGGTTAGGAAACTAGCAGCAAAAGCTGGATTCAACGAATTTGGCACCAGTTTTCGTTCAAATCACTATTTACGACATAATTCACGAAGATTAGAGCACCTTGCAAGTTTAGGAATACCTGTAGCTAATATGACAGTATTAGAAGTTGGTGCTGGTATCGGAGATCTATCAAGTTATTATCTGGACAGAGGATGTAAATTAACCATCACGGAAGTACGTTCTAAAAACATTAAGTATTTAAGAGCGCGATACCCTGACCAAGACGTTCAATATCTAGATATTGAGAATCCAGTAGAGATAGATAATTCACCATTTGATATAGTTCATTGTTATGGCCTTCTTTATCACCTCAGTGATCCTGAGCAAGCCCTTAAGTTTCTTGCTAAGAATACTAGAAGGATACTTTTCCTCGAAACATGTGTCTCATATGGGGAAAGTAAAGAAATAAATCTTACAGTAGAGAACCAGCATTCCCCCACTCAAGCATATTCAGGTATGGGTTGTCGACCTACTAGACCATGGTTATTTAATCAGCTTCAAGTACTGTTTGACTACGTTTATATTCCTAAAACACAACCAAACCACGAAGAGTTCCCACTAGACTGGAATGTGGATAAAGATACGTCTGCATTAAAAAGAGCTGTATTTATTGCATCTAGAGAGGCCTTGGATCATGAAATACTCACATCAAATTTAATCAGTAATCAAATACGGCATGAATAACTTCTGATTAGGCAGTGGGCATAAACAAACTGTGCGTTTTATTGATTTTCACATTGATTAATCTACTCTTTATGATTATGAAAAAAGACGAAAAAAAATCCTGATTATAACGGATTTAGGAGAGGGGTATCTTTTTTGAAATTGTCAGAAAATGTGCGAGAATAATTTCGCCTAAGAAAACACTTAAGCAAAAGACTGACAATGGATACCCCTCAAACGCAAGCCTACCCGGATTCATCGCGTAGTCACAGAGTTATTCGCCTCCCTTTTGTGCCAGACGATTACGCAGCAATTGTGACCGATTGCACGTTATTTCGAGCCTTCCTTGATGAGATGATTTTACTGCACCCAGAGTTGTTTCCCTCGGACATCAGCCGTTGTGGCATTGTTTTGAGGCGTTGGGTAAACGCGCCTTTAGCCAGCGGGTGAGACGCTTGTATGACTGGGCCTTTGATGCCACCAATGATTTACCCGAAGTGATCACCAAACCCATCAAAAAACTTAAAGATAATTTACGCGTTTATGCGATCAGTTATGATCATCCGGGCGCGCATCGTACCAGCAATATGTTGGAGCGACTGATGCAACGCATGAATCGGCATTTATATCACACCCAGTATTTTCAAGGCCATCTTACATCCGCCATACTGGGGATGCGAGCTTGGGCATTGATCTATAATTTCGCCCCCTCGAATCCAAATACAGTGAAGAAATATGGCGGTGAATTTAAATCACCCGCCGAACGACTCAACCAAAATAAGTACCATGATGATTGGTTACAGAACTTGCTAATATCGAGTTCGATCAGCGGTTATAAATCGCCACCCCTAAATCCGTTATAATCAGTTTTTTTTATGAATGCTGTTTTCCTGAATAAAAATAAATAAATTAGGTAGTTGTTAAAAATATGAATTTTGCTACACAAATGAAAAAACTAATTAGAAAGCGCTTTGTTCAAGTTAGAATGCTGAAACGCCCATCGGTTAGATATAGTATTGAAAATAAACTATTGCCAAGTATATTTTCTATGACACCCAGCAATACAATACGGGAGATGTTTCATCTTCCTTCTTCGGAATATCACACACAATTAAACCAAGATTTATTTGCTTTGCTGGTAAATCAATTTCGTGCTGGTTTTTTCCTTGAAATTGGGGCGAATGATGGCTTTACACTTTCAAATACGATTTATCTTGAAGAAAACTTCGGGTGGACAGGGATTTTAGTTGAAGCAAACAAAAAATATACGTCCTCTTTATTAAAAAGAAAAAATTCAGTAGTTGTAAATAAGGCCATCTCTTCTCAAAAGGGCAAGGCAGAATTTGTTGATGCAGGCTTATATGGTGGGCTGAAAGACAATTTGGATGAATCTCACTCTGTGTACACTAAAAATGCTGCATGTATTACAGTCGATTGTATAGAGTTACAGGAAATACTTAATGAAAATCAGGTACCAGAACAAATTGATTTTATTTCTGTTGATGTCGAGGGCGGAGAAATCCCTATCGTTGAACAAATGATATCAGTTAACCGGAGGTTCAAGTGTGGTTGTATTGAATACAATAATCGTAAGGATGACTACCTACGGATAGTTGCTTTGTTGAAATCTGCGGACTATAAGGTGGCTTGGGAAAACCAAACAGGACAAGATCTATTTTTTGTAGACGACCTACAGGTGTATACAAAAAAGTTCGCGTGACCAATAGCTATGCAAAGAAGACTTAGTAAAATAGTTCATAATAGTCCATTAGCTTGGAAAGTAGTGACGGGTGAATAAAAAAAAGACCGTTTGGAATGCAACAATTGCCGTTGTTCAAGTAGTTGTATCAGCAATAATGCTATTTGTTCTATATAAATACTTACTAAATACTTTAGGTGTTGAAAGTTTAGGTATTTGGTCAGTAGTTTTAGCAACAACTTCTCTATCTAATATTAGTCAGTTTGGTTTGTCTGGCAGCGTTACCAAATTCGTTGCTAAATATTTAGCTAGAAAAGAAGTTGAAAAGGTTGAAGGGGTTTTAAAAACTGCGTTTGTGTCAATTGGCGTAATTTTGTTATTCGCACTTACGCTAGCATATTATCCTCTAGCATGGGTATTAAGTAAGGTTATGCCCTCAGATGGATTAACAGTAGCGATGTCACTCCTCCCTTATGCATTGATTTCGATGTGGTTTAGTTCTATTTCTGGGGTAGTCATATCGGGATTAGATGGGTGCCAACGAATTGACCTCAGAGGGATATTAATGATTATTGGAATCATTTTGTTTACAGGGTTGGCTATTACGTTAATACCAGATTATGGGCTGTTAGGTTTAGCTTATGCACAGATAACACAGAATATTTTTGTGCTTATTGTTGGTTGGTGGCTTGTGAAAAGAGAAATCATCTCTTTACCTTTGATACCCATTGGTTGGGATTGTAGCCTATTTAAGGAAATGATTCGTTATGGAGTTAATTTCCAAATAGCTGCAATAGCAATGATGTTATTTGAGTCGATAACAAAAATGTTGATGACTCACTTTGGTGGTTTAGCAATGACGGGGTATTTCGAGATGGCAAACCGTATGGTTTTACAGTTTCGAGCGATTATTGTAGCCGCTAATCAAGTGATTGTTCCTGTCGTTGCAACGCTTAAAGAGAGAAAATCTTCACAAATAAAGAAGCTATATATAGAATCTTTTAGCTTGGTTCTTGTTTTGTCATTAGCATGCTATGGTTTTGTCATTGTCATTACTCCCTATATCTCTGTGATTTGGGTAGGAAATTATGAACCGATGTTCGTTTTTTTTGCTTTTATGTCTTTAATAGGTTGGGGGTTTAATACATTGAGTGGCCCGGCATACTTTAACAATCTTGGTACAGGTGAGCTTTTTTGGAATGTTATAGGCTCAATTATTATTGGGGTTGTTAATGCCCTAATGGGATGCTTCTTAGGATATTTTTTAGGAGGAACGGGAGTGGCGATGGCATATGTTTTAGCTCTCTTGGTTGGGAGTACTGTTATTGTTGCAATGTACCATAAAACACACAAGATAATGCTGGGAGATGTACTAGATAAAAACTCAATAAAAATAGTAGTTGCTTGTGTTATCGGATGTATCTTAGGTTTGATGATCTATTATACAACCCCCAAAATAGATGGTTTGCCTGCGTTGTTCATGCTACTTGTTGTGTCTGTTATTTTGTATTTGATTACAGTTATATTTTCATTAAGGAATAATGCTCAAGTTAATAAATTGTTGGCTTTATTCATGCCTTTCCGATAGATTGTCAAACCAAAGTAGAAATGTCAGCAATTCAGAAGATAGATCTATCAGACGAGTTACTGCGAATAATATTTAACGAGACAAAACCATCCCGCTCCCTCATCATTATGCTGATGGAGGTTGCTTATTACTCAGGTTGTGGATTCTATTTTATTGCACCACCTTTTGTTGTCGGTTACGCCCCGCTTGCCGGTGTGGGCGATGATCGGGGTCTTTATGTCTTAAGACGTATCTGAGTTTTTACGATCACTTGCTCAAGCAACATTCGCCCATCAATATCGCGATAGATCAATGCGCCAATCAAGTGTTTCCACAAATGTTTAATCGTTATTTTACCGCTGAGGTGTTGTTGAAACGAAGTGCTAAGTGTCAACAATTGATTGTAAGTTTAAACTGATTTCGGCAAGTTCTGGTAGGGTTGAACCTTTATCAAACACCTGGTACGCAATTTCCTTTCCCTCGTACAAGATAACTACCTCATGGCTGAATAGATCACACACGGTCACCTGTTTTTGTTTTAATCGGTGTTTTTTTCCTTGTATTTGTATAGATGGATTTCTGGTAGCTCAATTTCAGATTGTTTGAGAGCTTTCGTTTGCTGTGCAGTGATAATATCAAATCAATTTCACGCGCCTCGTGTAGGACTTTCCTGTGGGCATCTTATGTGTTTTTTGCGGGCTTCTCAAAGCGCCCATTGTAGCCTTTAATGAATTCAGGAAGAAACATATTTGCCTCTTCAATAGCGTTGATTCCTCGCCGTCTCATCTCCTTAATCAGACGGTCTTAAAGCGTTTTATTCGCTCGCTCAACACGCCCCTTTGCTTGAGGGGTACGTGCGTGAATAGCCTCTATATCAAGCGTATTTAGCGCTCGGCCATATTGCGTTAGCCCATGACCCGTTTGCGCTTCTGGTTATCGCGTGACGGCCACTGGACGTCCGTAGCGCTGCAAATGCTCCTTAGGAATGGGCATGGAATCACTTCCCGGTTTCTGATCTCATCGTTGGCCCATCTTCGCCTAAAGCGCCTACTGTTGGTGCTCGTTCTTCCATCAAAAAAACTCAAAATAGAACGCCTATTCTTGCGCTTTTGTTCATTCAGAACGAACACCAACAGTAGGCGAATACAAACTAAATCTGAGCGCGAAACAGGGAAGTGATTCCATGCCCATTCCTTTAGTGACCTCCATATGTAGGCTTGTGTTGTTTCGCTCGGTGTGAAGCGTAGTGCGGTGAGTTTGCTCGTGGCATCATCAATGATACGATTAATGTGCAATATACCCCTCGACCTTCAAACCAATCATGAGGCGAACCATCTATTTGGATGTGCTCACCGAATCTCTCTCGTCTTTGGCGCAATTGAAATACTGGCTTTTCTTTGCGTTTTTGTTTAGCTTTCCAAAGCCCTTCGGCAAGCATGATGTGCCGTACGCTTTCTACTGACAGCTTTTTAGCATGGATTTCTGTCAGCTTTTCATGGGCTAGCGTTGGACCAAAATCGCTGTATTTTTCTCGTACCAGTTTAGCGATTTCTGTCCTAAACTCAGCACTGAGTTGATTGTTGTTTTTTTTGCCACGGTGTTTCGAGATTAACCCTGCAACACCATCCTTCTGGTACCTCTTCTGTAATCGTCTGACCTGACGGGTTGACAAGCCCAGCTTGGTGGCTGTGCTTTGTTAGCTGATGTGCTTTGATTCTAACGACTTGATGATGTCAAGTCGGTCTATTTCCTGATAACTCACAATGCGAATACCCCTTGATCAATTATGTCTCCTTGGATATTACCCAAAACGAACATTTTAACTTTGCTCAAACCAGACATTACAGCTTTGCTCCTACAAGAAGACGAAAAAAGGTTTTCATTTTCTAATAACTGTGGTTTCATCAACAAGGCCTCTTTTGGTGGGTTTCTTTTGAGAGAAGAAAACTTGTTTTACACCATGGGAGGCCACTTTTCAATTGGTTTTTCTATAACTAATTGATTTCTCAATTAATCGTATTGTAGTAAAAGAGCCGCACTCGATGGCGGATATATTCCATCACCATTTGTTCATCTAACGCCATCGTTGACGCAAAATAACCCCTTGTCCGAAATATGATATTTAGAATCCCAGCGCGTATGGGACAAACTCTTATAATCTCGCATAGGTTTACTTCCTTATTCTCTTTGGTAAGAGAACTGAAAGTACGCGCTACCGTCATCTCGGTAAAACCTATGGGAGTCTCCCCAGCAAGCATAGCTGTGGGGTTACCCAATTTAATTATTGAGAATTCTATGAGATCAAATGTTACAATTAAGCAACGCATTGCCCCTACTGATAACTCAATATTTAAAATAGCCTAAAGTCGAGATCATGAAATATGTAATGATCGAATGTAAAGAAAAATTATTGTCTATACGATATATCCTCTTCGGGATTATATTTCTGCCGTTGGCACTCGATTTTAGAAGTAAGTTTACCGACCCCTCATTTTTGAGTCCAATTATTCAAATTATCTTCACGTCACTAACAATTTTTAGCTGCATAGGATTGTTATTCTTATTTCTTACGCAACGGTCGTACTTGGTTGCACCATCTCATGCTATTTCGCCAGCATTAAAACTTTGGGTATTGTTTCTTCTGTTGAGTGCTATCACCGCCCTACTAAATGCTGTCCCCGTTGAAACATTTGCACGAACCATGTTACCTTTCATTTTAGCATGGATAGGAATGTTAGCCGTTTATTTTCTTGCAGTCCAGGGATATAAGCCCGAAGCAATACTAAAGTTAATTGTCGCTACATCATTTGTGACAATTATATGGCAAGTGTTACTTGAATTAGGAATACGCGGTACACCTATAGACAATATTCGATTTCATATTATTGGGGCAGGTCTACCTATAGTGACAGCTTACAGCATAGCACTGCTTGTATTTTCTCGCGGTCGAAATATTATTGGCATACTAGGAATGCTGATTGTATCAACGATTATATTCTTAAGTGTGACACGAGGCTTACTAATTTCTGTGGTATTATCATTTATAGCTGCGATCGCAATTCATTTTCAGTCGCTCACCATAAAAAAACTAATGCAGAGACTAGTCCCTTCGTTCGTAGCTGCAATGGTAATTTTAAGTATTATGCTATATGCATCCTATTTGTTTGGTAGTGATGTCTTTCAAAATTGGATCGTCAGAATATTTGAACAACGTACTGATAGTGGTGTAGACGTTACCTCACTAGCTCGAATCGCTGAATATTCATCACAAATGGCATTACTAACACAGGATCCTATAACTTTGTTTTTTGGCCGTGGGTATGGCAGCTCATACAATTTAGATATGAATATTGCATATGAGCTTGAAGGTATATTGAGTCAAGACATAATGTACAGTGATCATATTGCTCTCGGTCACTCCTTATGGGTCTTCTCCTTATTTACCGGTGGCCTCTTGTCAGGATGGATACTACCATTCGTTATGGTAGCCGCTACAATTAAAGCTTGGAATGCAAGTAAATGTACAAACATCGAAAATTCTAGCGATTATATCATAAATATGACTATATTTCTTGCCTTGTTTCAAATTGCATTAAGCGCATTCGCTGGTCATCCATTTAGTTTGAGATACCTGGCTATATGCATAGGAGCATTAATTGCGCTTGCGTACTGGATAAGCAAAAGTAAAAAAGTGATCAGAAACACTTCTTAAAAAAATACCAAAATAATATCGAAATCAAAAAGGCATAGTTCTGCAGTATAGTTTCCACTAACATTGTGGTAACTTAATTTTCTGAAAATTAGTTTTACTATTACGGGTCTCATACGTTTGTGACACAGGCTCAATAGTCAGTTTTTTCCTTTTACAACAAGGCGTAATAATAGTAGAATTATCGATGAATCGGAGGGGCTAAAATGAAAGCCTATTCTAATGATCTGCGCCAACGCGTTGCGGAGGCCTATCACAGCAAAGAAGGCTCTATGAGAGGGTTAGCCAGGCGCTTTATGGTCAGTCTCGGTTTTGTACGAAATTTACTCGGACGATTCAAAGCCACTGGACATATCGAACCTAAGCCC